>Ga0187865_1002479_pt1 | contig 17467 bp, 18 predicted proteins | sample June2016WEW_11_1_2_FD_132989 | JGI IMG/M metagenome (GOLD analysis project Ga0187865, IMG submission 132989) | Peatland microbial communities from SPRUCE experiment site at the Marcell Experimental Forest, Minnesota, USA - June2016WEW_11_100 | ecosystem: Environmental > Terrestrial > Soil >...
GTATGCCGTGAAACTCGGGGTGGCGATCGAGCGCTTGCCGGTGGTCGAGCCCGAATCCGCCGAGGAGGCGCTGGAGGCCGCGCGCCGGCTGGCTATCTCCGGCGCGGTGGACCTTCTGGTGGTCGATTCAGCCGCGGCGCTCGTCCCCAGCCTGGAACTCGAAACCGGAATCGGGGCGAGCGGCCCCGGCCTGCACAGCCGCGTGCTGGCATCGGGGTTGCGAAGACTGGCGATGGCTGTGACCAAGGCCGGCGCCTCGGTGCTGTTCCTCAACCAGACGCGCGGCCGCCCGGAGCCATCCGGAGGAGAGGCCGAAACCACCGCTGGCGGCCCTCCCCTCAAGCTTTACGCCGCGGTGCGCATCGCGCTGGTCCCCGCCGGCGAGCGGCGGGTTCGCTTCCGGGTACTGAAAAACAAGGTGGCGACGGCCTTCGTCGAGGGCGGCCTGGAGCGGAAGCCCGGCCTGGGATTCGCGGAAAGCCCGTAAAACGGCCCTTCCAGCAGGCCGAAATCAAGAAAACTGCGAAAAATCGGGCTTTTCTGGCGCTTTTCTCTTTACATCGCCATGTCCTTACCTTATGATTGATATCAATTAAGCCGCGCGTCCGCTAAAACGTGCGGGCTTAGAATTGTTTTCGATGGTGATGTGGTGTAGGGCGCGCAACGCGCGCGGTTTGCTCCACGCTGGATTGAAACGAACAAAACGACGGGAGAATCAAAGGAGAGTTATGGCGATTCAGAGAATGACCCAGACGCAACTGGTGAAAGAGCTCGCGCTACGCTGCCAAGTCAACAACAAGGCCGCGCGTGGGTTCCTGGAGTGTCTCGCCGGTCTGGCGATCGGCGAAGTGAAGAAGAACGGCGTATTCGTGCTGCCCGGCATCGGCCGGCTGGTGCGCGTGGATCGCAAGGCTCGTACGGGGCGCAACCCGGCGACCGGCGAAGCCATCAAGATTCCGGCCAAGAAGGTCGTGAAGTTCCGCGTGGCCAAAGCCGCCAAGGACGCGATCGTTCCGCCCAAGAAGAAGTAGCCAAGAGACAGACTTACAACGCAAAACCCCGCGAGGCCCAACCGGTCTCGCGGGGTTTTTTCTTTGCTGGATGTTTTGAAGCCGAGATGAACCCAGCCCAAGGTGCGGGCTGTTCCACGAAGCTGCCCTCTACTTCTTCTCTGCGACCTTTTCTTCTTCCTTCTTCTCTTCTTCGCCGCCCTTGAGGGCATCCTTGAAGTTCCGGATCCCTTCGCCCAAGCCTTTCCCCAGGTCGCCGACCTTCTTGCCGCCGAACAACAGCACGGCCACCAAGGCGATCACGATAATCTCGGGAAAGCCTAGCCCAGCAAAACCGGCAGTTAGCACGCCAGTGGGTTCCATACGGCCTCCTTTACATAGGTCATTGTAGCGGATTCCGGGCGGTCCGCGTTGGGCCGCTACCGGAACCAGGAGCGCAGGTCGAGAATGTCGCGGCGCATCCCCTCGGAAAGAGGGGCCATCAGCACGTTGATGGCGAACCACGTGGTGCCGATCGAGAGCAGCACCCGCGTCAGCCGGTTCGTCCCCAGGAGGATCCGCAGCAGCATGGCGGCCACGAACGGCAGGACCGCGGTGGTCGCCCGTGCGTGCGGACTCAGGTCCTCGAAGATGCCCGCCACTGGCACTACACAAAGCTAGCGCCGCCGGCATATCGCCGGTCAAGTTATCCTCGGTTAACGGTTTGTGAGGTAGCCTACGTTTATGGCGGAAACTCTGGAGTTGGGAGCGGGACCAAAGGGTACCCCGCTCTCCATTGAAGATGTGGCGCGCGTGGCGCGCGAAGGCGCTGAAGTGCGCATCGGCGATGCCGCCCGCGCGCGCATCGCGCGGGGCCGCGAGCGGCTGGAAGAGCTGCTGGCGCGCGGCGAGCGCATTTACGGCGTGAACACGGGGGTGGGCGGGAACGTCGGGTTCTCGGTTCCTCCAGAGAAAATGGACCTACTGCAGCTCAACCTGATGCGGCACCTTGGCTGCGCCACCGGCGAGCCTCTGCCGGGCGACGTGGTGCGGGCCGCCACGCTGCTGCGCGCGGCCACCTTCGTGACGGGCGCTTCGGCGGTGCGGCCGGAACTGGTGGATGCGCTGGCGGCGCTGCTGAACCGCGGGGTGACGCCCGTGGTTCCGCGGTACGGCTCGGTGGGCGCCAGCGGCGATCTGATGCCCTCGGCCTACATCGCGCGCGTGCTGGTGGGGATGGGCGAGGCGGAATTCCAGGGCCGGCGCCTGGCGGCGGCGGAAGCGCTCGAGGCCGCGGGGCTGCACCCCATCCGGTTCGCGCCCAAAGAGGGACTGGCGCTCATCAATGGCACCACGGTCATGACCGCCGTGGCGTCGCTCCTGTGGATCGACGCCTTCCGCGTGCTGCGCGCGCTGCTGGGCGCGGTGGCGCTTTCCGTGGAAGCCATGCAATCCCCCGACCTGCCTTTCGAGCCGTGGGTTCACCAGCAGAAAGGCCACCCCGGCCAGATTGCGGTGGCCGCCTGCCTGCGCGGGATGCTCGAAGGTTCCGCGTATACGCAGCCTTCCGGTGGCCAGAGCTGCTACTCGCTGCGCTGCGCGCCGCAGGGGCTCGGCCAGGCGTGGGAGGCGCTCGAGGATGGGCGCGCGGTCGTCGAGCGCGAAATCAACTCGGCCAACGACAACCCCCTCATCGACCCGGAGACCGGCAGGATGTACAAAGCCGGGAACTTCTACGGCGGCCACATCGCGCGCCTGCTGGACACGTGGAAGATCGACTTCGCCTCCATGGCCAACTGGGGCAACGCGCTGGTGGCGGTGCTGGTGGACGACCGCTTCAACCAGGGGCTGCCGGCCAACCTCACGCCCGAGCCCGGCCTGAACTCCGGATTCAAGGGTATGCAGATGAGCGTCACCAGCCTGGCCTGCGCCGTGCGGCAACTGGCGGGTCCGAGCTCCATCCATTCGCTGCCCACCGAGCAATACAACCAGGACGTGGTGAGCCTGGGGATGCACGCGGCGGTCACGGCCATGGACGCACTGGAATGCCTGCGCAACGAGACGGCCATGGTGCTGCTGGCCGCGGCGCAGGCCGTGGATTTGCGCGGCGGGCCGGCCAAACTGGGGCGCGGGTCGCGGACGGTCCACGCCGCCGTGCGCCAACTGGCGCGGTTCCAGGATCGGGACAGGCCCATGGAGCACGAGGTGGCGGCGGTATCGGCGAAAATCGCGGCGGGGCAGGTATAACCGAAAATTCGGGGCGTGACACACGCGTCCCAAGGCGCGTTTTCTTGCGCCGCGTGGACGCTGGTGTCAGTCCCCGAATTTTCCCCGCAGCCAGCGCCAGGTTTTTTCCTCTAAAATCCGCAAAATCCGTCAAGCAATCCCATTCCTCTTGCCCTACACTCTGGTTTTGGAGGCACCTATGATCCTTTGGAAACGCGCCGCGCTGCTCGGTTTTCTGAGCTGGATGATTCCGTTCGTCATCGGTTTTCTCCTCTTCCCATTGAAGAAAGCCAACGCTCAGTTGTTCGGCACCTTGATGAGCCTCGTGGTTCTTCTGACGGCCGCGGCGTTGCTCAATCGCTATTTTCGAAACCGGCCTGTGTCGGTCAGCGAAGCCGTGCGTGTCGGCGCGCTGTGGCTGGCCATCAATCTTCTGTTCGATTACCCGATGTTCGCTTACGGCCCCATGAAGATGACGGTGTGGGGCTATTACTCGGAAATCGGCCTGGCCTACCTGGCGATTCCCATCTTTGCGTTGGGGGCGGCGCGGCTGGCGCGGCGATGAAGCCATCCACCGAACAGGACTATCGCGAGCGAATCGTCCGAACGCTCGTGTACATCCAGCAGCATCTGGATGACGAACTGGAGTTGGAACAGGTGGCGGGGGTGGCGGCCTTTTCCAGCTTTCATTTTCACCGCATTTTCCGGGGCCTCATCGGCGAGACGCTGAAGGAGCACATCCGGCGGCTGCGACTGGAGCGCGCCGCGCGAAACCTGAAGCTATCCGACGAACCCATTACTCAAACCGCGCTGCAAGCCGGATTCGAGACCCACGAATCCTTCACGAGGGCATTTGGAGACATGTTTGGAGTATCCCCTTCCGCATACCGGGCCGCGCACAAGTCTGCGCCCGAATCGCAGTCCGGCACTCACTTCGACGATGTTTCGAATTATCATCCGCCCGACTATGAAGACATTCCTTCAGTAGAGGTGGGTGAGCTTCCGCCCATGCGGATGGTCTTTCTCCGGCATGTGGGACCGTACTCCCAAGTCGGCGCCACCTGGGGCCGGCTGATGGCCTGGGCGGGCAGGCGCGGGCTGCTCGGACCGAACATGAAGCTGATCGGCATCGTCCATGACGACCCGGACGTGACCCCGCCGGACAAGGTTCGATACGATGCCGCGGTGACGGTGAATCGCCCGGTGCAGGCGGAGGGCGAATTCGGCGTCATGGAATTCGCCGGCGGCAGCTATGCCGTGGTCGCGCATAAGGGGCCGTACGAGACGCTGGGAAAGACCTATCAGCGGATCTACGGCGGCTGGCTTCCACACAGCAGATATCACCTGCGCGATGAGCCGGCCTTCGAGCAATACCTCAATTCACCGCGGGACACCAAGCCGGAAGATTTACTGACCTTGATCCACGTGCCGCTCGGCGCGTGAGGCGCGGCGGATCGCACGGCAGGCATTGTGAACCGCAGTGCGGTATACCTGGTTAAGAATGACTCTGGACATCGGATGCGGCAAGCGCAAGGCCGAGCCGGACGCGCTGGGCATCGACGTGTCCGCCGATTCGGCCGCCGACACGGTCTGGAATCTCGACGAGTTTCCCTGGCCGCTCGAGGACGACCGGTTCGACCGCATCCACATGTCGCACATCATCGAGCACCTCGCCGACCCCGTGCGCGCCATGGCGGAGGTGCATCGCGTGGCGCGCGACGGCGCTGACGTTTTCGTGACCACCCCGCACTTCAGCTCGCACAATTCGTACGCCGATCCCACTCACAAGCGCCATTTGGCCGCGGCCAGCTTCGAGTACTTCACGGGCAACGATTTCCCCAGCTTCGCCGGCTCGGCGTTCCGCTTTGACATCGTCGAGCTGAAGCTCACGTTTGGCGGCAATTTGGTGCTGGACAACCTGGGCCGTTTCCTGGCCCGAAGGTCGATGCGGTGGTACGAGCGTCACGCCGCGTGGATCTTCCCCGCGCTGGACATTCAGTGCCACCTGAGGGTGCGGAAGTAGCGCAGGCGGTGTCGCCCGCCAACTGCACTCTACCCCGGCGCCCCCAGCCTTACCTTCCCCCTCACCATCGCCACCAACAGCACCGCCACGTGCAGCGCATGGTTGAACTCGCCTTCGGCCGTGGCCCGCGCCAGTTCGGGAAGAGAGTAGGTCAGCACCTCGATGCCTTCCTCGGGCGCGCGCCCTTCGATTCGCCGCGCGCCCGTGGCTACGCAGCTCCAGATACGGTTTCCCAAGCGGCCGGTGTCCGGCTCCATCGATCCGAGCACTTCCACCTCGGCCGCTTCGTAGCCGGTTTCTTCCAGCAGCTCGCGGCGGGCCGCCTCGGCCGGACTCTCTCCCGGGTCCACCAGGCCGCTCGGCAATTCGATGGTGTGCCGCTCCACCGCCGGCCGGTATTGCCGCACCGCCAGCACCCGCTGGTCTTCGGTGATGGCCACCACGGCGGCGTAGTCCGGCAGGCGCAGCGAGTAGTAGGGCGCCTCTCCGGGCTTCATGGTCTTGGCCAGCACCTCGAACCACGGCGTCGCAAACGCAATTTCCGTCTTCAGGGGTTTCATGGCTCTCCCGTCAACCATGGTCGAACGTCGGCCTACAGGTTCACACTGACCGCTTCTTCGAATATGTTGTGCGGCACCTGAATGCCGCTCACGCGCAGGCGCTCCAGAATCCTGGGCGAAATCCCAGTGGCCCGGAAACGCCCCTGCACCTTGCCCGCGTCGGTCACGCCCACGCGCTCGAAAGTGAAGATCTCCTGCATCTGCAGCCTGTCGTCGCGCACGCCCAGCACCTCGGAAATGCTGATCATCTTGCGCGTGCCGTCTTGCAGGCGCGAAAGCTGCACCACCATCTTGATGGCGCTGGCGAGCTGTTGCAGAATCACGCGCGTGGGGATCTCCAGATCGGCCATCATCACCATGGTCTCGAGGCGCGAAAAGGCGTCCCGCGGGGAGTTGGCGTGCACCGTGCTCATGGACCCCTCCACGCCCGTATTCATGGCTTGCAGCATGTCCAGCGCTTCGGCGCCGCGGCATTCACCCACGATGATGCGGTCCGGCCGCATGCGGAGCGCCGTCCGCAGCAACTGGCGCTGGTTGATGCCGCCTTCTTTGTTGAGGTTCGGCGGACGCGTTTCGAACTTCACCACGTGCCGCTGCTGGAGCTGCAATTCCGCCGTGTCCTCGATGGTGATGATGCGTTCTTCCTCGGGAATGAAGCGGGAGAGGGCGTTGAGCATGGTGGTCTTGCCCGAGCCCGTGCCTCCGGAGATCAAAATGGTGGCCTTGGACTGCACGCACGCCGCCAGGAACCGCAGCATGCCCGGCGTGAGCGTCTTGAACTCGAGCATCTCCTCCTGCGTGATCACGTGGCGGCCGAACCGGCGAATGCTCAGGCAAGGCCCGTCCAGCGCCAGCGGAGGAATGATGGCGTTGACGCGCGAGCCGTCCTGAAGGCGCGCGTCCACGATGGGCTGCGCTTCGTCGATGCGCCGGCCCACCTGCGACACAATCTTCTCGATGATGTGCAGCAGGTGCGCATCGTCCTTGAACCGCACCGTCGTCTCCGAGAGTTTCCCGTTTCGCTCGATGTAGACTTTGTTGTAGCGGTTCACCAGAATATCGGAAATGCTCGGCTCTTTGAGCAGGGTCTCGAGCGGCCCCAGCCCCAACACCTCGTCCAAGACCTCCTCCACGATCTTGGTCTGCTCGGTCGTAGTCATGGGCACGCGCTCTTCGTCGAGCAGCCGCTCCACTACGCGGCCGATCTCCGCGCGGACCCGGTCTTTGGGAATGGAAGAGACGCGGTCCAGGTTGAGCACGCCGATCAGCTTGCGGTGAATCTGCGACTTCAGCTCGAAATAGCGATCGGCGCTTCGCGCGGCCATGGACGGAGCCGTTCCGCGCATAGGCAAGGGGCGATTCGGTCCCACTTGGTCTCCCTGGATTTGCTCGTGGTGCGGTCGATGCGACTACAATTATATCCCGAGCCGGCGTGGCGCCGTGGCGTGCACGTTCCGCTCGGAATCATGCAGGAGCCCCATGGCTTCTTGGTCGCAAAATGGCGGGAACTGCATCATGAGCACGGCACCAATGCCGCGCCGCGGGTCGATCCAGAATAAGGTGTTCCGATTGCCCGCCCACGCCGGGCTTCCGGCGGAACCGCCACCCTGGCAGGCCTTCGCGTCGATCGAAAACCCGAAGCTTGCCCAACTGCGGAAGATGCCTGGCCACGGGTTCGTTGAGCCCGAGCTTCCCCTGCTCGATGAGCTGCATGGCTGCCACGGCCGTCAAGGGCTTGGTCATGGAGGCGACGCGCTGCCATTCCGAGGCATCCTGACGAATTTGGCGTGGTGCCCCATGGAGCATATGCCTCACTGGGCAGGTCGGGGACCTACCCTACGATTCGGCATGGCGGGTGTGCGCCGACCACTGGTAAAAGCGATTGCATTTCAATGAATTCCAGTAAACCCTTGCATCCGAGGCCCCCGCTTGCAGTGCCTCTATATCGTTTGCAGAAACTACCGAAAAGTGCTAACTTATGAATGTGATATCGTTAGCGCAACATGCCATTTGGCGGTAGGTTATGCAAATCAAGAAGATGGGCGTCCGCCCTAGAAATCTCTCCGATTTCGTGGCCCGGCTTCAGGCCTCAGGCCGGTACACTTTCCATCGGGAAGAGGCCGTCTCCGCGCTCGGCGTATCGGAGATTGCTCTGCGGAGTTCGGCTCGCCGGCTGGCCGCGAAGGGACGAATCTGTGCCCCGCGTCGCGGGTTCTATGTGATCGTTCCGGTCGAGTACAGCCAGTCGGGAGCGCCGCCGCCATCGTGGTTCATCGACGACTTGATGAAGTTCCACGGGCAGCCGTACTACGTCGGCCTCTTGTCCGCGGCGGCGCTCCAGGGAGCGGCGCATCAGCAGCCGCAAGTGTTCCAGGTGGTCACCGGCATCACTCTGCGCCCGATCACCGTCGGGCGGACCAGAATCCGATTCTCTCTAAAGCGGCACCTGGCTGAGACTCCGGCCACCGAGGTGAAGACCGAGACAGGGGCGATGCGCGTCTCGACTCCCGAGGCGACCGCACTCGATCTGGTCCGCTATGTGGGAAGCGCGGGGCAACTTGGAAACGTCGCCACCGTGCTCGCCGAGCTCTCCGAAAAAATCAATCCTAAGAGGCTCGTCGCAGCCGCGCGGGCCGAAGTCGAATTGTCCGTGGTGCAGCGCCTCGGATTCCTGCTGGAGCATGTCGCCTCTTCCGGTATTGCGGCGCCATTAGCCGAATGGCTCGCAACCAAGCGTCCGCGGCCGGTTCCGCTGCGGCCGGAGCGTAAGCCGAAGCTGACGGAAAGAGATTCCCGCTGGCAGATCCTGGTGAATGAGCAGGTCGAGGTTGACGAGTGATTCCCAGAGCGCACATCACCGCGTGGCGTGCTCACGCACCCTGGTCTACGGACGCCCAGGTCGAGCAAGACCTGGTCATCGCGCGGGTGATGGTCGAGGTGTTCTCAGCCCCGCTGCTCTCTAGCCGCCTGGCATTTCGCGGCGGAACAGATCGAGACCGTAGCGCGCCAGTGTGTGTGTGCACGAACGGCGCTGGAGACGTGCTGTTCGATGGAATGGAACACGGGAAACTACGAGTATAGGGTGGCGGGGGGCCTCGGATTGGGCCTCGACAGCCTTTACAGCAGTTGCTTGAGGTCGTCGATGCTCAGTTGACAATCCCGAAGGATCTTGTGCAACAAGCCGGGGCCGACCGTCTCGCCCGAGTGCGCCGGCACAACCGTGCTTCGGCCATCTTCGTGACGAAGAAAGTGGTGGCTGCCCCTGGTTCGAAGAACAGAGAAGCCGCGTTTCCCAAGCGCGGCGACGAGGTCGGCGCCGGTGACGCGAGGAATCCGGCTCATGCGGCGATGGTCACCCGCTGGATCCCAACGAACTCCAGAGTGTGTTCCGGCGCGCCCTCGACATCCAGGCACAACTCGATAGCTTCGCGAATACGTTCGGCGACCTCGTCGAGAGACCGTGCTTGCGTGTGGCATGCGGGGATCTGTGGAACCGAGGCAACGTAGTAGCCTTCCTCGTCGCGCTCAATGACGACATCGAATTGGCGTAGCACCGGAGAGTGTCCTCGCCTTCTATTCTAGACTGCCGGCGAACCCGTTGCAGAGAGGCCGACATCCGCAGCCTCGGCCCCCAACCAGTTTGCAGTGAGAGCGCCTCTCCGTCACAATCGATAATGATGCGGATTACGATTGAACGCCAATCCCTCGACCGGATTGAGGCCGATGCGCTGATCGTGCTGGTTTTCGAAGGCCGGAAGGAGGCGCGCTTCGGCGCCGGCGATCTGATCGACGCCGGCGAGGTGGCCGGAAAGTCCCTCGAATTGACGCTGCTGCACCGCCCGCCGGGGGTAGCGGCCACGCGCGTGCTGCTGGCCGGAGCAGGGAAACTGGAAAAGTTCGATCCCGCCGAGTTGCGCAGGGTCGCCGGCGCCGCGGTGCGGCATCTGAAGTCGAAATCGGTGAAGCAGATCGCCTTGGCGCTCGATCCGGAACATGCGGACGGCGAGTATGCCGCCGCCGCCGTCGAGGGCGCCATTCTGGGCGAGTTCGAACCGGACCGCTACAAGACCGACGACGACAAGAAATCCGTGGAAGCGTTCGCGGTGGCGGCGGCCGGCGGCGCGGCGGAACTCGACGACGCCGTCGCCCGCGGGCGCATACTGGCGGAAGCGCAGAACTTCACGCGCGGCCTGGTGAACGAGCCGGCCAACCGGCTTACGCCCTGGAAAGTGGTTGAGGCCGCGCAAAAAATGGCCTCCGAGTACCAGTTGGAATGCGAAGTCCTCGAGCGCGAGCAGATGGAAAAGCTCGGCATGGGCGCCCTGCTCGGCGTGGCGCAGGGAAGCGCGGAGCCTCCCGCGCTGATCGTGATCCGCTACCGGCCGGCGCAGGCGGAGTCCAAGGCTCACCTTGGCCTGGTGGGCAAAGGCGTCACTTTCGATAGCGGGGGCATCTCCATCAAGCCCGCCGAAGGCATGGAAAAGCAGAAGTCCGACATGGCCGGCGGCGCGGCTGTGATCGGCGCCATGCGGGCCATCGCGCAACTGAAGCCCACCATTCCGGTGACCGCGTTCATTCCCTGCGTCGAGAACATGCCGGGCAGCCGCGCGCAGCGGCCCGGCGACATTGTCACCGCCATGTCGGGCAAGACCATCGAAGTGATCAGTACCGATGCCGAGGGCCGGCTGATTTTGGCGGACGCTCTCACCTACGCGCGCCAGCAGGGTTGCACTCACCTGGTGGACGCCGCCACTTTGACGGCAGCCATCGTGGTGGCGCTGGGCCACCTGAACATGGGGTTGTTCGCCAACGACGAGGCCATGCGCGACCGCGTGCTCCAGGCCGCCAAAGCCGAGGGCGAGCGCATGTGGCCCATGCCGCTCGAAGACGATTACAAGGAGTACTTCAAGAGCGCCTTCGCGGACCTTGCCAACGCCGGCGTCCGCTGGGGCGGCGCGGTCACCGCCGCCATGTTTCTGAAGGAATTCGCCGGGGACACGCCGTGGGTGCACCTGGACATCGCCGGCACGGCCTGGCTCGAGGAAAGCAAGCCGTTCCTGGCGAAGGGGCCTTCGGGAGTTCCCATGCGGACGCTGGTGCGCCTGGCCACCCAATGGAACGATCGATGAATGTGGCTGCGGTATAACGGAGACATGATGAGGACGGCTATTCTCGGCACGATAGTCTTGTTATTGGCGTCCGGAGCAGGCGCCGCGCACACCGGCGCCAAGTCTCCCCAGCCCTCGAAATCCCTGGCCGATTTCAGCACCGCCATGGAAGATCTCGCACGGTCCGCCAGCCCGGCCGTGGTCCAGATCCTGGTGCGGACATTGGCGCCCCTGGAGAGAGGAGACTCGGAAGGCGCGGGGTTCGTCTCGGAGCAGGAAGGCACGGGGTCGGGCGTCATTGTGGACCCGGACGGGTATATCGTCACCAACGCTCATGTGGTGCGGAACGCCCGCCGCATCGAGGTCAAGATTCTTCGCAGCGACGAAAGGGGGCCGGAGCCGCACGGGCACCTGATGCCCGCGAAACTGATCGGACTGGACCGGCAGGTGGATATCGCGGTGGTGAAGATCGAGGCGCAGAATCTCCCGGCGCTTTCTTTCGTGAACTCGGACAATCTCCGGCAGGGGCAGTTGGTGCTGGCCCTGGGCAGCCCGCTCGGGTTGCAGAACTCCCTCACGCATGGCGTGGTGAGCGCGACTCTCCGGCAACTCGATCCGGAAAGTCCGATGGTGTATATCCAGACTGACGCTCCCATCAATCCCGGGAATAGTGGTGGACCCTTGCTGGATATCGAGGGGCGCGTGGCCGGCATCAACACCATGATCTTCTCGCAATCGGGCGGCAACGAAGGGCTCGGGTTCGCCATTCCCGCCAATCTGGCCAAGGACGTGTATCAGAGACTTCGCAAGGACGGGCGGGTGCGGCGCGGCGCCATCGGAGTGATTCCCGAGACGATTACGCCAACGCTGGGAGCGGCCCTGGGACTGGACCGGGATTCGGGCGTCATCCTTTCCGACGTGGCGCCGCATGGCGCCGCGGAGGCCGCGGGACTCGAACCGGGAGACGTGGTGCTGTCTATCGACGGCAAGCCGATGCGAGAGGCGCGGGACCTGGCTCTGGCGGTGTTCCAGCGCGCGCCCGGAGACCAGTTGACCATGGAGATCCAGCGCGGCCACGAGCGGATGTCCAAGACCGTCGCCGTTATCGACCGGAAGAACGAGCCCAGCCAACTCGAGGACCTCGTCAATTACGACGCCGCGCTGGTGCGCCGGCTGGGGATTCTGGCGATGACCGTGGACGAGAAGGTGACTCCCATTCTGCCGGACCTCAGGCGTCTTTCGGGCGTCGCCGTGGCGGCGGTCCCGGCGGAATTCGCCGGGCTGAATCCGGGCCTGCTGCCGGGCGACGTGATCTACTCGCTGAACAACCGGCGCCTCGCGTCGCTCGACGAGCTGCGGGATGCGCTGAAGGACAAGAAGTCCGGCGATCCCGTCGCGCTCCTGGTGGAACGGCACGGGCAACTGATCTACGTGGCGGCGGCACTAGAATAGACGGGCCATTGTGGGGCGGGCAATCCTGCCCGCAAGCCGGCCTTCCGGCCGGCTGGACCCGCTGGAAAGCGGGTCCGCAGGCTGAAAAGCCTGCCCCACAAAGTGGCATTGGGCACTCGTGCCTGCTGCGCCACGACTGCCCGTTGTTCTATTGCAACGCGGAAAAAAGCATCGTAAAGTGGGGACCGGGATAGAATATGCAGAGGAAAACAGTTATCATCATTGCCGCCGCGGCTGTGGTCGCCGCAGGGTTGGGGACGTGGGCCGTGGTCGGGAGACAGGCCGGAATTCAATATCGCACGGCGACTGTCGAACACGGCGACATTAACGTCGCCGTCTCGGCCACCGGCAACCCCAACGCGGTCGTAACCGTGCAAGTGGGCACGCAAGTGTCGGGCGTGGTGATGGCCTTGTTCGCCGATTTTAACTCGAAAGTGACTAAGGGCCAGTTGATCGCGCGCATCGATCCCGCGCCCTTCCAGGCGAAGGTCGATCAGGCCCAGGCGAGCCTCGATGCATCGCGGGCCGCCGTAGCCAATAGCCAGGCCGTCATCCAACAGGCTATGGCGGGCATTCAAGCCGCCAACTCTTCTTTGGCAGCCGCTCAGGCGAATGTCCTGAAAGCGGAGGCCGTGGCCGAGGATGCCAAGGTCAAGGTCGACCGGCGCGTGATCATGGTCAAGCAGGGTGCGGACTCCAAAGAGGATCTGGAAACCGCTCAGACCACTTACAAATCGGCGGTGGCCGATCATGACGCATTAGTGGCGCAGCAACATGCGGTGGAAGACAACGTGAAGGTTGCACAGGCCCAGGTGAAGGTGGCGAATTCGCTTTTGACCGCCAACCAGGCGCAGGTCAAACAGTTCACCGCGGCGCTGCAATCGACCCAACTGGACCTGGGCCACACCAACATCACGGCGCCCGTGGATGGCGTGGTGGTGTCGCGCAACGTGGATGTCGGACAGACGGTCGCCGCCAGCCTGGCGGCTCCCACGCTGTTTCTGATCGCTCAGGACCTGACCAAGATGCAGGTGGATACCAACGTGTCGGAAGCCGACGTGGGACGCGTGCGCGTGAATCAGCCTGCCACTTTCACGGTGGATGCGTATCCCGGGCAGGTGTTCACCGGCAACGTGACCTCCATCCGCAAAGCGCCCATCAACGTGCAGAACGTGATCACCTACGACGCGGTGATCGGCGTTGCGAATCTGGACCTGAAGCTGTTTCCCGGTATGACGGCGAATGTGAAGATTCTGGTGAATCAGCGCCCCAACGTGCTGAAGGTCCCCAACGCCGCACTGCGTTATCACCCGGCATCCGAGACGGCAGCGGCTGACGCCGGCAAGACCGTACGCAAGGGCGCGGCGCCGGAGAAAGCCGTCTGGATACTGGACGCGGACAACAAGCAGCAGCGCGTGGTGGTGGCTACCGGCGAAACCGATGGCACGTATACGGAGATCACCCAAGGCGGCGTGAAGGACGGAGACCGCGTGATTGTCGCGGCGCTGGCGAAGGCGGCTCCGGCTTCGGGCGGCAGCCCCGGCGCCCAGACCGGCGGCAAGGGCGGCAGAGGACCGGGATTCTAGGCGAGCGCCATGGCATCGGTAATCGAGATCAAAGATCTGGTCAAGGATTACAAGGTCGGCGAGATGGCGGTGCACGTGTTGAAGGGCATCTCGTTCGAAATCGAACGGGGAGATTTCGTTTCCATCATGGGGCCGTCCGGATCCGGCAAATCCACGCTCATGAACATCCTCGGGTGCCTCGACAAGCCCACCTCCGGGACTTACACGCTGGACGGAATCAGCGTCGGGAATTTGAATCGCGACCAACTGGCTGAGATCCGGAACAACAAGATCGGCTTTGTATTCCAGCAGTTCAACCTGCTGGCGCGAACCAGTGCGGCGGAGAATGTGGAGTTGCCCATGATGTACACCGATGCCCCGGCCCGCGAGCGCCACGAACGAGCGATGAAGGCGTTGCTCGCGGTGGGACTCGCCGGACGCGAGGAACACCAGCCCAGCCAGCTTTCCGGCGGCCAGCAGCAGCGCGTGGCCATCGCGCGGTCGCTGGTAAACGATCCCAGCATGATCCTGGCGGACGAGCCGACCGGAGCGCTGGACTCGAGAACCAGCGTCGAGATCATGGCCATCTTCCAGCGGTTGAACCGCGAAAAGGGGATCACCATGATCGTGGTGACGCACGATCCGGATGTCGCGGCTTACTCCAACCGGAGCATCCATTTCAAAGATGGCAGGTTGCAGCTCGACGAGAGACTGAAGCAGCCACGCGAGGCGCGGAAGGACCTCGAGCAGCTTCCCGCCGAGCTGCCGGAGGAGGTTTCGTCGTGAATAAGATCGTGGGCAGCATCCGCATCGCGCTGCGCGCGCTGCGGGTCAACCGCATGCGCTCGGCGCTCACCATGCTGGGGATCATCATTGGCGTGGCGGCAGTCATCGCCATGGTGGGTGTGGGCGCGGGCGCCACCGCCCGCATCCAGCAGCAGATCCAGAGTATCGGGAGCAACCTGATCATCGTGATGCCGGGCAGCGTCAGTACCAATGGCGTCCGGCTCGGCTCCGGCGCGGTAGCCTCGTTGAGTGAAGACGACGCCAAGGCCATCGCCGCCGAATGCCCATCCGTCGCTCTCACCGCACCTACCGTGCGCGGCGGCGTGCAGGTGGTTTACGGAAACAACAACTGGGCCACCAATGCCCAGGGCGTGACTCCGGATTACATGACCATCCGCGATTACACCATGTTGTCCGGCCAGTTTTTCACCACACAGGACGTGGATGCGGCCGCCAAAGTGGCCGTGCTGGGTGAAACTGTCGCCGAAAATCTATTTGGCGACAGCGATCCCACCGGCCAGGTGGTCATCATCAAGAATGTGCCGTTTACCGTGGCGGGCGTGCTGACACCGAAGGGCCAGTCACCCACGGGTCAGGACCAGGACGACGTCATCCTGCTGCCCATTTCCACGGCCATGCAAAAGGTGATCGGCGCCAACAGGGCCAATGCCCAAGCGGTCGGCTCGCTGATGGTGCAGGCCATCAGCCCGCAGGCCATGGACCAGGCGATCGAGGAGATGGAGGCGCTGCTGAGGGAACGGCATAGAATCCTGCCGGGCCTGGAGGACGATTTCACCATCCGCAATCTCACCGAGGTGTTCCAGGCCCAGGAAACGTCGGCGCAGGTGATGTCGATTCTGCTGGGCGCCATCGCGTCGGTATCGCTGATCGTAGGCGGCATCGGGATCATGAACATCATGCTGGTGTCGGTGACCGAAAGGACGCGGGAGATCGGCCTGCGGCAGGCGGTGGGCGCCAAGACGCGCGACATCCTGTTACAGTTTCTGGTGGAAGCCGTGACGCTCTCCCTGCTGGGTGGAATTGTCGGGATCGCGGTTGGGCTGGCGGCATCGGTGCTCATTTCGCACTTCGCGAAATGGTCGACCGCGGTCAGCCCTCTGTCTATTCTTCTGGCGTTTCTATTCTCCGCGCTGGTGGGAGTGTTCTTTGGCTACTACCCGGCGCGCAAAGCGGCGTTCATGGATCCGATCGAGGCTCTCAGGTATGAATAATCTGACCATCGTTTGGGGAACCGCCGGATTGCTGCTTCTTTCGAACGCCTGCATGATCGGTCCGAAATACCAGCGTCCTGGCGCTCCGGCGCCCCCGGCCTTTAAAGAAGAGCCGCCAGCCGGCTGGAAGGAAGCGCAACCGAATGACGGAGCGCTTCGCGGCCAGTGGTGGAAGGTTTACAACGATCCGCGGCTCGAAGCGCTCGAAGACCAGGTGAGCATCACGAACCAGAACGTATTGGCCGCCGAGGCTCAGTTCCGCGAGGCCCAAGCGGCCGTGCGCATCGCCCGGGCCGGTCTATTTCCCACGGTGACCGCCGTGCCATCCGTGGCGGATTCCGGAACGGGAACGCCTTCCAGCGTGAGACGCCTGTACACCATACCGGTTGACCTGGCCTATCAGGTCGATATATGGGGAAGCATTCGGCGCGGCGTGGCGGCCAATTCCGCCCTCGCGCAGGCTTCGGCGGCGCAACTCGAGAATGCCCGCTTATTATACCAGGCGGAACTCGCCGGGGATTACTTCCAGATTCAGGGGCTCGACGCCTCGCGGCAGTTGCTGGATGCCACCGTGAAGTCGTACGAGCGAAATGTCCAACTGACCCAGGACCGGTTCGATGGCGGTGTGGCGTCGCAAGGCGATGTGGCGCTGGCTCAAACCCAGTTGGAAACGGCCCGCGTGCAGTTGGCCGACCTGGGAGTTCAGCGGGCCCAATTCGAACATGCCATCGCCGTGCTGACGGGCAAGCCGCCGTCGGATTTGTCGATTCCCGCCGCGCCCAAACAGGCGCCGCCGCCGGTGTCTTCGATCGGTATCCCTTCCGCTCTGCTGGAACGAAGGCCCGATGTCGCCGCCGCCGAGCGGCAGGTCGCGGCCGCCAACGAACAGATCGGAATCGCCAAGGCGGCGTTCTATCCGTCGCTGGCCCTCAGCGCCGGCGCGGGCCTGCAAACCTCGGTCATCGGCGATTTGTTCACGTGGCCCAGCCGCTTCTGGTCCGTGGGACCGCAGTTGGCCGAGACTCTCTTCGAAGCGGGCAAGCGCCGCGCTCAAGTCAAGCTGACCGAAGCCGCCTATGACGCCACCGTCGCCAACTACCGACAGACGGTGCTGACGGCGTTTCAACAGGTGGAGGACAGTCTGGCGCAGTTGCGCATCCTCGCCGAAGAAGGTGAGATCGCGGACCGGGCGGTCAAATCCGCGCAGCAGTCGCTGGATATCTCTACCGCACAATACCGTGGAGGTCTCGCGAACTATCTGCAGGTAATCACCGCGCAGACCAGCCTGCTGCAGAATCAACGGTCGGTAGTCGATATTCTCACGCGGCGCATGACCGCGAGCGTGTCCTTGATCCAGGCCCTTGGCGGCGGATGGGACGTCTCACAGTTGCCCTAAGGTGGGACATGCTTTAGCCTGAAAGAGGCGCTGAAACGAGAATTTTGTTCTCGTTTCGTTCATGAGAATTCAGGCGGCCACCTCCAGACCGATTTCCCGGATTAGGTTGTCGAGTGCCTGGCCGACGGCA
>Ga0187865_1002488_pt1 | contig 17340 bp, 15 predicted proteins | sample June2016WEW_11_1_2_FD_132989 | JGI IMG/M metagenome (GOLD analysis project Ga0187865, IMG submission 132989) | Peatland microbial communities from SPRUCE experiment site at the Marcell Experimental Forest, Minnesota, USA - June2016WEW_11_100 | ecosystem: Environmental > Terrestrial > Soil >...
GAAGGAGAAGTTTCCGCTGTATCTCAAGGAGATGGAATTTCGATATAATAATAGGAGGGATAGTATCTTCAACATGCTCGCTCAAAATCTCTGTGGTTCAGTGTCAAATCGTTTATAATTACCAAATTATAAATGAATGGAGCCGGAGAATCAAATCCCGGAGCCCCGGGCGGGTGTCTAACCTCGGGAAGGGTCTAATCCCTCTCGCCGACACCTCCCGGCCTTGAGCCGGCCGCGCATTTTTCTCGCTTTTTTCGATTTCCCCTCTTGACAAAGGCCCTTTCCCGCATTATCTTATCAATGGTGAACAAAATGGTAAACAAGCTGAGAAGGGAACTCACCCTCAAGCAGACGGCCGTCCTGCGGGCCGTCGAGGACTTTGTCCTCGAGCACGGCTACGCCCCGACCGTCCGCGGCCTGGCCGCAGCGCTCCGGATGGCCAACCCCTCGGCCGTCTTCAAGCACCTCCAGAGCCTCGAGCGCAAGGGCTATCTCACCCGCGAGGGAGGAGAGATCCGGGTGGCCGGCTTTCCGGCTCTCCTCGAGAGCCAGGTCAAGGTGCCGGTGGCCGGGCTCGTCCCGGCCGGCGGGCCGCGGGAGGCCTTCGACGTCTCGGGCGAGGCCATGGACGTCCCTGCCTGGATGGTCGGCCGTCGGCGGGGCAACATCTTCTGCATCCGGGTGGACGGCAAGAGCATGATCGACGCCTATATCGACGACGGCGACCACGTTCTCCTCGAACGGACGAACACGGCCAGCTCGGGGGAGATGGTGGTGGCCATGCTCGGGGACGGGTCGGTGACCCTGAAGCGCCTGCGGCAGGACGACGGCCGGGTCTATCTCATGCCGGAGAATCCGGCCTTCCAGCCGATCGAGGCCGGGGATGCGAAGATCCTGGGCCGAGTCGTCGGGGTGCTGCGGAAGTATTGAGAAGGCCGCTGGCTCGCGGCTGAGTTCGAAAATTTAAAGCTCATGAGAATAAGAGGGAGGAGTATGTGTTGTTGAATCGCCGGTACATCGTCCACGTCGACATCGACGCCTTTTTCGCCGCCGTCGAGGGCCTGCTCAACCCGGCCCTCAAGGGGCAGCCGGTCATTGTCGGCGGCCTGCCCCACGAGCGCGGCGTGGCCTCGACCTGCTCCTACGAGGCCCGCAAGTTCGGCGTCCACTCCGGCATGCCCCTCCGCAAGTGCCACCAGCTCTGCCCCCAGGGCGTCTTCGTCCGCGGCAGCTACCAGGTCTACCAGACCTTCTCCGAGCGCTTTTTCCGCGTCCTCCACACCTACACGCCCGACGTCGAAGAGGCGTCCCTCGACGAGGCCTACCTCGAGCTCACCCGCTGCGGCCATCTCTATCCGTCGTTCACGGAAGCGGCCCGGGCCATGAAGCGCCGGGTCGAGCGCGAGCTGGGCATCACGGTGTCGGTCGGCGCCGCCCCGAACAAGATCATGGCCAAGCTCGCGACCCGGAAGGCCAAGCCCGCCGGGTTCTTCGAGGTCGCGGCGGGCGAAGAGGAGGATTTCCTGCGCGGCCTCCCGATCGAGGCCCTGCCCGGCATCGGGCCCAAGGCCCAGGTCGTCCTGCGCCTGATGAACATCCACAGGCTCGGCGAGCTGTGGGGCCTGCCGCGGGCGACTCTCCATTCCCTCTTCGGCGAGGGCGGCGAGGACATCTACCTCCAGTCGCGCGGCATCGACAGCCGGGCCCTCGTCACCCGCACGCTGCCGAAGTCGGTCTCGCGGGAGACGACCTTCCTCGAGGACCTCTGGGACCGGAAGATGCTCCTGGCCCACCTCTCCTACCTCTGCGACCGCCTGACGCTCGGCCTGCGGGAGGACCGCCTCTACGCCCACGTCATCGAGGTCAAGGCCCGCTATTCGGACTTCCGGACCGAGATCAAGCGGCGGCTGGTCCTGACGCCCCTCCAGGAGATGGGGAAGATCTACAAGATCGCCGAGGAGCTGTTCCTGGAGCTCATCGAGGGGTCGCGGCTGGCCCTGCGGCTGGTCGGGGTCAAGGCCTCGGACCTCGTCCGGGTGCGGCCCCTGTCGCTCTTCGAGCCGTACTCGGAACGCCCCGAGCAGCTGGGCCGGGCCCTCGACCGGGTGCGGGAGAAGTACGGGTTCGGGTCCGTGCTCACGGCCCGGGAGAAGATGCTCGATTCGATCTATGCCTTCGAGCCGCGGCGCGGCTACGTGCTAAAGACGGCGTCGCTGACGAAGTGAGGGACGGAGGAAGAGAGCGCATGTCCATCCCCCTCCGCATCCACTCCGTGTACAGCCGGGGAAAGGGGAGCGTCACGCTCGAGGAGACCCTGGGTTGGGCCGGGCGGCGCCGGACCCCGGCGGCGGCCCTCACGGACCTCGGGAACCTCTACGGCTGGGGGAAGTGGAAGCGGGTGGCGGAGGCGGGCGGCTTCAAGCCCTTGTTCGGGTGCGAGCTCGAGGTCGCCGGCCGGCGGTTCGTTTTCCTGGTGAAGGGCCGCGAGGGCTACGGGAACCTGATGGAGATCTTCAACAGGAAAGAGATCCGTGATGCCTCCGGCTTGATCGTGATCTACGTGCCCGAGGGAAACGGGGGAGGAGCGGGCGCGAAAAGCGATGCGGAGATGACCACCGGGCTTCTGGAAAAGGTCCCGCCGGGCGACCTCTACCTCGGGGCCGATTTTGCGAACTTCGAGCGGGTCATGGAAACGAAAGGCCTGCCCGTCGTCTGGGCCAACCCCCTGAAGTACGTCGCGAGCCCGGAGCGGCTCATCCTCCTCCGGGCCATCGAGGAGAAGATCCCCTATCCGCCCGAGCGCGACCGGCTCCTCTCCAGGGTCGGGATCTTTGGACCGGACCAGGAGGCCCTGGCCCTGCGCCGCTTCGGCGACGCCGCCCGGGAGGCCTTCAGCCGCACCTCCGAGGTCGCCGAGAAGTGCGATTTCATCTTCGACGACATCATCCCCAGCCTCCCGGCCGACCTCTTCCCCCGGACATTGCGCGACGTCGTCATGGAGCGTCTCAAGACCGCGAAGAACCTGAGCTGGCCCGAGCGGCAGCGGGCCCGCGGAGAGCTCGACGTCGTCGAGAGCGCGGGTTTCGGCCCCTACTTCCTCGTCGTCCATGACGTCGTCGAGTTCGCCCGGCGACGGGGCATCCTCCACAACCTCCGGGGCTCCGGAGCGTCGTCCTTCCTGGCCTGGCTCCTCGGCGTCTCCCATGTCAACCCCATGGAGTTCGACCTCTACTTCGAACGCTTCCTCAACCGGGGCCGGCCCGACCCGCCGGACATCGACATCGACTTCGATTCGAGCCGCCGCGACGAAGTCCTGACCTACGTCCTCGAAACGTACGGCGCGGGGAAGACGGGCGCGGCCTATGTCTGCAGCCTCAAGAGCTTCGGGGCCCGGTCGGCGCTCTATGAGACGCTCCGGGCGTTCGGGGCGCCGCCCGAGGAGGCCCGGGGCCACAGCAAGCGGGTCCCGTATTTCGCGGAGCCCGAATCCCTGCGGACGGCCGCGCCGGCCCCCGGATTTCTCGAGGCCTGGAAGCTCGCCTCGGAGCTTCAGAATGTCTACCACGAGATCTCGCTCCACGTGGGTGGCGTCATCCTGACGCCCGGACCGGTCGATCGTCGCCTCCCGCTCGAAACGTCGGCCAAGGGCCTGCGGATGACCCACTTCGACAAGGACGCGGTCGAGGACCTGCGGCTGATCAAGCTCGACCTCCTCTCGGTCCGGGGCCTCGCGGCGATCTCCGGGACGAAGGCCAAGCTCCGGCTGCGGACGGTCCCGCCGGGAGACGCGAAGACCTACGCGGCGCTCCGGGCCGCGAGGACCGTCGGCTGTTTCCAGGTCGAGAGCCCGGCCATGATGAACCTCTTGCGGCGGATGAAGCCGGCGGACATTTTCGAGATCACCCAGGCCCTGGCCCTTGTCCGGCCCGGCCCGACCGAGAGCGGGATGAAGGAGGCGCTGCTGCGGCGCCGGAGCGGGAGGGGAGCGGCGGCGGGCGGACCCGGCGGCCCGGGGCCCGGCGACGACGCCTTCCTGGCCCGGATCCTGCCGGAGACGGGCGGAATCCTCCTCTACGAGGAACAGGTCATGCAGGTCGCCGAGCGCGTGGCCGGGATGCCTCCCGAGGAAGGGGACCTGTTGCGGCGGAGCCTGAAGAGGAAGGGCGGGGACGCCGCCCTCCGCGAAAAACTCTTCCGGGAGGCGGCCGAGCGGGGATATGCGGCCCCGGACGTCGAGCGCCTGTGGCGGACCATGGAGAAGTTCTCCTCCTACTCCTTCAATAAGGCCCACAGCGCCTCGTACGCCCACATGGCCTACCAGGCCGTCTACCTCAAGGTCCACCATCCGGTGCCGTATTTCGCGGCCGTGCTGAACGCGGGCGGGGGATACTACGACTTCGCCGAGTACGTCGCCGAAGCCAAGCGGAACGGGATCCGGATCCTGGGGCCGGACGCCAACCGGAGCCTCTGCGCGTTCGAGGTGGAGGGCGGGCCGGAGGGGGAGGCGATCCGCGTCGGCCTCGGCTCCATCAAGGGGTTGGGGACGAAGACGATCGACCGGGTCATCGGGGAACGGACGAACGGAGGAGAGTACGCCTCGGTCGAGGATTTCCTGGCCCGGACGAAACCGACGAAAGCGGAGCTCCTGGCGCTCATCCGGGCGGGCGTCTTCGATTCGCTCGAGCCGCGGCGGACGCACCAGATCCTCCGCTACTTCCAGGGACTCGAGCACATGGAGGACGTCGCGGACGTGGCCCCGGACGAGAAGCGGCGGATGCTCTACGAATCGCTGGGCTTCGTCCCGGACGGGTATGAGCTCGATCTCTACGAAGGCCAGCGGCCGGACCTGCGCATCACGGACCTCAAGGGCTGCGCCGGGACGATGGTCGAGCTCGTCGTCCGGGTCGTGGACGCCCGCCAGAGAGTGACGCACGGGGCCAACGGTGACGGGGACAGCCGGGCGAGGAGCGGCGGGCCGAAGTATTTTTATTTATTCGAAGATGAAACGGGGCTCCTGGAGGGGATCGGCGAGAACAGGTGCGTGACGTACGGAACGCCGCCGGTCTGCCTCTTGCGGGGCGAGGTGCGGAAGGACGGCGAGGGCGTGGCCAAGATCTTCAACTGCTCCTTTTTGAAGGCATTTTAGAGGATGCGGATGTGTTTACGAACTTCTTGGCACGAATTCGGCGATAGGCAGCGAATTCGGTGACATGCTCGCTAATTCTCTGGAATTAGGTGCGTGTCACCAGAATACGCACCAGGATTCGCCGATCGGAGGTGAAGGATGAGCGGTTATCGTTTTTCGGTTCTCGTGGCCAGGGATATGAACGGGTGGGAAGCATATTGCCCGGACTTCCCGGACTGCCGGGCCCGGGGCTCGAGCTATGAGGACGCCGTCGCCAACCTCAAGGACCTCGTTCAGGTCCTCATCGAAGATGGGTTGGGGGATGACGAGACATTTGCCCGGGCTGAAGAGCTCTGCCTGACCGCCCTGAACTTGGCGCTCTAAGCGAGAGATTTCAGTTGACTTTCTGACAATTTCAGATGTCCTTGAACGTTCTTAGCTAGGGGGGCGATAAGGAGAACTCAGAGACTTGCGCTCCTTCAGGTCCACGGTCCAGGGGCAGCCGCGCCGCTTGATCTACAAACTCGAAGAAGATGCCGTCGTTTTATATTCCTTCGGGCCCCGGCACGGAAAATACGGTTGAATCAAGGGGCCCCCGAGGACAAGAAAGCCGCCGCGGCCGTGATATAATGGGCTGCATGACGGAACAAAAAGCCCCGCCGGTGTCCCCCTGGGCGGCGGCCCGCGACGCGGCCATCGGGGAATTCCTGGACCGGTTCGCCGACTCTCCCGATCGCGACCTCCTGGCCGAAATGATGGTGGCCATCACCCGCCTCGCCCGTGACGGGGCGGACCGGGGCGACCTCAAGCTCCTCAGTTCATCGTTCAAGGAGCTCCGGTATGCCTTCAAGGTCTTCGCTCCTTACGCGGGCATCCGCAAGGTCAGCATCTTCGGCTCGAGCCGGACGCCCCCCCGTCATCCGGACTATATCCAGGCGAACGAGTTCGCCCACCGCATGCGGATGCGGAGCTGGATGGTTATCACGGGGGCCGGGGACGGGATCATGCGGGCCGGGCACGCCGGCGCCGGCCGGGCCGCGAGCTTCGGCGTCGCCATCCGCCTGCCCTTCGAACAGAAGACGAACACGATCATCGCCGAAGATCCCAAGCTCATCAATTTCAAGTATTTCTTCACCCGCAAGATCCTCTTCCTGAAGGAAGCTTCGGCCATCTGCCTCTTCCCCGGAGGGTTCGGCACCCATGATGAGGGCCTCGAGTCCCTGACCATGGTCCAGACGGGAAAGACGACCCTCATCCCGATCGTCCTCGTCGACGCCCCGGGTGGAACGTACTGGCAGCACTGGCGGACCTACGTCAAGGCGGAGCTCCTCCACAATGGGATGATCGACGAGGAGGACATGAACCTCTTCATGCTCACCGACGACGTCGACGCGGCCGTGGAGGAGATCACGGGCTTTTACCGGCGTTTCCATTCGATGCGGTACGTGGGCGAGAGGCTCGTCCTTCGCCTGAGTTCGCTGCTCCCGGTCACGTCTCTCGAGAAGATCAACGACACCTATCGGGGCATCCTCACCTCTGGGCGGATCGAACAGTGTTCCGGGCCAGTCGAGGGCGAGCAGGACGAGTTTCCCGGGATGCCGAGGCTCGTTCTCGCGTTCAACCGGCGCGACGTCGGCAGGCTGCGCCTTCTTGTCAACGACGTCAACCGGGCCTGAAAGCCCCCGTTTCGGCCTATTTCTTTTTATCCGGGTACGGCGGGTGCCTGGGGACGTCGACCGGCTGCTTCCTGATCAACTCCTGGAGATGCTGGACCGCCGCTTCAAGCTGGGCGTCCTTCCCTTGGAATGACACGTGCGGCAGGTTGTCGACGACGATGTCCGGATCGACGCCGTGGCCTTCGATGAGCCATTCGCCCTCGGGCCCGTAGACGCCCGTTTCGGCCGCCGAGGCCAGCCCCCGGTCGACGAGGACGTTCGACGAGCTCAGCCAGATCTCGCCGCCCCAGGTCCGGGTCCCGATGACCTTGCCCAGGCCGAGCCGCCGGAAGCCTTCGCTGAAGGCCTCCCCGTCCGATGCCGTGTACTCGTCGCACAGCACGACCATATGCCCCCGGAAGGCGTATTGCATGTTCCAGGTCGGGTTGCCCACCCGGCCCTGCCAATAGAACCAGGCCCGCCGCATGAGTTTCTCCAGGATCCACGAGTCGATGTTCCCGCCTCGATTGTGGCGGACGTCGATGATCAGGCCCTTGCGGTCGAAGACGGGATAGAAATTCTTGACCCATTCGGTGTAGTTATCGTTGCCCATCGCCCGGAGATGGACATAGCCGATGTCTCCCTTCGAGGCCTTCTCGACCTCCAGCCGCCGAGTGTATTCCCATTCCGAGTAGCGGAGATCGGATTCAGCTCCCGGCGTCATCGGGTAGACGATGGCCTTGAACGCCGCGCCGCCCCCGGCCGGCTTGATCTCGACGAGGACCTGCAGGCCGGCCGTGTTCCGCAGCAACAGAGACGGGTCCGCGACACCGAGCGTCGCCGCGCCGTTGATCGCCGTGACCACGTCGCCCTCGTGGATGTTCGTCATCGGCCTGGCCAGCGGCGAGCATCGTTCGGGATACTCGGGGTCGGAGCGATAGATGTGTTCGACCCGGAAGCCGCCCGCGGCTTCATCGCGGGCCAGCCTGGCCCCGAGCGAGCCGGGCGCGACACTGTCAGCTCCCTGCCTGATGTCGCCCCCCCTGACGAAGGTGTGGAGGGCCGAGAGCTCGCCCACGAGATGGGCCAGGAGGTCGTTGAGCTCGGAGCGGTCGCTGACCCTTTCGACGAACGGCCTGTGGCGCTCGAGGAGCCCCTGATAGTCGACATTATGGAGGTTCCGGTCATAGAAATAATCCCGCTCCATGCGCCAGGCGTCGGTGAACATTTGGCGCCATTCCTGGCGGGTGTCGATGGAGAACGTCCAACGCGAAAGGTCGACCTTCTTCTCTCCGAGCGCCGCAGGGGGTGCAGTTGACGCGTCGATGACGTACAGGTCTCCCTCTTTCTGGACGAGGAGCTTCTTCCCGTCAGCCGACAGCTCGAAGTTCCGGACATCCTCGATGAGCGTCTTGGCCTGGACGTTCCGGTTCTTGATCTCGGCGGCCTGGAGCATGCTCCGGCCCGCCGCATTGCTCTCCCGGTCGATGAAAAACAGGACCTTTTCGCCGACGGCGAGCTGAGAATAGACGCCGGCCGCGAGGGGGACCTCAAAGACGCGGTCCTGGAGGGCGGCGAACTCGATGACGACCTTTGGCGCGGCCTCTTTGGCGCCCTTAGCCTCGGCGGGCTTGTCCGGTTTCGCGGCCGGCGCGGCGGCGGCCTTGGTTTCCTCGGCGTCCTTTTTCTCCTTTTCGTCGGCGGTGAGTTCGTTCGCCGGAGCGAAGGGGAAGATTTCCTTGGCCGTCAAGGCCATGGCATAGATCTTGGTCGTCTTGTCGAAATAGGGCTCGGGCTGGCGCGGTCCCCAGGGGCCGCCGACGGCGCTCCGGAAATAGCGGTCGGACAGGAAATAGAGCCACTTTCCGTCGGGGCTCCAGGCTGGGTTGTAGGAATCGACGCGGTCGTTCGTCAGCTCGGTCAGCTGGCCCGTCGCCGCATTGAGCACCATGATCTGCTGGAAGCCGTTATCGGCCGCCCGGACGAAGGCAAGCCACCGGCCGTCCGGGGACCAGGCGAGGTCGTCGAACATCCCATTCGCGGATTCGGCGACCTTGGTGAGAGTTCTTGTCTTGCCGTTCCAGATCCAGAGCTGGTTGTCCTTGTCGGCGAAGGCGATGGACCTGCCGTCGGGAGAAGGGACTCCGTCGAACCGGATGACCCGGGCGCCCGAGGTCAGCTGTTCGCCCGCGCCGAGCCCGTCGGCCGGGAAGCGGTGGAACTCCCATTCGCCGGTTTCATCGGAAAGGACCATGAGGCTCTTGCCGTCCCCGAGGAACCGGGCCGCCCGGTTGCGGACGCCGTCCTTGCGGCTGACCCTGACCCACCGGCCATCGCCCGCTGGGGCGACGAAGACGTTGCCGCGCGAGACGAGAGCCACCCGGTCGCCCGAGGGCGAGAGGTGCGCGGAGGTCAGGTAGTCCACCGGCTTGGTGATCCACTTCTCCCGCATCTGGTCAAAGTCCGACGGGAGGGTGATCTCGAGCCGGACGTCCTTTCCAGCGGCGATGTCGTAGACATGAACATCCGCCACGAGCTGGTAGGCGATCCTTCCGTTATCGAGCGATGGTGAGCTCACGTCGAAACCTTTGTGGAACGTGTGCTGCCGGAGGTCCTTGCCGCCGTCGTCCATGGACCAGAGGTTCATGGTCCCGTCACGGTCGCTGACAAAATAAACCCGGCCCTTCCAGGTCATCGGGTTCTTGCTCGTCCCGGCGTAGCCCTGCGTCAGGGGCGCGGCCTCGGAATCTCCCATGGTGAACTTCCAGAGGCTCTGGGCGGTGCCGCCCTTGTAGCGCTTGGTGTAGCTTCCCTGGAACGGAAGGCGGGTGAAAAAGAGAGTCCGGCCGGCCGGGTCGAAGGACCCGTCCGCGGCCTGGCTGAGCGGGAGGAGGGATTCGGCGTTCGTCCGGGGGTCGAGGATGACGAGCTCGGTGTTAGGGAGCGTCGAGTATTTCTGGGTGGCGTAGATGATCTTTCCATCCGGTGTCCAGCCGACGGGGATCGAGGTCTGGCCGGAGAACGTGCGGCGGACGGGAAGGCCGCCGGCGAGCGGCATCGTGTAGACCTCGGTCGGCCCCTCGTACTGGGCGGCGAAGGCGACCGTCGTTCCGTCGGGGGAGATGGCCGGGCTCGTCTCGAGCCCCGGGTGGGACGTCAGGCGGACGGCCGTTCCGCCCTTGATGTCGACGGACCAGAGGTCGCCCTCGGAGGTGAAGACGACCGTCGTCCCGCGAAGGGCCGGGAAGCGGTAATATCCGTTACGGCCGGCAGAGGAAAGGGGGCCGGCCAGCGCCGCAAGGCCCAGGATGAGGATCAAAATGATGAAATGCTTTCTCAAGGCGAGCTCCTTTCCAGAGGTCGGGAATGCAAGGCCCTATTGTATGGACGGCGGGCGGGGTTTTTCAACAGATTTTCTCCGGAGGGCCATGGACGCCGCGCTTTTCGAGGAGTTTCCGGCCTTGTTTTTTCCAGGCCGCCATGCCATAATGAGGCCGCTTGGCAGGCGTTCGAGCGTTCTGTCATGTGGGGAGGGAACAACATGGGAAACACGCAGACGATCTGGGTCGGGGACATCGCCCCCGATTTCACTCTCAAGGACCATCACAATCGCGAATTCAAGCTGTCCGCCTTCGCCGGGAAACGGGTCCTTCTATCCTTCCACCCGCTGGCTTGGACGCCGGTCTGCGCCGATCAGATGAAGGCCCTCGAGGCCAAAAAGCCGATTTTCGACGAGCTGAACACCATCGCCGTCGGCCTCAGCGTGGATTCCTTTCCGACGAAACACGCCTGGGCCAAGGAGCTGGGCCTCAAAGACACCCGCCTCCTCTGCGATTTCTGGCCCCACGGAGCCGTCGCCCACGCCATGGGCATCTTCCGCAAGGAGGAGGGTTTTTCCGAGAGGGCCAACATCATCGTCGACGGGCAGGGCCGCGTGGCCTTCATCAAGGTCTACGACATCCCTGAGCTCCCGGACCTCGAAGAGATCCTTTCTTTTCTGAGAAAATAGACCCTTCCCGCCGCATGGCGGTCCATCTGGGCCTGACGGGACTCGGAGTATAGCACCGACTGCAACTCATCCCGACGAACAGATTTGCCGGGTGAACCGCCGGGGACGCCGGCTTTCACGAGCTTCGAGGGGCGGCCCCCAAAGGAGAGAGAAGGCCAGAGCTTGTTCCTCTTGACGGTCGCGAAGTCGTTCTCCCACCAGCTCATGTTTTTCCGTTCTTGCCGTCTTTTTTCCCCGGCCCCGCATTCCCCCGGAAAAGGTCCATCTGGCCGCCGCGGATCTTGCGGACGATGTCCCGGAGGACGGGGTATTTTTCGAGGAGGAGCTCCGGGACGTCCACTTTTTCTCCCGTGATCATGTTTCGGATCTGGAGGGCGTTGGCCATGGCCTGTCCCCGATAGTGGTTGTTGGTGATGACGTAGACCTTGCCGCTCTTCTTACCCAGGTCCTTGATCCTCCGGATCCAGTCGTTGAGCTCGTCCTTCGCGTAGAGGTAATCGTAGCGGTCGTCCCGGCCGGCCCCCTCCCGGAACCAGTTTTTGTAATTCCGGCCGTGGAGCCGGACGTAAGCGAAGTCAGGGTTCGTGCTCACGGCCGATGGTCCGATCGAGTCCTTGAAGACCGGCTGGTCGATATTGCAGAACGCGACCCGGCTGTCTCTGAGCATGTCATAGAACTCGGGAGTGTCCCAGGTCGCATGGCGGACTTCCAGGGCGACGGGGTATCCCGCGAAAAGGCCGAACAGGCGGAGAAGGTAGGCCGCGTTCGCCTCCGTGCCCGCGAAGGACCAGGGGAACTGGATGAGGAGGGCGGCCAGCCGGTTCCGGACCAGGAGGAGCTCGATCCCGGCCTTGAATTCGTCCACGTCCTTTTGGGAAAAATCCTTCCGATAGTGGGTGAAGACTTGATGGAGCTTGACGGAGAAGAGAAAATCCGGATGGCCTTCGACCTTCTTGAGCCAGGAGAGCGCCAGGACGGGATTGGCCGGGCGGTAGAAGGTACTGTTGATCTCGACGATGTTGATGTAGTTCATCAGGTAAAGGAGGGGATGGAAGCCCCGATCCTTGCGGGCGGGGTAGACGATGCCCTCCCAATCCTCGTAGCTCCAGCCGGCCGTCCCGATGTGGTATTTCGTCATCGCCGCCTCCCTATTTTAGAAAAAACGCGGCCAATATCCAACGAAAATCGATGGCCATTTGACCCGTTCGCCGACGCTAAGCCCCGCCTTTCAAGGCGGGGACAAGAAGCGAGGCTCAGGGTTAACCCCGAACAAGCTCCGGCATTCATGCCGGGGACTCGAGGGGTTGACATCCGCGGCGGGCGGGCATATCTTTGGGGGCCATGGCGACCTCGAACTTTGATCTCCCGGCCATCGAGGCGGGGATCCGCGCCGCCCATCAACGGATCAGGGGAGACGTCATGCACACGCCGGTCGAGCTCTCCGAGACCCTGAGCGACAGGACCGGGGCCCGGGTCCTCATCAAGTGGGAAAGCGACCAGATCACCGGCTCGTTCAAGCTCCGGGGCGCCCTGAACAAGCTGCGGTCCCTGACGCCGGAGGAACGGGAGCGCGGAGTGGTCTCCGCCTCGACGGGCAACCACGGTCTGGCCATCAGTCACGCCGCGAAGCTCGAGGGGATCGGACTCAGGCTCTTTCTCCCGGCCACGGTTTCGGACATCAAGAGGAAAAAGATCGAAGCCCTGGGCGTCCAGCCCGAATTTTTCGGGTCGAGCTGCGACCAGACCGAGACCTACGCCCGGGAACAGGCGGACAGGACCGGGCGGGTTTTCGTTTCCCCCTACAACGACGGGGATATCGTCTGCGGCGCCGGCACCGTCGGGCTCGAGATCGCCGAAGACGCTCCGGAGATCGACGACGTCCTCGTCCCCGTCGGCGGCGGAGGCCTCATCGCCGGCATCGCGGCCTGCCTCAGGAGAACGAGGCCTGGGGCGCGGGCGATCGGGGTCGAGCCCGAAACATCGGCGTTCATGGCGGCCTCGGTCGAAGCCGGCCGTCTCGTGGAGGTCGAGGAGCAAGAAACGATCGCCGACGCCGTCGCCGGAGGCATCGAGCCCGGCGCCCTCACTTTCCCCCTCTATCGCGACCTCGTCGCCCGGACGATCGTCGTTCCGGAGGCCCTGATCGCGTCCTCCATGGCTCTGCTTTTCGAACGGCACCACAAGATGATCGAGGGAGCCGGCGCCCTGCCGGTCGCCGGGCTTCTCGCCCGCGCCGGGGACTTCCGCGGCCGGAATGTCCTCGTCGTCGTGAGCGGCCGGAATGTCGCCCCGGACAGGTTCCGGGAGATCACCGGCCTGTCGTGAAAATGTTGCCCGCGGGCCGTTTTTTGAATATGATAAGACGAGTACGTCGATGAAACGTCTGGCTCTTCTGTTGGGATGGATTCTCTCCCTTCTCGCGCCCGCCGCTTGCAAGAAAGCCCCAGAGCCCGCCTCGCCGGCCGAGCGGCCCGGGATCTACGTCGTCGGGATCTTCCAGTCCGTGGATTCGCCCACGGCGGACGAGGTCCGGAAGGGGATCCTCCAGGCCTTCAATGACAGCGGCCTGAGGGACGGCGAGAACGTCCGGGTCCGGATCCGGATCGCCAACGGGGACATCTCCGAGGTCCAGCGGATCGCCCGGGAGTTCGTCGAGGAGAAAGTGGACCTCGTCATCCCCCTCTCGACGCAGTGCCTCCAGGCGGCCCTTATCGCCGGCCGTTCGACCCCGATCGTCTTCGGGTCCGTCGCCACTCCTTTTCTCGTCGGCGCGGGGAGAACCCCGGACGACCATCTGAGTTACGTCACCGGAGTGGCTTCGACCGGGCCTGTCCGACAGGCCGTGAAACTCATCCACGAGGTCCTGCCAGGGGCCAGACGCCTGGGAACGCTCTGGACGCCCTCGGAGGTCAATTCGGAGTATTATCTGGACCTGGCCCAGGAGGCCGCCGCCGAGCTCGGCCTGGAAATCGTGGCCATCCCGGTGGCCAGCGCCCAGGAGATCCCGCAGTCGGCCCAGATTCTGGTCAACGCCAAGGTCGACGTACTCTTCCCGATCTCCGACAACACCATCAACACCTCGTTCGACGCGCTCGGGCGGGCGGCCGAGGAGAACCGCCTGCCCCTCTTCGCCGTCTTCCTCCGTTCCGTGGAGTTCGGAGCCTGCGCCGCGGTCGGATACGATTTCCACGACATGGGATACAAGACGGGGCAGGTTGCTCTCCGGGTCAAGAACGGCGAGAGCCCGGCCCGGATCCCCATCCAGTTCATGACCGACGTCAAGGTCGCTCTCAATCTGGCCGCCGCGGAGAAGCAGGGCGTGGTCTTTCCGAAGGAGATCCTGGCCCGGGCGGTGAAGATCATCCGCCCAGCCCCCGGGACCGGCCCGGCCGGCGATTCCGCCAGCCGACGATAAGACCACCCCACCGGTCCTATCCCCTGGCCATCTAGTTTGCGCCCGGCTCGGCCGGCGGCTTTTTCTCTTTTGCGGGAATCGCGGCGTCAGAGCGGGAATGAGAAGGCCGCCCGCCCCTTCCCGGCGGGGGCGGCATTCCTGATGGCCTGAACGGTCAGACTGATCGCGCGGCGGCAGGCCTCATCAAGGTCCCGGCCGCCCGCAAGGTATCCCAGGATGGCCGCGGACAGGAAGCACCCGGTCCCGTGGACCCTTTTATCGAGCCTCTCGTGGTGGAAAACCGCGAAGGCGCGTCCGTCGAAAAGGACATCCACGGCCTCGCCACGGAGATGCCCGCCCTTGACGAGGCACGGGACAAGGCCCGATCGATGGATCCGCCGGGCCGCCTCCTTCATGTCTTCGACCGTCCGGATGCGGAGGCTGGCAAGGGCCGAAGCCTCGTCCAGGTTGGGCGTGATCAGGCTCGCCCGACCTTTGATAAGTTCGAGAAACCGGGGCACGGCCCTTTTCTCGAGGAGCACGGCCCCGGAACTGGACTTGAAAACAGGGTCGACGACCCTGGGGATGGAAGGGTTGGCGGCGAGGATCCGGGCTGCCGCCGCCAGGTTTTCAAGCGTGCCGGTCATCCCCGTCTTGATCCCCCCGAAGCGCGCCCCCCCGGCGAGAGCCTCGTACTGGCTCCGGACCATCCCCGGCGGCAGATGGAAGGTCTTCTTCATCTCGGCCGCGTTCTGGGCCGTGACCGAGGTGAGGATCCCGGCTCCCCTGAACCCGAGGTGGCTGAAAACCCGAATATCGAGCCCGACGCCGGCCCCGCCCGAGGGATCGTAACCAGCGATCGAGAGAAGGGTTCTTATCATATGTCCGGCTCTCCGACGCGATTTTATCATATTCCAGCCGCCCGGCCCTCATACAACCAGTTGACAACCCTCCGGGAATATAATATAGATTCGGCACAAGTCTGATTTTGGAGGCAAAAAATGACGAAGAAACTTAGCTTAGGCCTGGCTGTCCTCCTGTTGTCGACGTCCGGGCTCCTGGCCAACGGCCTGAACCTGAATGGGTTCGGCGCGCGGGCCGCTTCCATGGGCGGCGCGTTCGTCGGCCTGGCCGATGATTACACGGCCGTCTTCTGGAATCCCGCCGGCCTGGCCCTGATGAAGAATGGCACCTTCGGCCTGACGGGCGACCTTCTGATCCCGACGGGCACATACGACCTGGGCACGTTCAGCATGAAGACCAACAACAAGTATTATCCCGCGGGACTGGTCGGTTATTTCCAGCCCATCGGCGATCGGGTAGTCGTGGGAGTGGGCGCGTACACGCTCTCCGGCCTGGGAGCGGACTGGAACAACACGGGCCTCGAAGCAGCGCTGATCTCGCCCTATCCGACCTCGGCTTTTACCCCGGCGGTCGAGAACTACGTCTGGAAGAGCTTCATCGGCTCGATCACCATCGCCCCGGCGATCGCCGTCAAGCTCACCGACCAGATCCTCCTTGGCGCCACGTTCAACATCAACTACGGTTTCTTTAAAACTGATCAATGGGGCGAATATCAGGTCATTGCCGAACCCCCGATGCTCTTCAATTTCGGCCAGGCGACGATGAACGTCAACGGCTGGGGATTCGGAGCGACCTTCGGCCTGCTGGTCAAGCCGACCGACTGGGTCAGCTTCGGCCTCACCTACAGGCTTGCATCCAAGATCAAGATGTCCGGGACATCCAGCCTGGAAAACCTGCCCCTTCTGAATTCAGCTCTCCCGGACACGTCCCCCGCTAAGTTGAACGCCACAAGCCCCGCATGGCTGGCCGGCGGCCTCGCCGTCAAGCCCTTGACGAACCTGACGCTCGCCTTCGACCTCCAGTGGACAAACTGGAAAAAGCTGGATTATCTGACGGTCGCCCTGAGTGATCCCAATTGGAATGCGTTCGGAGTTTCCGAAAACACCCTGACGCTCCTTTGGGCCAACAAGCTCCAAATTCGAGGCGGCCTCGAGTATAAGATGGGCAGTTTTGCGGTCAGGTGCGGATATTATTACGACCCCGCCCCGGCTCCGGACTCCACGATGAACATTCTGGTCCCGAGCTTTACGTATAATACTGTCACTGCGGGCGTAGGCTACAAGAAAGGCAAATTCGAATTCGACCTGGGCCTGGAATACCTAATGGGCCAGAAGCGGACGATTACCGACTTAACCGCGGCTATGCCGGGGATCTACCAGATGCACATCCTCGTCCCGGAGGTCTCCTTCAACTTCGGCTGGTAACCCGGATCCACCTGAACCCGAGAAGGGGGGCGAAAGCCCCCCTTTTTTTTGCCATGTGTTAGAATCCCATCGATGTCCGGAAAGAGCAGGGCCCACGTTTTGATCTCGGGACGCGTCCAGGGTATCGCTTACCGCTTCTTCGCCGAGAAATGGGCGAACGCCCTGGACGTCACCGGATGGGTCCGAAACCTCCATGACGGACGCGTCGAGGTCCTTGTCGAAGGGGACCGGCCGAACATCGACCGATTCCTGGAGCGCCTCAGGGATGGGCCGCGACTGGCCCAGGTGGACGGCTTCGAGGTCGAATGGGGCGACTCCACTGGCGAGTTCCCTTCCTTCCGGATCACATTTTCAGGGGATTGATGCCCATTGGAAAACCCATGTGACATCCCGCCTTGAGCGGATTCATCGCCGCTCAGAACTCGGCCCATCTTTTTTTTATTTGGATGAGCTCATTCGCCCGGGGGTTCAGCCGGCCCGGGATTTCCGGCGGCATTCCTCGGAACAGAAGAAGCGCTCCCGCCCGTCGCGGACTTCGCGGATCGCTTCCTCCTTCGGGATGTACGTGTTGCAGACATCGTCCTTGACCATCACGCCTTGGATCTGGCGGGGCGGAGCGGGCGCCTTCCGGGCCCGGGTTAGGGCCCGCCAAAACTGGAAAATATAGTAAGCGGCGTAGACGATGAGGACAAAGAAAAAGAACCGGAACAATCCACCGATCATGGGACGAATTTAGATGATTTCCCGGGCTCTGTCAATTTCCCTGATCCCTTCATGGATTGTCATGAACGCTTGATTCGTCAGGCATGGGAAAGTAAGATGATGGAGGATGTGTTGAGCCCCATGGACGCTTTTCTCACGGCCGAACA
>Ga0187865_1002494_pt1 | contig 17297 bp, 16 predicted proteins | sample June2016WEW_11_1_2_FD_132989 | JGI IMG/M metagenome (GOLD analysis project Ga0187865, IMG submission 132989) | Peatland microbial communities from SPRUCE experiment site at the Marcell Experimental Forest, Minnesota, USA - June2016WEW_11_100 | ecosystem: Environmental > Terrestrial > Soil >...
GGGAGGAATGAACCCCCTGGAAAAGGCCGAGCGGAAGGAATGGCAGCGAATCCTGGAAATCAACCTGATTGGCACGATTCATGGCTGCAAGGCAGTGATGCCGATTTTACGGGCCAAGAACGAGGGGAGGATTATCAACATCGCCTCGGAAGCGGGGGTCTCGGGGGAGAAGGGGCTGGAAATCTATGCGGCCTCTAAGGGGGGGGTGATCGCTCTGACCAAATCATTGGCCAAAAATCTGGGTCGCCATAATGTGACGGTCAATGCCGTAGCGCCGGCCTTCGTTCATTCTCCGATGACCGCCTTCCTGACTCCTGAGACCGAGAAGAAATGGCTGAAGATGTATATTATTAAAAGGCTGGGGGAGACCGGAGATATAGCCAGCATGATCGTTTTCCTCTGTTCGGACCGATGCTCGTGGATTACGGGCCAGACGATTTCCGTAAATGGTGGGTTTTCTATGAGATGAGGCTTGTTCCTGGTTGCTGGTTACTGGTATCTTGCACGAATCGCCCCAACCCTCTAGCGCGAACAACGAGAAACCAGGAACGAGCAACGAGAATTGCCCTGTTATCACCGGTGGGAGGTTCTTGGCCTTTCCTGGAGGGTGATCTTAACCTCTTTTAATTGCCCATCCCTCAAGATTCTTAGGTTTACTACATCTCCCGGTTTTCGCTCCCTTATATGTTTGATCAGATCGTCGGCATCTTTCACGTCGTATTGGTCAACCTGAATAATTACGTCTCCGCCTACAGTTAATTGAACATTGCCGACCTGGATCTGCTGATTCCCGCCTTGCAACCCTGCCTTATCTGCCGGGCTGCCCGGGGTGATATCGATGACCATGGCCCCCCTTTCCACTTTTAACTTTAGCACTTTGGCCAACTCGGGGAAAAGGGGTTGAACCGTGGCCCCCGCATAGGGATAAACGACATATCCCTTGCTGACCAGCTGAGGGACGATTCGCTTGGCCGTATTCACCGGGATGGCGAACCCGATGCCTACGCTTCCACCCGAAGGGCTAACGATGGCGGTATTGATGCCGATCATTTCCCCGTCGGAGTTCAGAAGGGGGCCGCCCGAATTTCCGGGGTTGATTGAAGCGTCCGTCTGGATGAGATCTTCGATCATCGAGCCCACTTCGGAACGGATGTTCCGACCCAGCGAACTGATGATTCCCGTCGTCAAGGTGAGCCCGAGGCCGAAGGGATTGCCGATAGCCAGAACTTTCTGCCCTATCTGAAGTTTGCGGGTGTCTCCCATGGGGAGAGGTTTCAATTTTTCTGCAGGGGCATCGATTTTAATTACTGCGAGGTCGTTATCCGGGTCGGTGCCTACCAGCTTGGCTGGCCATTTACTCCCATCGAGCAGGGTCACTTCGAGTTTTTGGGCATCCCGGATCACGTGGTTGTTGGTCAGGATATGTCCCTGAGGATCGATGACCGAGCCGGAGCCGCTTCCTTCGCGGGGAATGGGGTTCAAAAAGAAATCTCTGGTTATGACCGTGCTGATGACGTTGACCACGCTGGGGCTTGCTTTCTGATAAACGGAAATATTAACCTTCTCATCATCCGTTAAAGCCGTTGCCTTATCCCGGCCCAAAGATCCCAGAAGAGAAAAAGAGATCACCAAGAAAAAAAATATTTTCGTTTTGGTGCCGAACATTGAATATTCTCCTTTTATTTCCATTTAGGATTAATTAACTCTACCAAGGGTTGATCGGCATTGCAATTTCTTTCAGCCCTGTCTGTTGACGCTCCTACTCCCCATCCCTTACAGGGCTTCGCTGGTAAGGATTAAGCATGATAGCGGTCATTTGACTCCGGGGTTACGATTGAATAAGATAGAAACTCAAGGCTCAGGTGTCATTCATTACATCGCTTTTAGGGGATGGGGGGTGGAAAATTGAAGAAATATTTGAAAGAACTGGAAGATCTCAGGCAGTATGCTCTAAAGATTGGAGCCAGCCGGACAGCGGTTTTACCCACCGACCAGTTAGTCATCCGGCACAGTGTACGGGCCAAGTGCTATATCCCGGCCTGCAAATTCTACGGCAGCAGCATCATGTGTCCGCCTCACAACCCTTTGACTCCCGAAATTACCCGTAAGATCGTGTCGGAATACAAACATGGAATTCTCTTCCAGGTGGATGCACCGGTTGAGGATTTCGTAGGGGAGGAGTGGAGAAAAAGACACATTCCCACCGAGCTCAAGCACAAAGAAATCCTGGCCAAGCTCGAAGGAAAAGCCTTTTACATGGGCTTTTCACGGGCCATGGGTTTTGCGGCAGGAGAGTGCTCTCTTTGCCTGCCGCAGAAAACCTGCGCCGTTTTGCAAGGCGGTTCCTGCGCCCATCCGCTCCAAGCGCGGCCGGCAATGGAAGCCTGCGGGTTCGATGTCTTTGCCATAGCTAAGAAGGTTGGTTGGAACTTGGTGCCCATCGGCCACTCGTCGGCCGTGAAAGAGGTAGGATGTGCGAGCTTAATCGGATTGGTTCTGGTCGTTTAGGAAGAGAGAAACGCAGTGTCTACCACGGGTCTTATCCGTCAAGGGAGGGTTGCAGTTTGATCACCTTCGTCTTTCTCAAGGTTTTCAGGAGAAAATAACCGATCACCGTACCCGGTAGGCTGGAAACCATGAATACAGGGAAGAAGAGAGCGAAGGTAAATTCCTTCCCCAGGACAGGTCCTAAAAGAAAGACCGTCACAGGAACCCCGATGAATCCCGTTCCCACCGGCTCTAGCCACGCGGCCCAATCCCGCTGAGCCCAACGATACACCAATCCCACCAGAATGCCCCCCGGAATCCCCCCTGGAAAGGCAAAAATTGTTCCTGTACCCATGGCATTGCGGATGATTGCGGCAATGAGGGCAGAAAGAGCAGCGTACCAGGGGCCGATCAGGACCCCGGCCAGGATGTTGACCATGTGCTGAAATGGAAAAGCCTTGATCGGTCCGACCGGGAAATGAATTCCCGATAGAAGAACGGCCGTGGCGGCGAAAAGCCCCGTGAGAACTATGCTTCTAACCCTTCCTCTGTTTTCCAACGTGCGCTCTACCTTCCCAATTTCTTATTTTTTGCCTACCATCCATCCGCTACCCGAATGGAAAGAAAAGGCGGTTTTGATTGCCCGGGGTTTTCTATTCCTAACCTTCTGGATTCTTCCTTCATCATGGGTTCGCGTGCAGGGAAGGAATGGGCTTGGTGTTCACGCTCTCGCAGGATAACGGATAGTCGATCAACTCTTTAATCGTAGCATTTTCTCCGCAGAGAAGACAGTGCGGATTCCGCTGAAATTTCACTTCATCGAAGGATGGATTCAAGGCATTGAACATGAGAAGGCGTCCGGCCATGGATTTCCCCAGGCCCAAAATCTCTTTGAACGCTTCATTCGCTTGCAAGAGGCCTACAATCCCGGCAACCGCCCCCAGAACTCCGGCTTCCTGGCAACTGGGAACGGTGCCCGGGGGAGGGGGCTCGGGGAAAAGACAGCGGTAGCAAGGACCGCCTGCATGGGGTTTAAAGGTGCTAAGCTGACCATCGAACCGCAGGATAGCACCGGAGATTAAGGTCTTCTTCTCAAAAAAACAGGCGTCATTAACCAGAAAGCGGGTGGGGAAGTTGTCGCTTCCGTCGAGGACGAGGTTATAATCCCGGATGATTTCCCGGATGTTGGTGGAGGTGATCCGATCAGAATAGATTTGTACTTTTACTTCCGGATTCAACGATTCAAGAATTTTTTTGCCGGATTCAACCTTCAGGAGGCCCACATCAGGGGTCCGGTGTAGAATCTGGCGCTGGAGGTTGTGGAGCTCTACGCGATCAAAGTCCGCCAATCCAATGGTTCCAACACCGGCCGCCGCCAGGTAGAGGGCAGCGGGAGACCCCAGGCCGCCGGCCCCCATAATAAAAACCCGCGCCTCGGCCAATTTCCTCTGGCCTCTTCCGCCAAATCCTGGAAGGATCATCTGCCGCGAATAACGATGGATCTGTTCATCAGAAAATTTCATGATCTGCTACTCCACCTCTTTATTCCGGACCAGGATGGCCCAATCCGTTTCATTGACGGGGCTCACCTCAAGAATTTCATAGCCCTCATTCTTTAAACTCCTGGGAACGTCGCACACCGCCGGAGGATAGTCCACAAGGACCCGTAACACCTGATTGGTTTCCATCTCCTCCAGGGTCAGCATGGATTCGATGAAAGTATACGGGCAGATCTTCCCCTTCAGGTTTAATTCTTTGTCTACCGGCAGGAACCCCGTCTCTACTTTCTTGGGGCTTCCCCTGTCGACTCTGGCCGATACGGGGTCCATATCATCCTCCCGAATTTCTTGTTGGGGAAAAAGATCTTGCTTACAATACCACATTGTGGTATCTTTAACAAGATTATTTTTTCCCCCGCTCCGCTAAAGGAGGAAATACCTTGGACCACAAAGAATTCAGTTTCCTGCGTCAAAAGCTCCAGAAGACGCAAAAACAGATGGCAGACCTGCTGGGAACATCTCTCAAGGCGGTTCAGAGCTTCGAGCAGGGATGGCGCAAAGTTCCCGTACACGTTGAGCGGCAGGTACTCTTTTTGATGTCGGCCAGGCAAGGGACCCCCAGGAATTCCCGCCCCTGCTGGGATATTCGGAATTGTTCACCTGAAAATCGAGAAGCCTGTCCGGCCTGGGAATTCAATGTGGGGGATCTATGCTGGTTCATAAATGGGACCACTTGCCTGGGAAAGACCCAGGGCAGCTGGGTAAAAAAAATGAAGGTCTGCCGCGCCTGTGAAGTATTCGTCCAAAAGATGAAGGCTCAAGATTTACTCCAGGAAAGGCGGAACGGACTCCGGCGAGGGCGCAGGGGAGAAAGAGGGAAGAATGGCTGAAACAACCCTGCCGGTAAAGACTCCTGTGGGAAGTTCTCTTTTCAAAGAAGATATCTTGATCAAAATCAAAGGAGTGATTTATGAGTAAGAACGATCCCCAACTACGAATTGAAACTCTGGCACTTCACGGAGGCCAAGAAGCGGACCCCACCACCGGGTCTCGGGCAGTTCCGATCTATCAGACCACATCCTACCAATTCAAGGATACCGAGCACGCGGCCAATCTTTTTGCCCTCAAGGAATTCGGCAATATCTACACGCGGATCATGAACCCCACCAACGACGTCCTGGAGAAGAGAATCGCACTTCTGGACGGTGGGATAGGGGCTCTGGCTACGGCCAGCGGACAGGCGGCCATCTCTCTGGCCCTTCTCAATATCGCCCGCGCCGGAGATGAAATCATTTCAGCGGATAATCTCTACGGGGGGACGTACAATCTCTTCCACTATACTTTTCCCCGGCTGGGAATTCAGGTGAAGTTTGTGCCGTCCAATGACCTGGCAGCGATCCGCAAAGCCATGACCCCTAAAACAAAGGCGGTCTATGCGGAATCGATCGGAAATCCCAAGCTCGACGTGGCCGATCTGGAAGGGCTGGCCCAGTTGGCCCACCAGCATGGTATTCCGCTGGTTCTCGATAATACCGTATCGCCTTATCTAATGAGACCCATTGATTTCGGGGTCGATATTGTCGCCTATTCAGCGACCAAATTCATCGGAGGACACGGGACCTCGATTGGGGGCCTGATCGTGGATTCGGGTAAGTTTGACTGGACCAACGGCAAGTTTCCTTTGATTGCCGATCCAGACCCCAGCTACCACGGGATTAAGTTCGTAGAGGCGTTGAAGCCCTTAGGCAATCTGGCTTATATCATCAAGGCTAGGGTAATTCTTCTGCGAGACCTGGGGCCGGCCATGTCGCCCTTCAACGCCTTCCTCTTTCTCCAGGGATTGGAGACGATCCACTTAAGGATGCCGCGGCATTCCGTGAATGCCCTGGCGGTAGCGCAATACTTGCAGAAACATCCGAAGGTGGCCTGGGTGAATTATCCCGGCCTTGATTCCAGCCCTGAAAAAGAGCGTGTAGGGAGATACCTGCGCAAGGGAGCCGGCGCCATCATCGGTTTTGGCATCAAGGGAGGCGTAGAAGCGGGAAGGAAATTTATCAACTCCCTTGAACTGGTCTCCCATCTTGCCAATGTGGGGGATGCCAAAACGCTGGCGATTCATCCGGCCACCACGACGCACCAGCAACTCTCCGCTGAGGAGCAACTGGCCACGGGCGTGACGCCCGACTTCATCAGACTCTCCATCGGCCTGGAGCATATCGATGACATCCTGAACGATATCGAACAGGCGCTGAAGAAGACAGGCAAGTAAAACCCGATCAATCACCCGCGGGCCGCTCCAGCTAGGGGAGAAGAGGAGAAATGCAGGATATTGGCGGGAGCTACAATTCAAAACATGACTTCAGACTCCAGACTTTTTTGGGCTATTCTCTGGAAATTTTCCCGGGTCAGTCTGAAGTCTAAGGTCGGGTGCCTGAATTACAGATCCGCAGGAAGGATTCACATATCAAATGAATACCAATGGAAGCGTTGGAGTTGTACAGACAAAATATTTTACCTTTGCGGAACCACCGAATGAGTTGATTTTAGAATCGGAGCGGATTTTGGGTCCGGTTACGCTGGCCTATGAAACCTACGGCACTTTGAACTGCGACAAAACGAACGCCATCCTGGTGGCTCACGCATTATCGGGCGATGCGCACGCCGCGGGCATTTATGAGGGTGACCGGGCTCCTGGTTGGTGGGACGTCATGATCGGTCCGGGGAAAGCTTTTGACACCGACCGCTATTTCGTCATTTGCTCGAATGTGATCGGGGGATGCAAGGGCAGCACCGGGCCTTCTTCCATGAATCCTCTGACGGGGAAACCCTACGGCCTTGAATTTCCCCTCATCACGATCGCCGACATGGTGGAGGCCCAGCGCCATCTGGTGGACCATCTCGGGATTGAGAAGCTCCTTTGCGTAACCGGGGGGTCCATGGGGGGCATGCAGGCCCTGCAATGGGTGGCCTCATACGCGGAGAGGGTCCGTTCGGCGATCCCCATTGCCAGCGCATTGAAGCATTCCCCCCAGCAGATTGCCTTTGATGAGGTGGTCCGGCAGTCGATCATGGCCGATCCCGAATGGCGCCAGGGCTATTACTATGAGCACGGGCAGCCGGAGAAGGGGCTGGCCGTGGCCCGAATGATCGGTCATATCACCTTCATGAGCGATCAATCCATGGAAGAGAAATTCTCCCGGAAGCTCAAGAATGGCCATTACAGTTTCGAGTTTGGGGCGGATTTCGAAGTGGAAGGGTACTTACGCAATCGGGGCGATAACTTCGTCCGGCGCTTTGATGCGAATTCCTATCTTTACATTACCAAAGCGATGGACTACTTCGACCTCTCCGGGGGGCGTCTGATCCCGAAGGGAAAACCCATCCGAACCCGGTTTTTAATCATCTCCTTTAAGTCGGATTGGCTTTACCCTTCCTACCAATCTCAGGATATCGTCCGGGAGCTGAAAAGGAAGAGGGCCGACGGCACGTATTGCGAACTACCTTCGACCTACGGGCATGACGCCTTTCTGCTGGAGGTGGAGGAGCAGTCCATCCTCATCAAACATTTTTTGGATAAGACCTTTAATGGTTACCAAGTGGCAGACGGCTATGGAATCTAACGGAATCCGTCTCGATCACAAGATCGTCTACCAGATTGTTGAACCTGGAGCCAGAGTTTTGGACCTGGGATGCGGAAGCGGAGACCTCCTCTACCTCCTGGCCCGGGAAAAAGGAGCCAAAGTGCAGGGGATTGAGGTGAACGATTCGGCCATCTATGAGTGCGTGAAAAAAGGGCTGAGCGTTTTCCACGGGGATATTGAGAGCGGACTGGCGGAGTATCCAGACCGTTCTTTTGATTACGTCATCCTGAACCAAAGCATGCAGGAAGTGAAGAAGATCGAATGGCTCATCCATGAGGCGTTGCGCATTGGGGGCAAAATCATCGTGGGATTCCCCAATTTTGCTTTCCTCTCGGCCCGGGTGATGCTTTTTTTCAGGGGAAAGGCGCCCATCACCTCCTCTTTGCCCTATCGCTGGTACGACACCCCCAACCTTCGTTTCTTGAGTGTCAGCGACTTTCAGGACTTTTGCCGGGAAAAGAATTTCAAGATACTGGAAACACATTACCTGGGAAAAGAGAGGACCATCAACCTATGGCCAAACCTCCTCGCTCTGAATGCGATCTTTGTGTTAACGAAGTAGCCGAGGAGCTCCGGGAAGCTCCGCCCAACGTGTCTGCGAGACCCTATCAAGCTATCGCCCTCCTCTCGGGGGGCCTGGACAGCTCGCTGGCCGTAAAGATGATGATCGACCAGGGAATCTCCCTCACGGCGGTCCACTTTACCAGCCCCTTTTGTAACTGCACGTCAAAAAATGCCGGCTGTAAGAACCAGGCGGTTAAAGTCGCCCATGAATTCGGGGTCTCGATGAGGGTGATTCACAAAGGGATGGATTATATGAGGATGGTGCAAAACCCTCCCCACGGGCATGGCCGGGGCATGAATCCCTGCATTGATTGCCGAATTTATATGTTGAAAAAGGCCAAAGAAGAAATGATGACGGGCAACGGGGCATCCTTTGTTATCACCGGAGAAGTCCTCGGGCAAAGGCCGATGTCGCAGCATCGGATCGCAATCCGGAAAATCGAAAAAGAGAGTGGACTGGAAGGGCGCATCCTCAGGCCCTTATCCGCCCAGCATTTTCCGCCCACCATACCCGAACAAGTGGGAATCGTAGACCGGGAAAAGCTGCTGGGTTTTTCCGGCCGATCACGAAAACCCCAGATCGATTTGGCCGAGAAATTGGGGGTAAGAGATTACCCTTGTCCTGCAGGAGGGTGCCTGTTGACGGAACCGATCATCGCTGCCCGGTTGCGAGATCTATTCTCTCACGTTCCGGATTACGACCTGGCGGATTTGCCTCTTTTAAAGATTGGAAGGCATTTTCGGTTGAATCCGGGGTTAAAGATCATTTTGGGAAGGAACAAATTGGAAAATGATCAGATCCAGGCCCTGGCCAGACCAGGATCGGTTCTCTTCCTGCCTTTAGATTTTCGGGGCCCTACCTGCCTCGCTTCGGGGGATCTGACCGGCCCAACGGAAGAAAGGATCGGAGAAATTATGGCCGGATATAGCCAGGAAGGAAAGACTCGGTATCAGGTAAAGAAACAGATCCTGGGAAAAGACGAATCACTCATTTTGGTAAACAAAAGATTTAGTAAAGAAGCGGCGGCCAGGCTTCAAATGAGTGGTTAAAGGAACGAGGGGTCGGATTTAGCGCCCCTGAATTCGAGTGGACCGGGAAGAAATCATGTAGACAGTCGGAAAACATTCCTCTTCGGGAAAATTTGGAAATGAAATTTGCTTAAAAAGGATTTTCATGCTTGAATATGGACCAAACAAAGCAGAAGAGGTAACCCGATGAGGAAATTTTTCATTCTATCCTTTGCGGCAGTATTCTTGGGGACTTCTCTTGTTCAATGGAATTCCGACGGCCTCCAGGCTCTCGATAAAACCGGGTGTGAAATGGATTGTCAAAAATGCCATACGATAACAAACCAGGAGGCAAAGGAAATCCTCCTGAATATGAAAATTCCGGGGGCTGAAATTCTCAAGGTTCAATTGAGTCCCGTGAAGGGGCTTTGGGAGGTCTCCTTTATGAATAATGGGAAACCCACAGTCATTTATGTAGACTTTTCCAAAAGCTTTATCCTCCCTGGCCCGGTTGTCGAGATCAAGGGAGGCAAGAACAAGACTCAAGAACGCCTCGCAAAAATATATGAGAATAGAAGAGTTGACTTTTCTAAAATCCCCATGAATCAAGGCCTGGTCATGGGGGATGTTTTGGCTCCTAATAAGGTCGCGGTCTTTACTGACCCCGACTGTAATTTCTGTGAAAAACTCCATAAAGAGATGAAAAAGGTTTTGCAGGAAAGAAAAGATATCGTTTTTCATATCCTTCTTTATCCCTTGCCTTTCCACAAGGATGCTTACTGGAAATCAAAGAGTATCCTTTGCAATAGATCTCTCCAGATGCTCGAGGACGCCTATGACCGCAAAGATATCCTTCGCCTGGAGTGTGACCCAAAAGAAATCGATGCCAACATTAAACTTGCTGAAGCTTTGGGGATCACCGGGACTCCCACCCTGGTGCTGCCCGATGGAAGAACTCATACCGGTACCATGCCAGCCAAGCAGCTCATAGATTTCATCCAGCGGAATCGATAGTCTGATTTTCTTAAAATCTGGCCCCCTTTACCCAAGCAGCCCTTTTCCGATAGGGGGCTATTTCTAGATTCTCCTTTTCCAGTTATAATGGGAGTAAAGTTTCCTTTTAATTTGTTACGGGTTTGATCGTTGACGATATGTGGGGCAAAAATATTCAATGAGAGGAGATTGAGAATGGGTAGAATTTATGGGGATATTACTCAAACAGTCGGCAATACTCCTTTGGTCAGGTTAAACAAAATGACCAGAGAAAGTGTGGCTCAAGTGGTAGCCAAGCTGGAGTCCTTCAACCCCCTGTCCAGCGTTAAGGACCGGATTGGGGTCTCGATGATCGAAGCCGCAGAGAAAGCTGGAGGTTTAAGCAAAGATACGGCGATCATCGAACCCACTTCGGGCAACACCGGTATTGCCTTGGCCTTCGTTTGTGCGGCCAAGGGATACCGGCTGATTCTCACCATGCCGGAGACGATGTCGGTGGAGCGAAGGACCCTCCTCAGGATGCTGGGCGCAGAGTTAATCCTTACCCCGGGAACCGAGGGAATGCCTGGAGCGATCCGGAAGGCAGAAGAACTTATCCGCCAGACTCCCAACTCCTTTATGCCCCAGCAATTTAAGAACCCGGCCAACCCGGAAGTCCACCGGAAGACCACCGCGGAAGAGATCTGGAGGGATACGGATGGAAAAGTGGATATTTTTGTCGGTGGGGTGGGAACGGGAGGAACCGTCACGGGGGTCGCGGAAGTGATCAAGCCAAGGAGGCCCGGTTTCAAAGCCATTGCGGTTGAACCCAAGGCTTCTCCCGTGCTCTCGGGCGGCAAGCCGGGTCCTCATAAAATACAGGGGATCGGTGCCGGGTTTGTTCCCGATGTCCTCAACACCAAGATCATCGATGAAATCATCCAGGTCACCAATGAAGATGCGATTACCACCACCCAGAGGTTAGCCAAAGAAGAAGGGATCCTTTGCGGGATCTCCTCGGGAGCGGCATTATGGGCGGCATTGGAGGTATCCAGGAGGCCTGAGAATCGAGGGAAGTTGATCGTCGTGGTACTGCCGGACACGGGAGAGCGCTATTTAAGTACCCCCCTGGCCGAAGCGGCACGGGGCACATTGTAAAGGTTTCGGGATGAAAAAAGGCCGACCCTATAAGTCTCTTTACCTGCCAGCCTTGGTCATCGTGGCCACGGTCTTTGCTCTCCTGGTGGTCATCGCTGTTTCTACTTATCGGAATATCAGCCGGGATCGGGAAAGGGCCGAGGATTTTCTTCTGCGGGAGGGGCTGATCATCATTCGAGCCATCGAGGCGGGGGTGCGAGCAGACCTTCCGGCAAGTCGGCCGGATATTTCCCGCGTTCAAAAGATCGTGGAAGAGGTCTCGCGGGATCCCTCCATTACCAACATCCTTCTCTTCGATGGCGCGGGAAATATTTTAGCCTTGAGTCCAACGGGTGGAAGACAGGGAAAAATTGAGGATGTTTCCTCTTTGAGCCCATTACTGAGGGAAAAGGGGATAATCACCCGCTATCGCCAGGTTTCAGGGGGAGAGCAGACTTTTGAGGTGATCAAACCCTTTCGCCCCCTATCTTACAAAAACCCGCTGGCCTTCCTGGGCGAAGGAGAGGAAAAAGTGACCCCTCAAGAAGAACCTCTCCAGGAATGGGCGAAAGATAAATTTACTTCGGTTCGCCTGCGTCTGGGGACCTTCGAGATGGCCAGAGAGCAGGATATTCACCATGCTTTTCTCATGGGGGGGATCCTGGTGATTCTGGGAGGGGGGGCGCTCTATTTTATCTTTATCGTACAAAGCTATTACCTTGTAGACCGTACGCTCGCCCGGATGAGAACTTACACAGAGAACGTCGTGGAGAGCATGGCGGACGCGTTAATTTCCATCGATAACCAAAAAAAGATTGTCACTCTAAACCGTAGGGCCGCCGAGATTTTAGGGGGAACAGAGGGAGAATTCAAAGGCCAAGGGATCGCTGAGGTATTGGGAGGGGATGTTGAAGAGCTTCTCCGGTGGGAAGGACCAAGACCTATCGTTCGCGACCAGGAAATTGAAGTAAATCATCGTTCGGGGAAGGGGATCCCTCTGAGCCTGAGCGCAGCCCCGCTGATCGATGAAATGGGCCGAGAGATGGGTTCGGTGTTGCTGCTCCGTGACCTCAGAGAAATCCGAGACCTCCAGGAAAAGGTCCGGCGGAGTGAACGCCTAGCTTCCCTGGGGCGCTTAGCGGCCGGCGTGGCCCACGAAATCCGAAACCCCTTGAGTTCCATCCGGGGGTTTGCCCAGTTCTTCATGCAGCGATTCAAAGGGCAGGAAAAGGAGCAGGAGTATTCATCCCTCATGGTTAAGGAAGTAGACCGGTTGAACCGGGTCATTACCGAGCTCCTGGATTTTGCCGGGCCCAAAGAACCCCACCGGGAACCGCATTCTCTGGAGAATATCTTGGATCATTCTCTGAAACTCTTGGAACCGGAATTGGCCAGAAAGAAGGTGGAAATTGAAAAAGAATACGAACCCAGCCTTCCTTCCGTCTGGATCGATCGTGACCAGTTCTCCCAGGCTTTTCTCAACCTCCTTCTGAATTCGCTGGAATCCATGGAAGAGAGGGGAAAGATCAAGATTGTTTTGGAAGAGGAAAAAGAGAACGGGCAAGATTCCCTGAAGGTTTGCATTACGGATACGGGGCGGGGCATTCCCCAGGAAGACCTGGAGAAGGTTTTCGACCCCTTTTTCAGTACCAAACGAAAGGGGACAGGCCTGGGCCTGGCCATTGTCCACCAGATCGTTGAGCAACATCGGGGAGACATTACGGTGAAGAGTCGGGAAGGAGAGGGGACTACCTTCCAGATTACCCTGCCACTGAACAGATAAAAGATTTTTCACCGCGGAAATCGCGGAGAAGAATCGAATCAGGTTAAAGCACTCATTTCCAGGACCGACCGAATTCTTGGGCGGATTCCCGAAGGCATTTTTGAATTGAGCTAATTGACTCTGCGTTCTCTGCGGTGAATAATTAAGCTGGAGCAGGAATGGACAAAAGAGCTAGAATTTTGGTGGTCGATGATGAAGAGAGTCACCGAATCATGCTGCGGGCAGTCCTGCAGGAAGAGGGGTACCAGGTTGCCGAGGCGGCCGACGGGCCGGACGCTATCAGAGCCGTAGAGCAGGAACCTTTTGACCTGATCCTCCTGGATATCCGCATGACCACCATGGATGGAATCGAGACCCTGACGGAAATCCGCAAAGTAAGCCCCTTCGTTCCCGTATTAATGATGACCGCTTATGCCTCCGTGAAAACCGCAGTGGAAGCTCTAAAAGCCGGAGCTTTCGAATATTTGACCAAACCCCTGGATATTGAGGAGCTGAAAATCCTGATGGAAAAGGCTTTGGAACACTATCATCTCCGGGAAGAGAACCTGGCCCTGAGAGAGCGACTCGGGGATCGGTTCGATTTCTCCAAAATTATCGGCAAGAGCGAGAAGATGAAGGAGCTTTTTGATTTACTGGCCCAGGTTGCTCCTACGGACGCCACCGTTCTGATCCTGGGGGAAAGCGGGACGGGGAAAGAATTGGTGGCCAATGCCATTCACCACAATAGCCCCCGGGCCACCCAGCCTTTCATTAAAGTGGCATGCGCAGCCTTACCCGAGACGCTTTTGGAGAGCGAACTTTTTGGGCATGAGAAGGGCGCCTTTACCGGGGCCATCGCCCGTAAGGAAGGAAGATTCCAATTAGCCCATCGGGGAGCGATCCTTCTCGACGAAGTAGGGGAGATGAGCGCCACCACTCAGGCCAAGATTCTCCGGGTGTTACAGGAGAAAGAGTTTGAACCCCTGGGCAGCACACGCGTGGTCAAAGTGGACGTTCGGGTGATTGCGGCCACGAATAAAGATTTAGAGAAAGAAATCCGGGAGGGCCGTTTTCGGGAGGATCTTTTTTATCGATTAAATGTAGTACCTGTTTCTCTTCCTCCCCTCAGGGAGCGGAAAGAAGATATCCCTGCTCTGGCCAGCCACTTTTTGTCCATCTACCGGGAAAAGAACAAAAAGGAATTGAGAGAAATTTCGGGAAAAGCGCTCGATTTATTGGTTCGTTACGACTGGCCGGGTAATATCCGGGAACTGGAAAATTGTATTGAACGTGCAGTGGTCATAGCCCGGGGGGAAATCATCGCTCCCGCGGACCTCCCCCCGCAGATCCAGGCCTTATCCAGCGAGAAAGAAGACTCCGAAGTTCGCTTCCCATCGGGGATCAGCCTTCAGGAAGTGGAGAAAGCTTTGATTTTAAGAACGCTGGAAGATACCGGCGGCAATCGCTCCCGCGCTGCGGAGATTCTGGGAATCAACCGACGGACCTTACAGATGAAACTCAAAGAATATGGGATGTAATTTCCATCAGCCACCTATTTAGGTGATCTTTCTTTCCGCCGTATCTTTTTGAATTTTTTCTTGGACCTCGAGACTCATACCCCTTTCTTTTTCACTGCTAAAAAAAATCCCACTTTCCCCCTCCTTCGCTTTTAAACTGAGAAAAAAATTAGCAGTTTCAGCTTCCTTGCCCAGCCAGATCTTGTCGTCTAAAATTTTTTCAACCTTTCGTTTCCGGGGGTTAAGCCATATTGTGATACTTGGATTCTTCTTTGGCACCCTCCTTGCTAAAAGGGAAAGGGAATAATTAGAAAAGGGGCACTACCTTGAGCCTACAAAACTGCATGCACTGCGGGAAAGAGATAGGAGAAGAGGAGCTTTATTGTCCTGAGTGCCAGGCCCTTTCTGGGACCCGGCGACCAAGACGCCTCTGGATATTCAGTATCCTCTTTTCCGGACTCCTTTTATTTTTAACAGGATTAGTCCTCTGGCATGGGGGGCTTAGCTTTGGAAGTCTTTCTCTGGACTGGATCTGGGAAAAACCTGCGGCGGTAATCAATGGGGAATCCATCTCCCGCACTGACCTGAAAGCAAGGGTAAGAACGATCCAGGCGATCGTAGAGCGGCAGCACGGGAAAGATATTTTCGCCGGGGAGCGAGGCCGGGCCCTATTGGCGAATTTGAATGAAGAAGTACTCAATGGGATGCTGGAGGAAAAACTGATGTGCCAGGAAGCCCGGAAACTGGGGGTCCAGATTACCGATGAGCAAGTCAAGGAAAAGCTGGATCGGATCACCAAAGAAGTTTTTGGCACCCGGGAAAATTTTCAAGCCCGGCTGCAGGAAGATGGAATCTCCAAGGACGATTTACAAAATAACCTCCGTTCTCTCTTAATTTTAGAAGCGTTAAAAAAGGCCAAAGTGCAGCGGGGAGCGGACCCGGATGTATCTTTCAGTGCCTGGCTGATTCAAGCCAAACAAAAGGCAGAATTAGTCATCTATGATTCTAATCTTGGGGGAATGACACTCCCCTCGATGGGAGCATGCTGTGGCCCGGGTGGACCCGGCGAACAACCAGGGGCGGCCAGGTCGATTGATTCGAAGACCGAGAAGGAAGCGGAGAGAGCAGGCCTGGAGGCTTTCCAAAAAGCCAACCCTTCGGAGAAAAGGGGTGACCGCCAAAGTTACCAATTATGGCTGCCGGGGTTCTACAAAAAGCGGGGTTAGCGGAGAAAGGCCGCCGCCTGCCGAATCAGCTTTCTGGCGGGGAGCAGGAACGAGCGGCTATCGCCCGCGCATTGGTCAATAACCCTCCCATTATCCTGGCAGGCGAGCTGACAGGGAACTTGGATTCAGCAACGGGTAAAGAGATCATGGAATTGTTGAGTGAACTGAATTCCGAAGGCCAGACAATCATCATGGGTACCCATAAGCCAGAAAACACCAGGTATGCCCGTCGGATTATCCAGCTCAAAGACGGATGGGTTGTAGAATAATTTCCAATTTCAAAATACTGCGTTTTAAGGGGCAAAATACGTGGTTCTACTAATTAACCCTCATCTATATTTTTGGCAAAATAAGGCGGGATGAACTTTGCTAAAAGCTTTTAAGAAAGAATATAAGTCGCAGAGATGAAAGGAGTTAAAAATGGGTAACAAGATTTTCCTGAGATTTTTGGTACTCGTCTTTATGTGTTTTTTCCCAGGGATAGCCTTGGCTCAACATCAACACGATCATGGGGGCTCATCACCTACTGCCTCCTCAAAAGATACTTCCCAAGAAATGCAGATGGGAAGTCAACCTGTTCAGACCATTACTCTGGAAGGGTTAAAAATTACCTTCGAGGTCATGGATATGTCCATGCACATGTCTATGCCTGGTATGAAGGGAAATCCTCCGCATGGCGCCTCTGAGCATTCGCAGAGTCATGCCCTTATGGTAAAGCTCGAGGACACCGCCTCGAGGGAGATCATCAGCGATGCCAAGGTGCAGTATACGTTTATTCGGCCTTCGGGGCAAAAAGAAACCGGCACGTTGGTGTGGTCTGGAGACCATTACGGGGGAGGACTCAGCCCAAAGGAAAAGGGTATTTACCAGTTTCAGTTGATGATCGAAAGCGGAGGAATGGAAAGGGAAGCAAAGTTTACGTATGAGCTCAAGTAAGGCTCCATGAGATTTTCGAACCGCGAGCAGAAGGAGTGGAGGAAGAATGAAGACTCGGGCCAAACTCATTTCCTGGTTGTTTCTGATTATTTTCATGACGACCGTTCAATCGATGCTTTGGGCTCAAGGGACACGTACCACTCCCTTGAAGCTAAATGATCTGGTTGAGGAAGCCCTGAATAAAAATCCGGATATTTTGGCGGCCAAAAGCAAGTGGGAGGTTTTTAAGGAACGGCCTCCTCAGGCCGGGTCCCTGGATGATCCTATGCTGGGGCTGGGCATCGTCAACCTGCCGACGGATACCTTCAGCTTCCGCCAGGAAGACATGACCATGAAAGAGATCTCCCTGACCCAGCGATTACCTTACCCGGGGAAGAGGGGACTTCGGAGCGAGATGGCTCAAAAGGAAGCCGAGGCGGCACTCAGCGACTATGAAGAAGTGAAAGTCAAAGTCTCCCGCGACGTGAAGATGGCCTACTATGAACTTTTTTACGTGAATAAGGCCATCGAGGTAACGGAGAAAAACCGGGAGATCCTGAAGCTTCTGA
>Ga0187865_1002505_pt1 | contig 17242 bp, 13 predicted proteins | sample June2016WEW_11_1_2_FD_132989 | JGI IMG/M metagenome (GOLD analysis project Ga0187865, IMG submission 132989) | Peatland microbial communities from SPRUCE experiment site at the Marcell Experimental Forest, Minnesota, USA - June2016WEW_11_100 | ecosystem: Environmental > Terrestrial > Soil >...
AATTTGCGGGAATATGGCACGGCCCAGGTTCTCGATAACCTCTGGGCGATGGGCGACATCCCGGTCAAAAACTGGCAACTGGGTATATGGGAAGGAGGCTGCAAGAACCTCGGGGGCAAGAAGATGAAGGAAACCATCCTGGTGCCCCATACGGCGTGCTACCGTTGCACTCTCGGCTGCTCTCGCTGGGTGAAGATTGAAGAAGGCCCTTACCGGATGGATGGCCCGGGGCCCGAATATGAAGCCCTTGCGGCTTTAGGAACCATGTGCCTGATCGATAATCTGAAAGCGGTCTCCTTCGCCAATGACCTCTGCAACCGTTATGGCATCGATGCGATTTCCACGGGGAGCGCCATTGCCTTTGCCATGGAAGCCTATGAAAAGGGATTGATTAAAAAGGAGCAAACCGGAGGGATCGAACTCAAATGGGGCAGTGAACAGGCCATGATGGCCATGGTCCACCAGATTGGGAAGAATGAAAAGCTGGGTGCCATTCTGGGGCAGGGAGTCCGCAAGGCTGCGGAGATCCTCGGAGGAGGTTCATGGAAATATGCTGTCCACGTAAAAGGAATGGAAAGCCCCATGCACGATCCGCGCACCTTCTACAGCCTGGGGTTAGCCTATGCCGTCGGTCCAGGGGACGTCTGTCATCTCCACGGTCATTCTCTCTTCTGGGAAGGGGTGCAGGATCCTCTTCCGGAATGGGGGCTGAAAGGGACGTACCCGCTCTTTGAAAGCAAGAACAAAGCAAATCTCGTCAAGCTCTCGCAGAATTACACCGCGGTAGTCAATTCCATGGTCTCCTGTTATTTCCAGACTTTCATCCTCAAACCGTCGGATCTTGCCGCTGTCTTAACGGCGGCCACCGGCACAAAATACACGGCTCGGGGTCTGTTGAAAACCGGGGAGAGGATCGTCGCCCTGCAGCGAGCCTACAATAATCTGTGCGGCATCACTCGGGAGGATGATGCTCTGGTTTCCCGACAACTGGAGCCGACCAAGGAGGGAGGTAATGCCGGGAAGGTTCCGGATATGGAGGTCATGCTCAAAGAGTTCTATAAGGCCAGTGGTTGGGGCCCCGGCGGCAAGCCTTCGCGAAAAACTTTGGAGTCTCTGGGCCTCAAGGATGTCGCTCGAGATCTTTACCGCCCGAGCAATAAAGCCAAAGTTTAGAAAATCGATGCCTACAACCTGGAATTTTATTTCGTGAATTTGGTTTCTTTGAGCGAAGCACGCTGGGGTTCGAAATCAGATAGAAGGGAATGGAACATGACAATTCGCTGATCGGCTTATTTTTGCACCCACTTTTTGATCCGCGGGATCTCTTCCCCCAACCACTGGGGAGAGAGCCGTTTCTTCAGGAAGAGGGAGAAGAGCTGGTCCACGGTCTTGGTAACCGTTTCCATCAGGTAGACCCGTTCGAGAATCCGGCCCCCTTTTTCCTCATCCTCCTCTTCTTCCATACCCATACCCGAAAGCAACCTCAGAGTCTGAAACTGGAACTGGTCTGCTTTAAGAGTGAATTCAAACCTGTCCGGTCCCACCCCGAGCTGGATCCGCGCCTCCTTCACTTTCTTTCCCTCCTGGACACCCGCCTTTCCTTCTTTTAATCCGGCGTGCAACCCCTGGCAGACGAGGCTTTCAGAGTATTCGCCCCCTCCCGACTCTAGTACCAGGCGACGGGCAAAGGCGACCTCCACATCTCCGATGCCGGGAATCTGGATCATTCCCCCACGCTCTTCGCTTTTGAACCAGAGCCAGGTCAAAAATTCTCTTCCTAATAAGGGAGCCCCCGACTTCCCTCCCTCTGCATTTTCGGGGTTCAAGAATACTCCATCTTTCAGAGAGGCGATCTTCTCAACCAAGGAACGGTCGATCATTTTGGGATCCCAGGGAACCAGGGGGGAAAGGGGCAGGTTGAAAGTTTTTTTGAATAAACTCTCGAATTCCTCGATTACCTTTGCGGAAAGGGAGCCGAAGAGTACCCAGTTCTGGGAAAGAGACCAGCAGACATCGAAAAAAGAAGGAACCGGCTGGGTTTTGGACAAAAGATCCAGGCGCACGCGCTCTTTGATCTCCTCTCTCTCCCCTTTGGAAAGTCCTTTCTTCCCTTTCGAGCTCAGCGTTTTCTTTTCGGCCTCGAGAAGTCTGACCCTCATCAGAGAGGGAGGGATAGCCTTCCGGTCCAGGCGGAGGGAGAAGGCGAGGTAATCCCCCACCGCATAATTCGCGTACTCGAAATTGGTGTCCAGCACATTTTCCAGGCTGGTCCAGCCCGCTGACTTTTCCTCGCCTGCGGCGGTCAGCTCTCGAAAAGCGTTATGCTTAATCTGTCGGCTGATAAAATCATGGAAATTCTTCGGCAGAGGTCCCAGGAGGCGATACCTGGAAAAGGTCAAAGTTCCCTTCAATAATCCCATCTCTTCTTCCTTTCTGAGAGGATAGAGTTCCTACGGTTTCAGCAGAAAAAATACAGCGGATTAAATAGCAGTCGGTCAGCCAAAGGTTGCTTCCCAAAGGGGAGCATCCGATGGTGGGACCTGCTGAGAAGGCAGTCTGAAAAGTATATTGAAACGGACTCCGAGAATCAAGGAAGAAAATGGGATTCTCGAAATAGCCATTGCTCCAGTCTTTATTTTTTGATACGGTCTCCGAGTGTCTTGGAGCTGAAGGTCAGTAATTAGGGAACGGAGGAGACATGAAAAATTACTTCCAGAAGATGATTCCTTTTGGGAAGCCATTGACGGAGAGGCAGTTTGCCGCCATGGAAGAGAATGCCCGGCTGATTCGTCAGGTAGAGGCTGAAGTTTCTCAGGCGGCGGAAAAAGCTCGGTCGGCAGGGATCCCTGCCGAGGTTGTTCATCAGCGAAAACAATTGACCGCCTGGGAGCGAATCGAGAAGCTGGTCGACCCGGAAACCTTTCTCTCGTTGGACAGCGTATACGACCCCTTCTCCAATCCCGAGGGAAGCACGGCTTTGATGCATGGGCTCGGAAAGATCTCCGGCGCCTATGCTTCGATCATAGCTTTAGACAACAAAGTGTTGGCCGGAGCCTGGATTCCAGGCCACACGGAAGTGATCTTTCGAGCCCAGGATATTGCCGAAAGTCTCCGGATTCCGCTGGTCTGGGTTCTGAATTGCAGTGGAGTGAAATTGACCGCGCAGGAAAAAGTGTACGCCGGCCGACGCTCCGGAGGGCGGACCTTTTTCCGCCATGCGGAACTGATTCAAAAAGGCATTCCCGTTCTGGTTGGAGTCTTCGGGACCAACCCGGCGGGAGGCGGCTACCGTGCCATCAGCCCGGCCTATATCATCGCCCATTCGGATGCCAACATGGCCGTGGGTGGTTTGGGGATTGTCAGTGGAATGGCTCCCAAAGGGGGCTTCGACCAGGAGGGGGCCGACCTCATTATCGAAGCCACCCGCAAGTTCCGGGATGTTCCTCCGGGAAGGGTGAACATTCACCATGAGCAGACTGGATTCTTCCGGGAAGTTTATGACACCGAAGAGGGGGTCCTCGGGGCCCTTCGCCGGCTCATGGGCGGAATGCCGGTTTATTCCCAGGACTTCTTCCGGGTATCGGAACCGACGGAACCCCGCTTTGCCGCAAACGAGATTGAACGAATTGTTCCCTTCAACCAGAGGATGACTTACGAAATTGAACAGGTTCTGGCCAGGCTGGTGGATGGAAGTGAGCATCTCCCCTTCCGGCCGGACTACGGGCCCGAGATCTACTGCAGCCTGGTGCGCATTTCCGGAATGCTGGCGGGTATTATCGTCAACCGCCAGGGTTTCCTGAGAAAGGATTATCCCCAGTATGCCAAAGGAGAATACATGGGCGTGGGGGGTAAACTCTACCGGGAAGGCCTGATCAAAATGATTGATTTCGTCGGCCTCTGCGGCCAGGACCGCATTCCCATCGTCTGGTTTCAGGATACAACCGGGATCGATGTGGGAGACCTGGCAGAGAAAGCGGAACTCCTGGGCCTTGGCCAGTCATTGATCTACTCCATCGAGAGTTCCGGAGCTCCCATGATGTGCGTGATCCTACGGAAGGGAACGGCCGCCGCCCATTACATTATGGGGGGTCCGCAGGCCAACCGAAATAATGTATTCACTCTCGGAACGCCGACAACGGAAATTTACGTCATGCATGGAGAGACGGCCGCAGTAGCGGCCTTTGCCCGGCGGCTGGTGAAAGAGAAGGATTCCGGGAATCCCCTCCAACCGACGATTGAAAAGATGAATGCCCTGGCCCGGCAATACAACGAACAGTCCAGACCCCTCTATTGCGCCAAGACCGGGCTGGTAGATGAGATCGTCAACTTCACAACCTTGAGAAATTATCTTTCCACCTTTGTTCAGGCCGTCTATCAGAATCCTGTGACTTTCTGCCCTCCCCATCTAATGCTGCTTCCCCGGCTCATCCGGGGGTAATTCAAATGGGGATTGTGGATTGGGAAATGAGGAATAAAAAAGAGGCAGCGGTGTCGCAATTCGTCATACCCACGAAGGCGAGCATCCAGGAGGATGAAAATTTTTAATAAAACCGGAACTAGATTCCCGCTTTCGCGGGAATGACGGCTCTTTTTTCTAATTATGACACAGTTTCCTGACGAGGGATGGTCAGGGTGGGGGGTTTTCGGATGAAAACGAGTTAAGGAAAGATATTTTTCATTCCGCATTCCACAATCCGCACTCCGCATTTGATTTCATCCCTTCAACTGCAAAATCCGCCGTGCTTCTTTGGGAGTGGCCACTTCCCGGTCCATGAGATTGGCAATCTCCACGACCTTCTTGACCATCTCCGCATTACTGGTGGAGAGCATATTTTTTTTGATGTACAGATTATCTTCAAACCCCACCCGGGCATGGCCTCCGTTGATCATAGAAGTCGCGGCCATGGAGAAATGCTGAGCCCCGATGCCAAAGGCGTACCACAGGGCCCCCGGGGGAAGATTATTGCGCATATAAACCATATTTTCCGTTGTGGCTTCGATCCCCCAGGGGATGCCCAGGCAGAGCTGGAATAGAGGAGGGTTGTCTACTAACCCCTGGCGGATGAGATGATTCGCGATCCGAATGTGTCCGATGTCGAAGACTTCCAGTTCCGGCTTGGTGCCCACTTCTTTGATCATCTTGGCCATCTTCTCAACCACCGGCACCAGGTTGATGAAAGCACGGGGGCCGAAGTTCAAGGATCCCACGTCCAGCGAACAAAGCTCGGGTTTTAATTTCACCACGTGTTCGACACGTTCTTCGGGACTTTTTAATTCGGAAGTATCCCAGGCATTGGCCGCCTTAGGATTGTAAAGCAGGCGTCCCCCGGAACCGGTAGAGAGGTTGATGACCATGTCGCACTTCTCCCGGATCCGATCATAGACTTCTTTGTAAAGCTCAAATTCCATGGAAGGTTGGTGAGTAATCGGGTCCCGGACGTGGACATGGCAGACCGATGCCCCGGCATGATGGCTTTCGATGGCACTCTCTGCAATCTCCTTCGGGGTCATGGGGGGGTAGGAAGTCTTCTCCCGAGTGGTGATGCCTCCAATGAGGGCAACAGTGATGATCAGCTTATCCATTTTCGCCTCCCTGGTTCGGGACTAAAACCGAATTTTATATGACTGATTTTCTATAAATGATATGGACGACAATGTCAAATGGAATTTCAAAATCAATTTTGGCAGAAAACAAAACGCCTTTCCGATTAGGGCCCGGGTCCTCTACGGCGGCCCCAAGCCCGGGGGGAAAAGAAAATCCAATCTGGAATTTCTGGAAGGCGCTAACTCCTGCCCTTCTCTCAACTTCCAGTAAAATTCTTCTTTAAAAATTCCAGTTTTTTCATCCGGGGTTTAAGGACGGGCATCATGACCCGGAGAGCCCTGGGTAAGACACGGAAAGCCCCCGGAGTCTGGCCGATCAGGTCTCCATCACCATGGATGCTCACCGGGGGAGAAGATTCGACTTCTAATTGCGAGGCAGTCCGGAAAATGGCCCCCGGCAGTTTTCTGAGCCCGAGGAAGGGGAGCTTCGGCAAGGCCCTTATAATCCGGAGTTTGGGAGTTTCCGGGAGCAGGCAAACTCCCATCAATCCATTATCGGCCTTGACCGAAGAGGTAATCTTGAAGATATAGGCATACCGCGGGATCTTGGTGATCAGGATTTGCCATGCCGGCCCCTGGTATTCCCAATCCTCTGTCCGGAGAGTAACCGAAGACGGGGAGAATCTGGAAAACTCAGATAAAAAAGCGATGGAAAAAGGAAGGATGCCTCTGAAAACCCGCCTTAATTTTTCAGCCTGTTCCACAACCGCCGCGTCAAACCCGATTCCCGCAGCCCCGGCGATGTAGGCGCCCGAATGAGTCTGGATCACATCTACCATTTTCGGCTGGCCTTTGGTAAGGACTTTCAGAGCTCCGGTCAAGCCGGAAGGGATCTTCCAGTTCCGGGCCAAATCGTTCGCTGTTCCAACCGGGATGACCCCCAGGATTCCCGGGCGGTGAACCAGGGCAGGAAGGAGAGAGTGAATTGTACCATCCCCTCCGCAGGCTACGATGAGTTCACGCCCTCTTTCTTGGGCGTCCAGCGCGATTTCCAAAGCTTCCTGGGGACGGGAAGACAGGGCAAATTCTGCAGAAAGCGCGAGAGCATTACTTTTTTCCTGCAGACGGGAGAGAAGCCTTTCCCCTTTGCCCCCGCCCGCGCAGGGATTAATAATGAACTGAATCGTCACGGGTCTCTCAAAAAGAATATTCTGGTGATGCCTGGGGCGGGACCTTGGGCCATTTTCAACCGCAAAGGAATCTCCCGGTCATTCTCCTGGCAACCGGGGAATGGGCTTTTAAATTGCCCGGCCTTTTTCAGGCAGGCTTATGGTTCGGCTTCGGATTCTGTTTTTTCTTCTTGCGCGAACGGAAGTAATCCGCGGGCCGAAGGACAAGGTGGTAGAAGAGGCTCCCGCTCACCATCAAAAAAAATTCGATTACTTTTTCTTTAAAATTCGAACCCACAAAATCCAAGGCGAATAAACCCTCCAGGGAACTCATCTCTCTGTTCTCAGAACTTTCCATTCTTGCGAACCACCCTTCGATCCCTCTCTCACCGCTTCCCTCTCCTCCGAGCACGAGGGAAGAACGTAGATTGAGGGGAAGTGTTTCCCATTATATCGACTTTATCCCCTTTCCGCCAAGATTTTTTATGGCTCCCCACTAGAAATCCTGATCGGTCACGTACATGGAAGCACTAGCTTCTGCGGCCAGAGTTCCGTCTTCGAATGCAGCCCGGGCATACGTCTCTACCACCTTCCGGGTTTTTTTCTTCACCTCCCCGGTAATGAGGATCTTCTGGCCGGTCCGGATCGTCTGGCGGATGCGCATTTCCATCTTAGCGGTCATCCCTTTGATCCCCTGAAAATAGAGGACATACCCAAAAGCCTCATCCAGGCAGAGAGCCAGGAGCCCTCCGTGGAAAACGCCGTTCCAACTCTGGTGGTAAGGGCCGGGAGTAAACTCCGCTTTGGCCTTTCCGTCCTCGAATCGGAAATTCAACTTCAAGCCGATCGGATTGTCTTTGCCGCAGGCAAAACAGAGGCCGTATTTGTCCCGGTCAGCAATTTTCATTTTTGGATCATCCCCAGATTAGTTGGTTTAATATTTTATTAAGGCCTGGCAAGGGCCCGGAAGGAAGGGCAGATTGCGCCGCAAGCATCGGCGGGATATCCGCTTCCCATAAACTCCCTGGTTGCCTTCCGCAAACCGGAGCGGGGACGGGAAAAGAATGCTTCGATGAAATGACAGAACACCTCCGCCACAGCTAAGGAGGAATATGTGCCCATGATTGCAAGCAATATGACTTTCCTTCCGGGACCCTGAAATCACTCGACATTAAGAATATACCAGCCCTTTGACCCTCAACTCATTTGGAGATGAGCGTCATTTTATATCATCCGCTCGCCGCCAGTTTCTTTTTGCCTCGTAACTCGATCCTCGGGCCTTGCTCCTGTATTTAACGATTCTTCCATTGGGGGGGCCGCTTTTCATTGAAAGCGCGGATGCCTTCTTGCCGGTCCTCGGTAGCGAGGTTGACGTTGTAGGCCTCAATTTCGACTTGCAGGGCGGTATTTAGATCGACCTCCATCCCTGTGTCAATGGCCCTCTTGGCCTGACGGACAGCGACGGGGGCACTGGCGCAAATCTCCCTACCCAGATCTAAGATCGTCTCTTCCACTTTATCGACCGGAACCACTCGATTGACAATTCCCATGGCCAGCGCTTCGGAAGCGCTGATTCTTTTCCCGGTAAAGATCATTTCTTTGGCCCGCATTTTTCCAATGACGCGGGGAAGGGTTTGGGTTCCCCCATTGCCGGGAATCAGGCCGACGCGCACTTCGGGGAGCCCGAATTTAGCGTTATCCCCGGCAATGATGAGATCGGCGAGGAGAGCCATTTCGAACCCTCCGCCCAGGGCGAAACCTTTCACCCCGGCGATGAAAGGCTGAGGCAGGGCCCGGAGAGCGGCGGGGACTCTGACAAACAGGGCCCGCTGATTCAGGATTTCCTCGGCGGACATATTCTTCCGCTCTTTTAAGTCGGCGCCCACTCCAAAGGCTTTGTCCGTTGTGGTCGTAAGTCCCGCGACCCAGATATCCCGGTCGAAGGCTACTTCCTGAAAGGCGGCAATCAAATCCTTGGCCATCTGAGTATTGAGGGCATTCATGGCTTCTGGCCGGTTGAGCTTGATCCAGCAAAAATGTTCCTTTTTCTCCAGAAGAAGAGTTTTCCATTCCATAATTTTTTCCTCGGAAGATTTTTCTCGGGCGAAATCAACTCAAGTCTCGGAAATCGGCGGGAACCTTCAGACGGGGGCGGTTCGCCTTCTTCACCCCCAGAGCATCGTCGGCGATGAGGAGCCGCATGATATTGGCCGTTCCTTCTCCGACCTGGTAGAGCTTGGAGTCACGATAATATTTTTCTACTGGAAGCTCCAGAGAGTACCCCATTCCTCCATGAATCTCCATGGCCCAACCGGCAGCGCGGACCGCCGCTTCTCCGGCGAAGTACTTGGCGATGGCGATCTCTCGGGTGAACGGTTTCCCCTGATCGTTCAGCCAGGCCCCCCGGCGGACCAGGAAACGGGCCGCTTCGGTGTAAACCGCCATATCGGCGATGAGGTGTTTGACCATCTGGTAGTCCCGGATGAGACTTCCGAACTGCACGCGTTCGTTGGCGTATTTTATCGAAGCGTTGAGGCAGGCCTGGCAGATGCCCAAGGCGCCGCTACCCACGCTAATCCGGCCCCGGTCCAGGGCAGTCATGGCCACCTTGAAACCCCCTCCCCATTCACCCAGAAGGTTTCCCTTGGGGGCCACTACGTCCTGGAGGCCGATTTCCGCGATGGGGGAGGCTTTGTCCCCCAGTTTGGGGATCTCGTGGGGTTGCCAGCCGGGCTGGTGGGTCTCTACCACGATGGCACAGAGGCCGTTGTGCTTGCGGGAGCGGTCGAAAGTGCAATAGACCACGGCATAGTCGGCCACGGTTCCGTTGGAGATCCAGGTCTTGGACCCATTGATCAGAAAATGATCGCCCTGGTCCACTACTTTGGTTTCGATGGCGGCAATGTCTGATCCCGCATTGGGCTCGGAGAAGCACGTACATCCAAGCTTTTCAGCGGTAACCAGCGGTTTGACGTATTTCTTGCGCACCGTGGCGTTTCCCCATTCCATCATGGCGTAAGGAACAGTCATGGCCTGAAGGTTGAACAGAGCCCTCAATCCCGAATCATAAGTAGAGATCTGCTCGCAGACCACCGAATGGGCCAGGAAGCCAGAGGCGGAGCCGCCCATCCCTTCGGGGAAAGCGCAGCCAAACAACCCCAGCTCTCCCATTTTCCTCACCAAATCTCGATTGAACTCTTCTTTTTTTAAATTGGGGACCACTTCCTTTTCCGCAAAATTCTTGGCCATCTGCTCCATGGCCGACTGTTCTTCATTCAGATTAAAATCCATGATCCTCTCCCCAGGATTATGAAAAAATATTAACCTGCTTCAGAAGCAGGTTAAAAGCCTTCCGCCAGTCTGCGCAATGTCCAATCACTCCGAGATTAATATTTTCCTGCCAAAAGGGCAAGAGTTTTGGTGTAGTCGTCATTTCTTCTCACTTTCTATAGGGTGTCGAGAAAGCTGTTTTTATACGAACGATTTCATGCAACAATTGAAGAATGCCTTCATTCCCCTCCAGGGCCACACCGTCACAAGAAAGAGCGGAGCTGACCATCACACCATCCCTCGCCCCGGCCCTCACACATTCTTCGATTACCCGCTTCCCGGTTTTTACTGAATGAAAAATATCGCTTCTTTTCAGCAGAGCTGCCAAACAGGCAGCCACGCCGTAACCGCCCCAATTCGACATCGTTGCCATGATGGGAATTTCGACTCCAACCTTGGTCACAATTCCTCCTCCACATCCGCAATTACAACGTGTCCCAAGTGACCCTATTGCTGATTTGGCAACATCGGCAACGCTTCCTAGGCCGATCTCATTCCCAAGATCACCAATCCCAATGGTTAAGATGCCCCGTCTTTTCGCCTCCTCTACCAGGAAGTCCACACCGGACACGTACTGGCTCATGTCACTCCCCCGGGCAGAATGGTAGATTTCTTTTTCGTTTCTACCAATTTTTTCCACAGTGATAACTGCCGAAGGGTTCATTTCTTTTAGAATCCGTTCTGCTTCTCCGGTCGCTCTCTTCCTTTCACGGGTAAAATCCAGAATAGTCATTCCTCCGGGTATGTCCTTAAAGTCGTCGGCGCTATAGATAGGGAGTCCTCCCCCCCGGCAGGTCGCGTGCAGCATCCCCATAAGTTCCGTTTCGGTAAGGAATACAATCCGTGCTCCAATCCCATGATAAATTGCATGAGCGATTGCCACTGCTCCGGGGGGGCCGTCCGTTTCGCCGTGGGGGAAGAATGGAGGAAGAAGAAATCCCGTTGATATAATAACTGTGGAGTCGCTGCGCGCCTTCTTTCGTATTGCTTCCGCCGCCGCCAGACAAACCGGACCCCCCACTAGTTTCCGACAGGCCTCACGGATGGCGCCAATATGGCCCGCTGGTGGCCCTGGCCACTTCAGGTCTGTAGTAATCAAATGATCCACGCTCTCTCCGAGTACCAACATAGCCTCGTCCATGTTCGCTCCTTCCTGGAAAATTATGTGGGTTAAACGTACCCTGCGCTAGTGTCCCGAGTCAGAAATTCGCTGAACTATTCCTTTCGCTGGTCCTGGCCCCCTCACCCCATCCCTCTCCTCCGTAGGCGGGGGAGAGGGGGGAGGGTGAGAGGGGATTTCCCTTCGGTTTATAAGCCCATGGATGAATTCATCGGTAGAGCAATGAGCTGATTTAGTAAACGAATTAAAGACTCAGGACACGGCTGATCGAAAGAAATTCGTCCGTATAAGTAACAAACGCGAGCGGGAGTGTCAAGGACTGTATTCTGGCAATAAATAAATTGACAGGTAAATGGGTTTATGGCAACCTTATTTCGATTTTCATGCTAACCCATACCGAAGCAGGCCGAGAGAGTCTTTTGGCGTTAGCTCGGAAAATCCTGGGAGCTTATGTCAGCCTAAGGAAAGCGGCTCTGCAGCTTAATCTGGATGGTAACGTCCGGGGTGGGGCGCCGATTTTTAACGCAGGGGCGGGCATTACCGAAAGGAGGTGATAAAGAAGTCTCTTGCAAAAGTTGCTTGCTCCGTCATTCCCGCGAAAGCGGGAATCCAGAAATGATTGAATCCCACCTTTGGCGGGACTGGATTCCGGGTCCCGCTTCGCTTACCCGGAATGACGATTCGCCTTTAGGACGGGAGCTTTGCAAGAGCCTCAAACAAAAGATTCAATTGGAGGGGATGTTTTCCAGGTATGGTCGGCAGAGAGGTGGTGAACGAGAGATTTAGGCTTGGGCGTAAGCTTTGTTCAGTAGGTTTGGGGGATTAAAAAGGAGAGATAATAATGAAAGCGATAAAAATGATATTCATAACGGCAATTACGATTGCCGCGTTATTCTGGTTTGGAGCGCCGCAGGCTTCAGGTCAAGTCCTCCGAATTGCATTCGATGCGGGAGATATTTCGGATCTCAATCCGCACATTGGCCATGCTACCCAGGACAGGGCAGTCCTACATTTGCTCTTCACGGGTCTGGTCCGTTACAAGACTGGCGATATCAGCAAATTTGAGCCGGACTTGGCCGAAAAGTGGGAGGTTTCCAAGGATGGGCTGACCTGGACTTTCCATCTACGCCGGGGGGTGATGGTCCACCCGTGGAAGGGCAATCCCGGCTATGAGTTGAGCTCTGAGGATGTGGTCTATTCATTCCAATCAGCCTCAGACCCGAAGAAATCGGCATGGGCTGCTGAATACGCAGGAATGACTTTCCAGGCGGTCGACAAATATACCGTCCGGATTACTTTACAAAAGCCGCTGTCGGAGCTGTTGTTCCTTCCCAAGGTGGCTGATTATGCGGGCGGCCTCATCATACCCAAGAAACCGGCGGAAGAGCTGGGAGAAGGCTTCCGGACCAATCCCGTGGGAACGGGCCCATTCATTTTCAACAAATATCTCCCCAAGGAGAAGGTCATCACGGTGCGGAACGAAAAATTCTACCGTGGCGTGCCCAAGCTGGCCGGAGTGGAGGTTTTTTTCATGGCGGACCTGAGCACCCGGAAGTTTGGAATGCAGAGCAAAGAAATCGACGTGATTGAAGGTCCGCCTTCCCAGCCCTGGGTGGAGGAAATGCAGGCGCTGCCAGGGGTTAAGGTGAATGTTTTTGGCCCTGGTGAGGCGGGGGTGCTCCACTTCAATATGGCCAAGAAGCCCTTTGACGATATCAGGGTTCGACGAGCTATCGCCTACGCTCTCTCGCGGGATGAAGTCGTAACCACCATCGGCAAAGCCATCGCAGGTCCCGTATACTCGGAAATTCCGCCCCCTCAACCGGGATGGATCACTCGGGAGGAACTCGTTCAACGCGGCAAAAAGGACAAGAAAGACTACCTCTATGATTTCGACCGTAATAAGGCGAAGAAGCTCTTAGCCGAGGCAGGCTTTCCGAAAGGGATCACTACGGAAATCAACATGACGGAGCGAGGAGAATATCAGGTGCCGATGCAGAATATCGTGGCCCAGCTCAGGGAGGCCGGGATTCAGGTCAAGCTCAAGGTGGTCGATCATGCCACCTACCACAGCAGCATCCGGAAAGATTTGAATACCATCGTGCTTTTTAACTGCTGGAGGCCAACGGCCGATGTGCGTCTTACGCACTTCTATCATTCCGGTTCAATCGTGGTAACGGGCCAGAAGCCCATTACCAACTTCTCCCATGTCGGGGCAGTCGATGCGGACGGGGACAAAAAAGTGGACAGCGTAGATTCTCTGATCGAGTCCGCCCGGGACATGCTGGACGCTGAGAAACAGATGGCGCGCTGGAAGGAAGTACAGTTCAAAGTCCTCGACTGGTGCGTCGCCTATCCTGTCTTTATCAAGAAATTCACCTTTGCGCGACAGGACTATGTGGATTGGGGATATGACTTGAAGTCGACTCTGATCCTCTCCCCGCAGATCAACGAGTTGACCAAGCTAAATAAGTAAAGAATATTTTAAAGGGAGGCACGGGCTTGCGGTAGCAAACCCAGGCCTCCCAGGTTTAATAAGCTAGAGGCAAGAGTTGATGATTGGGTACACCATTCGCCGAATCCTGATCGCCATCCCAACCCTTCTCATCGTGTTGACGATTACCTTTGTACTCATAAGAATTGCGCCCGGAGACCCAGCTGAGGTGAGGCTCGGCGATTATGCTTCCAAAGAAGCCGTAGAGGCTCTGCGCGCAGAGATGGGTCTCAACAAGCCGATCTGGGTTCAATATCTTGACGCTCTGAAAGGTTTGGTCCAGGGGGATTTCGGCAGGTCCATGGTCAACGGGCGGCCCATCTCTCGGGACCTGACCCGTAGCCTTCCGTACACGTTGGAGCTCACCCTGGCGGGAATCATCTTTGGGGCGCTGCTGGGAATCCCCACGGGAGTGTACACCGCTCTGAAGCGCAACACCCTTGCTGACTACATCGGGAGAACTTTGTCTCTCGGCGGGCTATCTTTTCCGACCTTCTACCTGGGGATTCTGTTGATGCTTTTATTTGCAATCAAAATACCCATCTTCCCAGTTGTGGGCGGCGGAGACCTTGATAACTTGGCAAAAAATCTTTACCACCTTTTTCTCCCGGGGCTTACTTTGGGTTTGATTATGACCGCGTATGTTACCCGAATGACGCGTTCATCAGTGCTAAACATCCTCAATGAAGACTACGTAAGGACCGCGAGGGCCAAAGGGCTTCCGGAGCGGAAAGTGATTTATAAACATTTGTTGCGAAACGCATTACTTCCTATTACCGCCCTGATCGGGGTCTATGCCATTGTGCTCATTGGGGGTTCGGTCATGGTCGAGATCGTTTTCTCCCGTCCAGGTTTGGGCAGGATGATGATCGGGGCATTGAAGCAGCGTGATTATACAACCCTACAGGCGGTCATGATTACCTTCACGAGCTTTGTGGTCCTGATTAATCTGCTGACGGATTTGATGTATGGATTTATTGACCCAAGGGTAAGGTTGAAGTAAATCTTTGCGAAGCAGGAACGGCGGCGATGAAACAAGCCAGCATACGGGGCAAAATGCTGAGGATCTTTTTCAGGAATCGAACGTCCATCATCGGTGCATGCATCTCGTTGGCCATGCTCTTTATCGCCGTCTTCGCTCCATGGATTTCCCCCTATGATTCCCTGAAGCAGAACGTTTATTATCGTCTCACTTCTCCGGAACGAAGCCACCTTCTGGGTACGGACGAGTACGGGAGGGATGTTCTTTCCAGGATCTTCACGGGAACGCAGATCTCTTTTTTGATTAGCCTGGTCTCCATCGCCTTTGGAATGGGGATCGGTACCCTCATGGGTGTAATCGCAGGGTACGCAGGGGGCCGGGTGGAAGCGGGGCTCATGCGACTGCTGGATATCATCATGTCCTTCCCTGATGAGATTTTTGGGGTTATGGTTATGATCGTGTTGGGCTCTGGAATGGAAAACGTGATCATTGCGATCACGGTCTTGATGATTCCGAGATTTGCCCGGATGGCCCATGCACCCACCCTGGCGATAAGAGAGGCGGACTATGTCGCCTCAGCCAAAGCCATCGGGGCAAGCGGCTTTCGTATTGTCACCCGTCACATCCTGCCCAACATTTTTGGGGAGATTCTGGTGATGAGCACCCTCTGGCTTGGTACGGCTATTCGCCTTGAAGCCAGTTTGAGCTTCTTGGGGGTAGGAGTGCCCCCGCCAACCCCAACCCTGGGTAACATGGTACGGATGGGTGTGGATTTCTTGGCGGTTGCTCCCTGGATATCCGTGTTTGCCGGGCTGGCGATATTGATATCGATTTTTGGTTTTAACCTGCTGGGCGATGGCTTGAGGGACATCACCGACCCCAAGCTATACGCGCGCTAACTGGATGGGAAAGGAAATTTGGGTTCTTCGGTCGAGGACCGTGCTTCTCAAAAGCGGAGCAAGGTAATCGTCTCAGGATAGTTCGCGCGAGTGGACGGCCCTGCGATTCAGGGATCATTTGCGACTGCTTTTAACCTTTTCCTCTGCGGCGCCAACCCCGGGCAAACCATTTGACCCAAAAGCCAAAGACCACTCCGACCAGCAGACCGACCCCCATCCACGGGTGGAGAATCAGCCAGACGATACCCACCAGCGGCCATAAACCACCCTGAACCAACACTCGAAGGCCCGGCGACTGGCGGATTTTCTCCGCGATGGGCGGAGAGGTACGGTAATACCACTGGACGAAGGCGCGCCCAGCGGGAGTAGACATGAGATACCGATCCCGAAAGGCTTGCAAAAAGACGACTTGAGGCGCCAGGGCAGAGCCATAAGCCGCCGTGGCGATGAAACAACCCCCGCCGCCCCCTCCGCCGGAAGAGCCGGCAGAACCCCCGCCACTGCTGCCCCCTCCACCAGAGTTATTGGACACCTCGACAGAGACGCCGCTGCTGGTGGTGGTATTCCCGGCGGCATCACGGGCAACCGCTGTCAGGAGATGACTGCCATTTGCGGTCCCCGTGGTATCCCAGCTAAGGGAGTAGGGAGAGGACGTTTCTTCAGGTCCCAGATTCTCCCCATCCAGCTTGAATTGGACGGAGGCGACGTTGTCTGCTGCGGATACCGAGATCGTGATGGTCCCGGAGACGGTTTGGTTGTTTGCCGGTGACGTAAGGAAGACCGAAGGAGCGGGGAAGGGGGAGGGAGCTTTTGTGGTTGCTGATGCTGCACTGGACTGGTTGGAAGCGTTGCCCGCAGCATCAAAGGCCGACACCGTATACGTGTAAGCGGTGGCTGGGCTTAGGCCGGTGTCCTGATAGCTGGTGCCAGAGGTTACGGCGGCAATTTGACCGCCTCCCCGATAGATTTTGTATCCTGCCACTCCAACATTATCACTTGCGGGTGTCCAGGAGAGATTGATCTGGGAAGCGGAGACCACATTCGCAGATAGGCCGGTAGGGACGGTGGGCGGCTGGGTATCGGACCCCGGATTTACCGTAATGGTTGTTCGAGCGGTAGCACTGCCTGCGCTGTTGGTGGCGGTTAAGGTATAGGTCGTGGTTTGGGTGGGCGAAACTGTTTTGGAGGTCAAGTTGGAGACATCTCCTACCCCGTTATCAAGGCTGATGCTACTGAGCCTGTCGAAAAAGGTATAAATCTTTATTTTTAGTCCCTCCGTAGGATTTCCTTGTTTTATCTGCTGAGTATTTCATTTCGATTTTATTGTTCATCAAAATATTTTCATTCTGAAAGCTGATTTTCATTCCTGTCAGATTGGATCTGTGGTAAAAGGGATCGGCGGTGAGTTGATTTTCAGCTATAACGGACAGGAAAAAGCGATGGCCAAGTACAAACCGTATGATTATTCGCAGCGGGTGATGATTCCGGTATCCCTGGAAGAGCAGCTGGTGCCGGGGACCTTGGAGTTTGCGATCCAGACGTTGGTAGAAGATGGAATGGATGTGGCGGTATTTGAGGATCGATACCGGAATGATGAGACGGGGCGGATGGCCTACGATCCCAAGATTCTCTTGAAGGTGGTTTTACTGGGTTATGCACGGGGTTTGGTTTCCTCGCGGAAGATGGAGCAGGCGTGCCGGGAGA
>Ga0187865_1002526_pt1 | contig 17108 bp, 14 predicted proteins | sample June2016WEW_11_1_2_FD_132989 | JGI IMG/M metagenome (GOLD analysis project Ga0187865, IMG submission 132989) | Peatland microbial communities from SPRUCE experiment site at the Marcell Experimental Forest, Minnesota, USA - June2016WEW_11_100 | ecosystem: Environmental > Terrestrial > Soil >...
CTACCATCGAAAAATCTGTGCGCTGGAGGCGCAAGGGGTCCGGTGACCCTCCCGGCCTTCAAAGCCGGCGATCCGGTCCATTCTGGCCCGGGTGGTGGGTTCGACTCCCACACGCTTCCGCCATATCTGTCTAGTAGGACGGGAGTTGCAGAAAAACGTGGCGGCAAAAGGCGGCATTAAGAGAAATGCACCCGGTTTTGTGCACAGTTTTCAGCGGCACGAGTGACAACCGGTCCAGAGATGCCCGAAATGTTTTCAAGAGATTCTGGATAACCAGCCCAACTTTCTTATGTGGGTCTAAATTAACGGAGAGCACTACGTTTTTGTTGACATTCATAAATGGACAGTTGTAGAAAGGTGTTGCGTTCGGGCAGCCATCCAACCTTCCTCAAGGAAGGATGTGCAGAGATGCCCCACCGGCCGGACGCCAGGGACGTTGGTCGCAATCAAACCCCATATTTATTTCATGGTAGGAAGGCACGGCTCATGAGAAATGACTGCTGCCCAGTCACGGAGGCGCGCTCTAGAAGTATTCAGATTGAAGGATCCACGCTGAGGGGACTTAGAGAAGTATGCCATCAAATGAGTAATTCAATTGGTATGGTTACAGCCCAGTTGATCGTCGGCTTGAGAAAAAATCGCGGCAATCGCATTTAAGTGATGGAAAGCACCTTAAACCTCTCAATCAGAGGAACGGAGGCACTCAGGAAGTTGAAGTTGCTCTTGGGTACTTTAGAGGAGAGCCTTTCTGCAGCTGCCTCATCGACCGCGCGTTCTGGGACCATCACTTTTGGGAAGGAGAGTAGAAAGTGAAAGAAGCACTCTTGTTGAGTTTGTACGGAACAGCTATTCCAATCAGGCGACCCTATCAGGCAAGGAGTGCACCCTTGTTATTAGTTCGTCGATAGAGCGCTTCATTGTTGAAAATGTTCAGTCGTAGAGAACAACATTGTGGTTGGAAACAAGGGCTCCGTTTGATTTGCTGGGCTGTGTCACCGGGGTACAGTCGCAGGCGGAAGAAGACTTATGGAACTCAGCCGGGACCCTGAGATCGCTTTACAGGGAATGGCGAGGATAAGTAATCAGCAGGAGTATTATGCGGCTGACGATGCTTATCTAAAGCTGATCGGCCATCCCTTGAACGAATTGATCGGTTCTGACTGGAAATCCAACATTCATCCACGAGACATACCACGAGCTATCCACGCCTTTCAAGACATGCGATTATCCGGCATTGGTGAATTTCATGGGCATATGATGACCGAACGGGGTGATGGAGTTCCCGTTCGGGTTCTGCTGATTCAGAACTACAAGAAAGGGGTTTTCGCCGGCCACTTTTGCTTCATACGAAGTGCGCAAACGCCGATCGATAGAAATATTGGAGTTCGGCAGGGCTATGAATTATTCCGCGAGGCATTAGGACATTCTCCTGTTGGCTCCGTTCTACTAGATCCCTGCACAGGCTTCAGGCGCGTCAATGAAGCACTCCTGGCGATGCTAGGCTATGCGGGACCGGAGCTTTCGGGGAAGAACTTCGCCGACATCACCGACATTGAAGGCTTCGATCGAGGTGCAAACTTGGCTTATCTGGTCTTGAAAGGAGACCTACCTGGATGCCAATTCCAGGGGCAAGTCCATAGAAAAGACGGAGAGTCCTTCTCGGCTGAAGTATCTGTGCGGATTATCCGTGATGAACCAGATGACCCCATTTATGCGATTGGTTTTATTAGAGAGTATCATGAGGCGGGACAATGGGGGGATTCTGCCCACCGAGGCAAGAGAAATACTGCCGATATGCCCGCACGCGGGGACAGTCATCTGGGTAGGCCAGATACCCAGGCGCTTCTATCCAGAGAACGATACGTGAGGCTATTCAATTCGCTGTCACAAGGCCTTGCGATCTCGACACTTCCAGACCACCGCTATGTCGCGGTGAGCGATGGTTTTCTTCGATTGTTCGGGTGCCGTAGAGAGGAGGTTATTGGCCGAACGGGTCAGGAATCAAGAATCTTCGTTGAACCGGAAGGCGCGACCGAGATCCATGAGTTAAATGCCTCGCCTCCACATGTTCACGAGGTCGAGGTCACGCTGCTCGGCCGGTCGGGAGACAAAAGAGCGGGATGTCTGAGAACCGAAACCATTGAAGTCGATGGGGAGAACCATTTGTTGGAGATTTTTCGCGATACTACCGTACAGAAGAACACAGAACAGCTTTTGAGGTTGAGCGAAGAGCGTTATCAGGCTATGGCAGAACAGGGATGGGAGGGCATTGTCCTGGTCGACCCCGTCAGCGAGAAGATTCTTGAGGCCACTGGCCCCTTTCTCCAGCTAGTCGGTTACACACGCTCTGAGATCGCCAGTCTCTGTTTATACGATCTAACTACCAAAAACCCAGCTATCGTTGACAACGATATTCGTAATGCGTTAGCGAGCAAGAGTCGCGTAATTGGTGAGTGGCCATTCCGACGCAAGGACGGTGGAATAGCGGACCTCGAAGTCAGCACAAATACAGTTTATTACGGCGGGGGCTTGGTCGTCCGCCTTGTTTGTCGTGACATAAGTGAACGGAGACTACTGGAGGAACAGCTGCGCCACTCTGCGAAGATGGAGGCCCTTGGCCGTTTCGCTGGTGGGATCGCGCACGACTTTAACAATCTGCTCGTTGGCATCCTCGGCTATAGCACGCTACTCGAAGATAAACTGCACCAGAATCCGACACTCTCAAAATTAAGTCACGAAATCACTAGTGCCGGGTTACGAGCCAGAGGATTAACGTCGCAATTACTTTCGATCAGCCGACGCCAAGTACTACCGGCAGAACTCTTGGACATCAATGTTGTGGTCAAAGGCGCAGAAGGCCTCTTGCAGCGGATCCTGGGAGAGGACATCGAACTCCATAGCGAGTTGAATGCCGTTACGGCTCGTGTTCAAGCGAATCCGGGACAGATAGAGCAGATCATAATGAATCTAGTCGCAAACTCCCGCGACGCCATGCCTAAGGGAGGAAAGCTCATAATTAAGACTGACGAAATTCAGGTAGACGAAGCTTTGGCTTTTAGAAAACCAGGGCTGATCCCAGGAAAGTACGTCCTCTTGTCGATCAAGGACACGGGGCTTGGTATGGATTCGGTCACACGGTCCCATCTGTTCGAGCCTTTTTATACGACAAAGGATGCTGGAGTCGGAACTGGTCTAGGCTTATCTACAGTGTATGGGATTGTCAAACAAATCGGCGGGTTCATTGCAGTGGAAAGCCAGGTGAACCTTGGAACGACCTTTGACATCTATTTTCCGCGCGTTGAGGAACAGCATTCATTATTTCAACCGCGCGAAGCAAAGGCTTACCATGCCCCTGTCTCGACGACAGTCTTAGTTGTTGAGGACGATCCAACTGTTAGAGCACTCGTGGTAGACGTCCTAAAAGCTGACGGCTATAAGGTTCTCTCTGCTGAAGATGCCGAACAAGCACTGATTCGGGCTAAGAGCCATGATGGCCCCATTCACTTGGTCGTCACCGACATTGTCATGCCGCATATGTCTGGCTCTGAATTGGCTGCGGAACTGCTACGACTGCGGCCGGACATGAGGATCATATTCACCTCGGGTTATTCCGACAGAGAAATTGTAAGGCGGATGCAGTCAGGAACGCCCGCGAACTTTGTAGCGAAGCCATTTACGCCGGAAGAGCTACAGCGCAAGGTTCGGGAGGTCTTGAAGGACAGTTCGAAAGATCTGCCCCCCGAAAACTAGTCCAGCGAAAATGAACCGCAAATCACTCACGATGGCCTGAGAGTCCAGTATCCGATTGTGGGATATTCAAGGGCGCTGCATTAAAAGGGGAGGTGTCCAGTTTTAGCGGGGTGCACTACACCTTCTGACGCAACGCAACAGATTCAGTATCTTTCACGCGCGCGATAGTAAGCCTATTGTGTCGGGCACAACTACCTGGCTCAAGAACGCAGCTACCGATATCTGTAGGGTGATCTTGCAGGATGCGGCATCAAAGAAAACGGATGAGCAAAAGTAAAACGCCGGGACAGAGTCCCATCTCCATTAGTGTGACCAAGGCCTCCTAAGCACACGTACTCACGAAGGAAACCCTGACGTTAGTGGACCCACGCTGCCTCATCTGCTGGTGCTGCCGTCGTGGGCGCTTGGAAACTCGCGTCGCACAACGCATTTTGGGTTATGCTTCTGCGTTGCCCAGTGTCGGGATTGCTTATCTCTCGACCGTTCGCTCAAGTCGTTTCCATAGTTCAAAACGGAGGTCTCAGAACTTGATTATCGGCGACCGCCTTCGCGCCCTACGCGAAGAGAAGAAGTTTTCCCAAGGGGACATCGAGAAGCGTACCGGGTTATTGCGCTGCTATGTCTCCCGCGTCGAGAATGGCCATACCGTTCCGGCCATCGAGACCATGGAGAAGTTCGCCCGGGCGCTCGAAGTCCCGCTCTATCAACTCTTCTACGAAGGCGAAGAGCCTCCCAAGCTGCCCAACTTGCCCAACCGGAAGATGGCAGGCGAGGCGGCATGGGGCAGTACGGGAAAGGATGCGCGTGTTCTGGCGAAGTTCCGCCGCCTGCTCGGCCGCATGGAAGAAAGCAACCGCCGTCTGCTGCTGGCTATGGCCCAGAAAATGGCCGGTCGGTAGTAGGGCGGAGCCGGGAGGCTGGAGCAAGTAGGCCCGCCGGATTCGCAATCGCTTGTACCTCGGACCCCGGTTCTCGGATCAGGGCCGGGGTTTTTGTTTGGGGCTGCCGGATTCTACCCGTGTGGCTCAGGGACCCCTGCACTCCTTCCGCAATTCCAGCAGGACGGGCTGAAGCAACACGTAGTGCCGGCAGTCCGCGGCATTCGAGCGCGTCTTGGCCGAAGATTGCGGACTTCTCTATGACCTTCTTACTGCACCGCAAGTGTCAATGTCAGGTTCCGACTGGCACCACCGGATGTGCCTGTCACTGTGAGCGTGTACGTACCGGCCGGCGTCCCAGGCTGGACAGGTGGCGGGCTTGGGCCTCCGCCTCCGCCGCCTCCCCCACAACTCGCCAGAAGCAATGAGACTAGGATTATTTGGAACAAAAGCGCCGCTGGCGGCGCTCCCGCCGCGGTAAGGCTGATGGTTTGTGTTGAACCGTTGATGATGCATAGGGCATTTGAAACTGGGAATACGAGTTCGTATTCGGCACGATTTCCCGTAATGGCGCGCTTGCCTGTTTCGTTTTGGTTTGAGCCACCTTTTCGTAAGTCTCTAAGTCCTTTGTGTTAAGCAGCTCAGCGTGTGGAGAAGCGCATGCAAAACACTGGTGTCGACTGTTTGAGAATTTCGGTGACACCTGGTGATTTTGCGCGAAATCATTCCGATCTTAATCGCATGCTCCTGCCTGTCACCCATCGCAGCGGCTCAAAAAGTCTCCCCGAGTTCCTCGACAATCCCGCCTTCTTCCACGGTGGAACACACCCAGGATTTTAGCGAGACCGTCGTTCCTATTACGGCGGTGAAAATTACTCCCTCGGCAGGGCTTAGTATCTTGGGGAAGCTTGGTCCTAAGCTCGAGGTAAGGGCTAACTTCGGCACGGGCTTTTGCCTGGACGCCGCCTGTCGTTTCATCGCAACCAATTACCACGTGGCTATGACTACGCGGGCTGATAAGATCAAACGGGAAAAAGTTATCCAACGATATCTTGCTACGGGTCCGCATGATGAAGGCGCTACCCTGCACTCCCTCCCGAACGTAGGCGTGCTCCCATATGCCACGGAACGGGACCTTGCCATCTTGGAGTTACGACGCTCGCTGCCCCATCATCACGGTCTTACTTTCAGTCTCGATGAGCTGCAAGTTGGCCAGGAAGTAGACATCTACGGTTACCCCAAGGGAATTATCAATCCAATTCGCAAACTGACCCGATTCCCCGCCGCATTCAAAGCCCCGACGACATCAGGCCTCCTCGCCTTTGACTACCAGTTGTCCGCCGATAAACCAATTCGCATATTGGGGGCAAGCGGCGGCATCGTCGTCGATAGGAAAACCGAAAAGATTGTAGGTATTCTGAGCGAGACCAATGAAACGATGGCGTTGGCTGTGCCGGTTCAAACCCTGGTTGACTTCGTTAGCAAAGTACAGCCCTTTCTAGCACAGAGAATATTCCCCACCACCAAGGATGTCTCACCAGTCTCGGCAGACCTCTATCCAAAATTCGTACCACGCCGTGCTGAGGGGCTACAGCACCGACCCGAGGAACCCTATGAAGTCAGCGTGCTACGGCAAAAAGCTCAACTTCTTGCAGATAGCATGCGCAACTTTATCACCTTGCAGACTCTAGCCTGGGGTTCGGGAGACGAGGAGCCCGCTGCTCAGGCAGAGTATGAAGTCCGGATTATCGACGGCCTTCAACGATTCCGCGAGTTTCCCGACGGCAAGAAGGAGTTGGAGGAGCTACCTTACCCTCCTCTGGGTGGTTGGGTGCTTCCGGCTGACGAATGGTCGAAGTTGCCTAAGATGGTTGGAACGGAATTCCGATTAAAAGTTCATCAAGCCGCCGACGTAGTTGTGAACGAGCAACGGATGAAGGTCTTTCAGTATTACGCCAGCGTCGAGGATAACTTGTGTCCCTTTGCACCCGTCGAGGATTTTGTCTTTTTCACAATCAGCAAGACTGTCGCCGTCGCATGTTACGGGGAAGTTTGGACGGACGAGGAGACAAACATAATCCGAATGTCGGAGCATTTGGAGCTTTCTGACAAATTGAAGGCCTATCGAGGATGGCAGGACTATCAGGTTGTCCTTACTTACGGTTGGCTCAAGCGAGCGAATGAGCCGAGGAGGCTCGTTCCTCTGACCATTCTTACAGAGGCTCGCCAGAAGAAGCACATCTATTGGTGTCGCGGCCATTTCGCGGACTACCATGTGTTCAGCGCTCACGCGAGGCTCATTACAAATGGCTCTTCCAGCTACTTAGTGGGTGACGCTTCCAGATCCGGACCGGCACAGTAAGAATAAATTGCGTTCACAAAGTTCTGCCCGTTCCGAAAACCTCGCGCCGTGTACTTCACCCATTGAATCTTCGCATTCAGGGATTCACTCGTGGCATCCCATGGAGGACACTGAATGTGAGGCGTATCCCGCTTACGGGAATGGCCTTGGTGCGACACGATTCTGAACCTGCTTCGAGCCCGTAGGTCTCTTGTGCCAGTGGCGCTTTTGAAAAGGCCAGGAGTACGGTCACCGCAGCTACAGAACTCTGAATCATGTCTCTTCCCACTTCTCTGGGTGTCAACCTTGCCAGACAGAGACGCCTTGCCATTCCGATTCCCCAGAGGGTTTACGCCGATACTCTCGAAGCAATTGATCCCGCACGCAAATCGACGCGGCAGAACTCACAGCGATATTCCTCATCGGCTCGGGGCGGCCTAACAATCGAATTGAGACAGTTCCAGCACCTAGAGACAAGTCGTGAGCCACAACTCTGACAGGAATGGGAAACGGAGATAGCCTGCCTCGAACTTAGGTTGTCGTGCAATTTGAGAACTTGGGAACAGCGGGTGTTCGAGCAGAAGGCATAAATGGGCATTGTTTCTGAGGCTCCGTTTCAGAGGGTCGCGCGACCGTGCAATCCACACTACGGATGCGGCCCCCATAGTCCTCATCTTCGAGCGAATGTGGGATTAACTCGATCCAGGCGCACTCCCGCGCATTCCGAGCTCATCTGGAAAGCGAACTCAGCGACATTGTCAATCCCGACACAGCAGGTTGTCAGTCCCCGGACGAGACTCCCAGCAGCACGATCAAAATCAGCCTGCGCCGCGCCTGTTCCATAGCACTGTAGGAGCACGTGGACACCCATTTGGAACGGGAGATTAACGGCTCTTAATCCAATGAATTGGCCAGAAGCCCTCCTCCCAGAACGGCGCTCTTGTCCCAATTCGGAACATAAACCACGCTTAGGTTCCACAATGAAACCCTCATGGCGGCACAGAAATTCAAACCACAATCCCAGGAGCGACGTTGCAGACTCTCGGCGGTCCAAGATTTGGACAAGGGCGCGATTCTGTGATTGCGAAAGAAGTTCACAGGCGGATATATAAGAAGCTAGATTAATACTTGACAAGTACTACGCGACTCGCATATCTCTTCCGCCAAGCCGAATGCGGCTGATTCAGGCTGGAGGCCCATCCCGATGCTCTCCTCTCCAATCTGGTCGAAGGACGGTTGTCCCTACCTATGCGGCTTCAGGGAAGGTGCAGGTCAGCAAGCAACGCGGCTCCCCGAGCGACTAGATGTGCTTCCAAACGAAAAGCAGAGTAGTAATCTTGTCAGAGCGCGGTTTCTCTTGCGTCGAAGTGGAATCCCGGCCTTCGCCCTGGTCTTCTTGTTGATTCTATTCTGGACAAGCCCCATTTTGGCACTCGATCGCAACAAGAACATCGACCAGTACGGTCACGATCAATGGGATGCACAGGCACGGCTTCCTGGAGAATCGGTGTGCGAAATCCTTCTAATCCCTGACGGTTGCCTGAGCTGGGTTGAGGCTGGCACAGGTCGAGTAGTCTATTACGACAGCCTCCAAGCGGGGGAATACCTCCTCCGGGGCGTGGCTTCGAATCATTATGGTGTGTGGAATGGGACGGATGCCTCCATGGGGTTCACCCTGCTCCCTCACTTCTATCAGACAGGATGGTTCTATGCGCTCTGCATTCCTGCAATTCTTCTGTCCGCCTTCGGAGGGCACAGGCTTTACACGCGAAAGTTACGTTTGCGCGCTGAGGAACTCAGGCGGGTCGTTGACGAACAGACAGAGGATTTGCGGAAGAGAATCGCCGAACGCATGCAGGCGGAGGCGGCGTTGGAGCGACAGCGCAGATTCCTCCGGCAAGTGATTGATGCTTCGCCGAGCCTCATCTTCGTCAAGGACAAGGACGGCCGCTTCACCCTTGCCAACCAGGCGGTTGCTGATCTGTGTGGAACGCCCGTGGAGCTACTGCTCGGAAGAACGCATGCGGAGGTTTTGCCGCATCAAGAAGAGGATGCACGCTCCCGGCGTGACGACCAGTTGGTTCAGGACAGTTTACTAGACAAGTTTATCCCCGAAGAAACGCTCACGGACATCCAGGGTCGGGTGCATTGGCTACAGACGGTCAAGCGCCCGATCCTCAGTCCGGATGGCAAGTCCACATCCGTTCTCAGTGTGGCCATGGACATTACCGAGCGCAAGGTGATTGAGGAGGCGTTGCGCGAAAGCCGGGAGTTTCTTGACGCCATCATCGAGAATTCTCGCGCGATGATTCATGTCAAAGATGTTGAAGGACGCTACATCCTCATTAACCGCCGCTTTGAAGAACTGTTTCATATGGCCAAAGCATCCATAGTCGGCAAGACCGACTATGACCTGTTCCCCAAAGCGCATGCGGGAATATTCCGCACCATGGACCTGAGGGTACTCGAAACCAACAAGCCTGTGGAGTCAGAAGACTTGGTTCCCGTGGATGGGCGTGTGCTCACCTGTATTGCGGTAAGGAGCCCACTCTGCAACGGGACGGGAAAGCCGTATGCGGTCTGCGGCATCTCCACTGACATCACAGAGCAGAAACAACTCGAAGAAGAGCTTCGACAGGCACAGAAAATGGAAATTCTGGGGCAGTTCGCGGATGGTATCGCGCATGACTTCAACAGCATACTCACGGCGAACCTTGGTTACAGCGAAATGATGATGTCGCGACTCAACCCAAGTGATCAGCTCTTTTCAATGGCCAAGACTATCCGCGATGCGTCCCTGCGGGCAAAGGAACTCACGCGACGGCTGCTGACATATAGTAGAACACAATTGCTCGAACCAAGGGCCCTACAGTTGAACGCAACCGTCTCCGGCATGGCTGGCATTCTTCAGCACTTGGTCGGCGAGAGCATTACGTTCACCCGACACCTAGATCCCCACTTGCACGTTGTGAAGGCCGATCCGAACGAGATCGAGCAAGTGATCGTCAATCTTGTGGCAAACGCCATAGACGCAATGCCTGAGGGCGGAACCCTCACTGTGAGCACATCGAATGTCGAACTCAAAGAGGATTTCTTCCGCCACCAGGAGACGCCCAATCCGGGAGATTGGGCAGTCCTGGAAGTTTCCGACACTGGATGTGGAATGGACGCAGCAGTGATGGCGCATATGTTTGACCCCTTCTTCACGACTAAGGATCCCACCAAAGGATCCGGCCTTGGCCTCACAATGGTTTACGGCATCGTGCAACAAGCCGGTGGCCTTATCCGCGTCGAGAGTGAGGAGAGTAAGGGAACGAGGTTCCGCATATTTCTTCCCAAGACGAAAGAAAAGCTCCGGCCTGAACTAGAGGTGGCAATCGTGCCTCAAGAGTTTCGCGGGACAGAGACCATACTAATCGTAGACGACGAAGGCTCGATGCGGCAGTTTCTTTACGAATCTCTCGCCGCTATTGGGTACACGATACTCGAAGCTCAGGATGGTTTCGAAGCACTCCAGGTTGCGGAGAGCTACACTCAGCGGATAGATCTGCTCTTGACAGATATAGTTATGCCTGGGATGGATGGCTGGGAGTTGGCGCAACACCACATCAGATTGCACCCGGAATCGAAAGTCCTGTTTGTCTCGGCCTGCTCGGGAAAACCCAGCGACCCCTGCTTCACGTCAGACTCCCGTTATTCGTTTCTCCCCAAACCCTTCGCGCTCGACACCTTGAGGGGACGGGTGCGCGCATTATTAGACCGTGAGCCCTCTGTCCGGAAGCATGCAGCAGCGGCGGGATGCTAATTGGGGCTTGCGTAGATTGGTTTGCTGCGAATCTGCAGCTACCAATCGTGCAGCAAGGCCAGTCTCATTGGCCATTGAGCCCTTAACGCAAGGTTGAGGTCAATGGTGGACAATGAGGTCAGTATTACTGAGCTGGCCCGCAGGCTCGGTGGAAGACGACAGCTCGGGCGCCTTGCTCGTCTGCACTCTTTCAAGGGACAGGCTGATTGGGGTGACTTCAAAGGGCATATTGTCGCCAGGCAACTTAGGAGGAACAACCGGAAGAGAAGTCAGTCTACCACTCCAAGGATCAACGACAATCCTGCTGCCGAGTGGTAGGGCCCTGACCTCCGCAGTCTCATTCGCGTCTAACCTTGCCAACTGCTTCGTCTGGCGTCCACTTTTAAACAGACGGGAAGCTGTTCTGGTTCACTTCGGGAACGGCAGTCCTTTTTGTTTCAATATGGCACGGCTCGCCAACCCCGGCGGCAAGACCAATCTCTAGCCCGCTGAATTGAAAACTTTTAATTGAGTTTCAGATTGGGTGTCGGCTTGCTCGCTGGTGTATTAGGACGTCGGCGTCGATTTACTATGTAGTATTCAGGTCCGACGTTAGAGATCGGGGGCGCGCACGTCCTGACTGGCGAACCAGGGGGAGAAACCACAATGAAGAATAGGCGCGTTGGATTACTTGTTGAGGCGTTGGTGCTGTTTCCTGTTGCCGTATGGGCACAATCAAAGGATGAAGGGAGCCCATTAGAGATAAAGCGGTTGGCGGCCGGTTCGGGCGTGATGCTGCCAAATGATTGGCGGGCCGGGTCCCCAGAACCTGCACGGGCAGATTCGGATTCGACGCCGACGGCCTCGCCGACAGGGGTGGAAACATACACGACCGGGAAAACTACGGGCGCGACCCCATTGAAAGGCGGGGCGGCACACATCGAAAGGGATGCGCATGCCGCCACTACCCCCAGGAAACCGACGGACATCGAGGCGGCAGGCTCGAGTGAAGCGCCAATAATCATTCCGCCCCGAAATGTGCCACCGCCTGCTGCAAGGGAGGGGCACAACCGCGCCTTCCGCGTTGCGACTTACCCCTTCCGTCTTTACTTTACGCAGACCCAGCAGTCCTATAAAGACTTCTTTCGCTTCCGCAATGAGGGGCGCAGCAGCAGAACCACCTACTTCATCGAAGCACTCATGATTCAGGCCTCTTCGGCGTTCGATGCGTATGCGACGGAGCGCCTGATGAACAAGTGCCCTGGCTGCGTGGAGGCCAACCCGGTCATCCGGTTTATGGCCGGCCGCCGTCCAACTGCGAAGCGGCTGATTCCCACAACGTTCTTCTTTACAAGCGTAAAGGTAGACCTAATACACTACATGGAGAAGAGAGGCGGCGGTGAAGACGATGTTCTAACTCCTATGACGGCTTGGGGGATGACTTTAGCAAGCACGCTGGCGGGCATATGGGACTGGACCGGGGTTCCCCCTGCTCACGCCAAGCAATCCTCACGGGCGACACGAGTCAGTATTCTGGGCGGAACTCGGATCAGTGGGTTCTCCGAGCCTTCGCGGGGACTGGAAGAAGCGCGACTCAGAATCATGCGGTCAGCACCAATCGGGGTATTGCGTGGGAATCGATAGAAATCTGTAAACAATCTGCTCAGTTCCTAACCATCATGTTAGCTGTGCGGTCTTTGTACGAGCATCTCCTTGGGCTTGTGCTTGGTTGTGGTTGTCTGTGTGCTGGCTTAGCCAGAGGCGGAACGCTGCGTCCTTCTTGAACAGCAGCTTGAGCGCTTCGCTGACGACGTAGGACGGGTTCGCATCGAGGAACTCTGCGTACCTGTCCAGGTTGTGTCGGACATCTTCCTCCAGGCGGACCTGGAGGGTTGTGGTCTTCGGTTGCTTCGATGGTGCTTTCAGTAGTGCCAAGTCGTTCTTCCCCCTTTCGTGATTCGTGGTGCATCACAGCCTGCACTGCAAATTGGTTGGCCCGACTACTGCACGCGGCAAAACACGGCCACGCGAAGAGCGTGATGGGCGGGAGCGACCCCAAGGTTCACTTGGGCGGCCGAGAGCCGAAAAAGTGGGGTCGCTCCCGCCCGATTTGGTGTTTCTTCCACGGCATGTTTCGTCTTCCTGACACTTGCATCCCTCTCTTCGTAAAGAACTTGCTGCGCCACAGGGTGAAGAACTTGGTGAAGAAGACGGTGAAGCGCGTACTTCTTACCTTCTTCACCCGCTCCTGCGGAGGACTGCCGGAAGGAGCGCGGTTCCGTGCCAGTGTTTCTTCCACGGCCGTAGGGGACAGCACACATGGCGAATCAGGTTGCCTGCCCGGATCACAAAGACAGCCCATGGGACCATCCCAATGATGCGAGGCGTTTCAGGCAGCATGGCGGTTTCTGATTCGCTCTGGTTTCCAAATTTCTTTGTTACTTTTTCCTTGTTCGATGTTCCTTTAATAAGTAGGAGGAGTTCTGCCCGGATCTTGTCCGTAGCCTCATTCGGGTCAGGGCCGAGAACCCTGGGGAGAGGCTCGCGCGGGGTGATTTCTACCCCTGGGCCAGCCTGGCAGCAGGATACATGTCGGCTGACAGTGGGAATCGCCGGAATTTGCATGTTCTTTTCTTACTTTTTCCCGTTTGGATGTTCCCTAGATTAATGGGGGAGGAAACACCTGAAGCACGAAGATTCTTTCTCACTTTTTGGCGCTTGGATGTTCCTTAGATAAGTGGGGGCCTTGGGCGGACTCGTGAACAGCGGAGATTTCCTACAGTTTCCCGTAGATCGACCAATCGGAATTTCTCATTGGTTTTCTTTGTCTTCGAGGCCCCTGATAGGTAGGAGGGCCGCGCACCCGCAGCATGCACCTGGTCTCAGGCCTCTCCTGGACCAGCAGGAGTTGATAGCGGAGATTCTGTCCCCATGACACTGCCTGCCTACCACATCGAGCGGATCAAGGAACTGGGCTACACCGACGCCGAGGCTCGCTTTCTCTACCTAGTAGCTGTCCACTCCGGCTACTTCACTCTGGGGCAGTTCAGGGCGTTCACCGGGACTGGGTATGGAAAGCGTCCCACTTCCTTCGCGCGAAAACTCCTCACGAGAGGTCACGCCGCCGTTCGGGACTATATGCGAAGGGGCTCCGTCTTTCATCTCTTCTCCAGAACTGTCTACGGCCAGATCGGAAAGGACAACCTTCGCAACCGCAAGCAACACTCCTTCGATTTCATGCGCACTCGCTTGGTCCTTCTGGACTTCGTCCTGGCGAACCAGGAGTTCGACTACCTGGAAACCGAGGAGGACAAGGTCAGCTTCTTCTGCGAGAAACTGGGGGTCCCCAAGGAGTTCCTTCCAGCTAAGATCTACGAAGGTCGCCCGGGCAGCCCGCCGACCATCCGCTATTTCGTGGACAAGTTCCCGCTCTTTCTCGCCCCGCCTTTTCCCGGGGTCGCTCCTGTGGTCACCCTGAGCTTTGTGGATTCGGGGGCTGAAAACCCGGCGAGTTTCCCAACTCATTTGGCGGCCTATCAGGGGCTGTTCCGGCAACTGAAGACTTTCCGGTTCCTTTATATCGCTCCGAAAGACGCATACTTTCCGCGGGCGGAGGAACGCTTCCGGACGCTCGTCAGGAGGCCACTCGAATCCGACGTTTCGAGCGAGGTCCTCAACTACTTCGAGATTCGTCGAAAGTGGGAGAACCACGAGTACGTCGTCCCTATCACGGCCGACCTGGTGTTTCTGAACGAGGCCCGTCGCCGCTTCAACGGGGAACGCTTCGATGGCCTGTATCGGGCCTGGAGCGCTGGTGAATTAAACGAGGACGGCCTGCGGGTTGACTTGGCTCCACTCACGCCCGACCACACAGTTTTCTTCGGCACCTATCTCGTGAGGAATCACCGTTCTCCACTCGGTGTGGTCTCTCGGCAAGGTGACGGGTGCATGAAAGACGCACGTCACCCTGTCCGTAACCCTTCGCGGCACCCTGCCGGTGACGCGAACTCGTTAGGAGCATAGAGGTTGCGCATGGCGCGACGATCAATTTGGACGCGGGCAAAACACCGGGTTGGGCTGGAGCGACCCCCTTTCTTTGCCCATACCCGTGGCCAACGTAATTCGGGGGTCGCTCCAGCCCCTCGCAACTTGCTCGCCGTGCTTTGCCCGCGCGCAGCAGGAGGACCAAAAAATCTGTAATCCGGGCTGTACTACATCTCGAATGAAGAAAGGAGGAGAAAGGCTCGGCGCCTCTGAGAGCGCTGTCGAGGCGGGCAAAGACCACGACTCTAGAGGTCCACCTGGAGGGAGAGGTCAGACACAACCTGGACAGGTACGCCGAGTTCATTGGCGCAAGTCCGTCCTACGTCATCAGCGAGGCCCTCGAATTCCTGTTTCGAAAGGATGGGGAGTTCAAGCGCTGGCGAGACCAGTACACCAACAATCACAACCAGGAACAAATCCAAGGAGACGCTCTTACGAAGACCGTGCAGTGAACATGAAGCCCCGTCCAACCCAATTCGGTACGCGCGAGATTACAGCGTCGTCACGACAGCATGCCCCGCGCCCTGCATTGAACGCTTCGGTTCAGGAGTTTGATCCATTGTCTACTACGGAGCAGCCGGGCAAGAGCACATATGAACTGGTACCTCCAATCAACCAAACATTCGAGTTATCACTCACAGAACCAGATCAGGGGACCACAGGGGGAGAAGAGAGGGGGACTATTACATCAGGGGCCCTTGGGGATGGCAAACGGCCAACTATCGAACGCCCTTTGACATGCGGCGAAGCAGCGGCCTTCGTGAGAGTTCACCCGAAGACCGTCAAGCGCATGGCACGGAGTGGCGAACTTCCCGGTCATTTTCGCTTTGGTCGCTGGTTCTTCTATGTATCCGAGCTGGACTGCTGGATGCGAACAGAGTTACATTCGTCGCGTCACTCGTGCCGCTAGAACCGTCTAAGGAGAGATCTTCATGTTCAAGCGAGCACGATATCAGTTCGGCTATTTGCGTCGAAGACCTCGCAAGAGGAAGCCTGATGTCTGGGTTTGGGAGCGAAATACTAGCGGCCCGGATGGACGGCGCAAGAGGGAAACAGTGATTGTCGGAACCGTCGAGCTATACCCCACCAAAGCCCAGGCATGGCGAGCGGCGGAGGCGTTCCGCCTAGCGGTGAGCTCCGAAAAACAGAACGAGAATGTTTTGTTTGGGGCGTTAGTAGACCGTTACGTGCGCGAAAAACTGCCGAGGCGCCATTCCACCGCGAGCAAGTATCGCTCGTGGATCACTCATCATGTGAAGCCGAAGTGGGAAGGCATTCCGATAAGAAAAGTGAAACCCCTGCTTGTCGAGGAATGGCTCATGAGCCTCGATCTTGCACCGAAGAGCAAGGGACACGTGCGCAGCATCATGCATATTCTGTTCAACTGGGCGATGAAATGGGAATTCATCGATATCGAGAGAATGAATCCCATGAGTCTCGTCCGTGTAGAAGGTTCTTCGAAGCGCCTCAGACAACCCAGGATTCTGTCTGTCAAAGAATTCCGGGCGCTGCTTGACCAACTTCAAGAACCCATCCGAACGATGTGCATCGTGGCGGCGTGCCTCGGCCTCAGGGCGAGCGAACTCGTGGGTCTGCAGTGGGGCGATTTCGATTGGAAAACTCTTGAAGTCCATATCCAACGAGGAGTGGTCATCGGACGCGTGGATGAAGTCAAGACGACGAGCTCAAACAGGAGACTGCCAGTGCACCCGAATTTGGCGGACCTACTGCTTGAGTACAAAGCCGAGACGGCCCCACGAGCAGGGAATTGCGATTGGTTGTTCCCAAGCCCCTATGGGACCGGGCGTCCACGATGGCCGTGGACGATTCAGCGCGATCACTTGCTCCCTGCCGGAATACGTGCCGGACTTGGTCCCCTCGGCTGGCATAGTTTTCGGCATTCGTACTCCACGTTGCTGCGTTCGTTACAAGTGGACTTGAAGGTTCAGCAAGAACTTCTGCGGCATTCGGACATTCGCACAACAATGAATATCTACACGCAAGCGGTGCCCGATGCTATGCGGGAGGCCAACAGTCGAGTCGTCGAAATGGTTCTTCCGAAGAGAAAAGTGGGGTGACAAAACGAGGCGGCAAAAAGGCGGCAATAGCAGTGCCGAGGGATGCTAAGTCCTTCCGATTCCGTCCAAGGCCTTCCTCGTAAGTACTTGGAGAATCAGCTCCAAGTAATTTCGACTCCCACACGCTTCCGCCAGGTCCGCCTTGCGGGCGTGCTGGTGTGACTCAGGGGAACAAGCGCGGCGCGGGCTCACTGCAGGGCGGAGGCGTAGACCACGTTGCGCGCGCCACGCAA
>Ga0187865_1002529_pt1 | contig 17085 bp, 13 predicted proteins | sample June2016WEW_11_1_2_FD_132989 | JGI IMG/M metagenome (GOLD analysis project Ga0187865, IMG submission 132989) | Peatland microbial communities from SPRUCE experiment site at the Marcell Experimental Forest, Minnesota, USA - June2016WEW_11_100 | ecosystem: Environmental > Terrestrial > Soil >...
CGTACGTGGAATGGCTGTAGAGTATCGGAAAATTCAAATCGATTATGACCGTTTTCACTTGCAATTCCTTAGAATGTAGGCACTTACACGGAATTTCAAACCAAACGTTAGGACACTACTGATCACAAATCACAAATCATTCAATTACCCGATCACTCAATCACCCGATGGCCCAATGACCCGATGGTCAGATGACCCGATCATAAGGGCAGTGGCAAGTGACGAGTGGCGAGTGACAAGAAACGAGCAAATCAGAACCGAAGCCTTGCCAGGTAGGAGTCCAGTTCGCGCACGCGGAAGAGCTTGGCCAGCACTCCGGTAATGACAAATCCCACCGAGCTCACGATGACCAAAACTGCCAGGGCGCGCAGAGTGGTTTGCCAACCGATGCGCCCATGCAACACCTGGGTCAGCTTGAAGCACACTCCCGCGGCAATCACCGATGCGGCGGTGATCTTGAGGAAGAACCAGACCATTTCGGCGGACTCTGGATTCTTCGTGCGGCGGTTCAGCAGGCCAAAGAGCAGCAGCGTGTACACGACGATTCCGACGGAACTCGCCAGGGCTAATCCCAGATGCTGATCGTGCCGAACCAGCAACCAATAAAGCGGCAGATTCAGGAAGGTGAGCACCGTTCCGACAATGGCGGGCGTCAGCGTGTCGCGCGCCGCGTAAAAGCCGCGCGCCAGGATGTTCTGCGCTCCCCAGGCAAACATGCCCAGGGAAAAGACGGCCAGGGTGGCGGCGGTGGCTTGAAGATCGTCCGCCCGCAGGCGCGTGTGGGAGAACACGAGATAAACAAGCGGCGTCGCCTGGGCGATGGTAAGCGCGGAAATGGGCATGAGTAAAAGCATCAGACCCTTCAGCGTGGCGTTCAGGGTGCGGTTCAATTCTTCCAGCTTGCCTTCTGAGTAAAGCTGCGCGAGGAAAGGAAAAGAGGCGACGCCCACCGCCTGTCCGACGACCCCGAGCGGAACCCTCATCAAGGTTTTGGCGTAACTCAGCCAAGTGATCGATGCAGGGACGAGATAGGAGCCAAACCAGCGAATGATCCAGTCGTCCGTGAACACCAACGAGAGCGCCAGCATGATGGGGACGGTGAGCTTGACGAACAGCCAAAACCCCGGGTGACGAAGGTCCAGATTGGGTGAGAAACGGGCGCCGGCGCGCCTTGCGCCATAAATCTGCAACAGGAAGTTTCCGGCCACGGCTCCGGCAAGAACCCCGACGGCGAATCCGGTGATCCCGATTCGTGGTGAAAGCAGCACGCCGCCCAGGATAATCCCCAGGTTGTAAACCACCGGGGCCAGCGAGGGCACCACAAACTGCCCTTTGGCATACTGGACAGCGCTCAGGATGCTGCCCTGATAAAAGCAAATTTGCGCCGGCATCATCAAGCGCGTTAGGAAAATGACGCGGGCTTTCTCGGTGGGACTGAAGCCGGGAGCGATCAGTTCCACCAACTGCGCGGCGTATATTTCTCCCACCACCACGAGGGCCGCCAAGAATATCCCCATGGAAGTCACCACGGTGGAGAAAACATGCCACCCTTCATCCTCGCGGTTCTCCGCCACGAACTTGGTGAAAACCGGGATAAAGGTGATGCTCAGCGAACCTCCCGCCACCAGGTAGTTCAGGAAGTCCGGCAGGGTGAATGCGGCGTAATACGCATCGGTGATAGCGTTCGAGCCGATCTGGTGGGCGACGGTCCAATCGCGCAGAAAACCCAGAACGCGGCTGACCAATACGCTCGCCATCACAATGCCGGAAGCCTGGGCAATGCGCCGCGTTAGGGGGGCAGAGTTCATCCGGGAAGATGTATCATGATTTGCGTGGTTTTGCCTAAAAGATCGGGATTCGGGGCTCGGGGTTCGGGGCACAGGGCGCGGGCTTCAGTACCAGTATCCTGGGTCCCGATTCCCGCGTCCCGATTCCCGCCCTAATGAGGGTATGGAAAGCGGTGATCGCACTTCAAACAGCGCGCCATCCTAGGGCGTCTTACCAACCGTTCGTACCATCGTCGGCGGGATCGGCGATAAACTGTGCTCCCGCACTTTGGGCATAAGCCGTAGTCTTCAACCGCGTCAGTCGCTTCCGCGACCCCGATCGATGATCTATTTGGCCGGGCCCCAAGCCCGCGGGATTCTTCCGAGGAATCAGAAGCCATATTTCCCCCAGTTGTTTCCGAAGCTGCGGACGGCTTCCTTGCAGCTTCCGCGAGCTTTCGATTGAACCTTTCCTGAAGTTCTTCCACCGTCATATCATCCGGGTGGGGTCGGGTCGGGTCCGCCCGCTTGAATAGTCGCCAGCGATTGCAGAACGAGCAGCGACGCAGGTGGTAGCCCATGTTCCAAAGCGTGTCGTGAATGAATCCGTGGCGGACAGATTCAGTTTTTATAGTTCCGCAACGGGGGCAGGCGCTCGCCATTCACACACCTCTAAGCCTCGGGGTCTGACATCGCGGCCAATCTGCGTACGAGGGACGGTTTCTGGCAGAATGCCTGACGTCCTTTCGTGGTTCACGGTTGAGTTCCTTTCCTGGACGCAACGCAGATTTAGTATTTGTGAAACCGACGCTTGATAATTTAGCACAGAGTGGCAGGATTGCCAACTCGCACCGTCTCTGGGCTCCGCCCCTGTGGGCAATCAGTTTTCAGTTGCATTTCATGGGCCTTGACCTAAGCTGGTGCTTGCAGGGGCTGCTCGTTTGTCCCGGGGAGGAGAAACCTTAGTGCGAAACCATCCGGCAAAATCAGAATTCATCGTTATGGCACTGATCCTGGTGGTTGAGGGTTTGGGCGCGCCATTCGTGCGGGGAGCCCAGGACGCATCTGCGCAGAAAAACTTGACTCTAAAACTTCGCACCCGTGTGGAGCCCTTTAAGGGGAGCGGCGTCTGGCGCGAGGTTAACTTTGAGGGGCAGTTCCCCGTCCATTCCACCGCCATCGTGATTTGCGACATGTGGGACAAGCATTGGTGCTCCGGAGCAACGGCCCGTGTCGAAGTGCTGGCCCGCAAAATGGCCCCTCTCATCGACCAAGCTCGAGCCAGCGGCATCCAGATCATTCATGCTCCCTCTGAAGTGGTGGGCTTTTATAGCCAGTACCCGCAAAGGATCCGCATCCTGGGAATTCCCGTCACGGAGCCGCCGCCAAGTTTGGACTTGCCGAGCCCACCTTTGCCCATCGACGATAAAGATGGCGGGTGCGATACGGGTGAGAAGTTTTACAAGGCGTGGTCCCGTGAGAACCCGGCCCTCAGCATCAGCGGAGATGACGTCATCTCGGCGGACGGGAAAGAAATTTACAGTCTCCTCGTCCAGCGCGGAATCAAGAACCTGCTGATCATGGGAGTCCACGCCAACATGTGCATTCTGGGTCGATCCTTTGCTATTAAACAGATGACCAAATGGGGAATTCGCTGCGTACTGGTCCGGGACCTTACCGATGCCATGTACAACCCCAAGGATCGCCCCTACGTTTCTCATGCCCAGGGCACGGAACTGGTGATCGAGTACATCGAACAGTATTGGTGCCCTTCCACGCTGAGCACCAATCTTGCGCAAGCCCTTCCCCATTAGGGTGTTGCTCAAAAAGCTATAGCGGCGAGTTTACGTTGCCATGCCGGTGTTGAAACCACCGGGTTTGTGGCAATTCAAAAGCGCCGCTACAATGCCCCGCATGGTTTTTTCGGCAACCTGTCCGACCTTCGCGAGTCAAGGCAAGCTGCGCTTCTGTCTGGGGCGCCGGATCAATTTGGCTTGGAATGCTTGACGCCGGGCGGTGAGGCGCCGGCATCCCCTACAGAGCCGCCGGGCCCGGGTGACGGCCGGTTGGATGAAGCCGGTGGATCGCCTGCGGCCCCTCCCGAAGGCGGGTGGGTTGAAGGCGGAGTCTCGCCCGAGTTGCCGTCTGGAGGTTTCGTCTCCTCCGGGGCTTGTGGCGTGGCCTCTTCCTCTTCTTCTCTCATCTCATGCTCGGGCGCGCGACCGGTCAGCACGGTCCACTTGAGGGGGTAAACGTCGGGGTCAAAGATCACAAAATAGAAGTGCCAAATCAAGATCGAGAACGTCGCCAGGACGGCCTCGTAGAAGTGCACTGCCGTGGTCACGTCGAGGACGGACATAGGGTAAGGCAGATAGGCGAGCACCCAGTCATGGGCCCACAGCAGGATGCCGGTGGCAGCCATGACAATGGTGCCCCACACCAGCGCCCAGTATTCGGCCTTTTCCATGTAGTTAAAGCGCGCGTAGCGTGGCGGGCTGGGACGATAACCCAGGTTATAGCCCACGGTGTCCACAGCTTCCCGCACGTCGCGGACTTTGGGAAGCATGTCCTTTACCCAGCGGCGGCCATCGCGGTGGGTAAGCAGGTATATCAGGTGATAAACGGAGGCACCGATCAGCACCACCCCCGCGATGCGATGCAGCCAGCCACGCAGGGGGAAGTTTTTCTCCCACTGCACAATTGGCTCCGCCCAAAATGAGTGCGGATATTTCAGCGCGAAGCCGGTGACGACCAGCGTGATGAAACTTCCCAGCAGCAGCACATGTTGTGCGCGCTCATTTAGCGTCAAGCGGACTTGCCCGTGGCCCACGCGGTATTGCGCCAACATGCGCCGCGCCTTGCGCCACCAATCCAAAAGGTTGTGCAGGAGCATGGACCCGAGAATTATGGGGATGGCTAGCAGGTAGAAGGCTTTCACGAAATCCAATACCCGTTCGCCGGCCGTGGTATTGGGCAACGTATGCACGGAGCCGATGGTGAATCGCTGCCCGGCGTCGGGATGGCATTTGCCGCATGTCTTGCCCACGTTTGCCTTGTTCACCGTCGAGCGCGGATCGCTGGAGGGAAAAATGTTGTGCACGCCATGGCAACTGGCGCAGTTGGCCACGGTCTGCTGGCCGGAGCGCGAAGCCAGGCCGTGGTAGCTGTCCTCGTAAGTGGGGACGCGTGAGGCCGGCACGTTGAAGCGCACCATCAACTGGGTGTTGGCGTGGCAGCGCGAGCACGTGACCTGCGAAACATTCGCCAGATAAACCGGCGATTGGGGATTTCCGGGCGCCAGGATGCGGTGCTCGCCGTGGCAGTCCGTGCAGGTCGCGGCGTCCAGAACGCCTGCTGCCACCGCCTGTCCGTGGATGCTCTCTCGATAAGTGTCGAAAACATTCTTGTGGCACTGCCCACAGGTGGACGCCACGTTCTGCTTCCAAATTTTCGAATGCGGATCGGAGGCGGGGAGGATATCGTGTACGCCGTGGCACTCGTTGCAGGACGCGGCGTTGAGATTGCCTTGCTGGATGGCGCGGCCGTGCACGCTCTGCTTGTAAGCCTCCACCGGCAGCGCTACGTTGAACATGTACTTGGCGGCGAGGGCAGGGTTGGAATGACACTGGCCGCAGGTGTCGGGCAGGTTCGCCTTGTTCACCGGCGATTTCGCATCGCTTGACGCCACCACTTGGTGCGCCGCCCCATGGCAGCTCTTGCAGGTCGGCGCGTCGCCGTTCATTTTGGCGTGCGCCCGGCCGTGAATGCTCGAATTGTATTGACTGACCTCAGTGGCGTGGCAGGTGGCGCAGAAGTGGGCACCTCGCGCGGCGGGGTTCACCACGTCGTGCGTGCCATGGCAGGTGATGCAAGTTGAGCTGTCCTCGGGGTCACCCAACATCGAGTGCGCGCTGGCGCTAAGTTTCGCCCCCTCATCAACATGGCAGGTCAAGCAGGAAGCCGACGCCGTTTTCGCGGTGTGCCCAGTCTTGGCGGCCCCGGCGTGGCAGTCCACACAACCCAGGTCCTTGTGACTGCTGTGCGCCAGGGAGCTGGGGTTTACCGTGATGGCTTTTCCCTGGGAATTCACCATCCCGGTTTCCGGCCCGTGGCAGGAAAGACAGTCACCCGTGGCGAATAGTGATGGTGCCGTGACCGAGAAGGCCAAAACAAGCCCAATTACGACATAAAGTCCTAGTAGGCGTCGCCCGTATCCTTTTTGTCGGATTGAGCCTTGCGGCCGCTGCACATTGCGTTGCGGGTTCACGATTGGTCTCTTCGCGGGGTCAGATTGGGGCAAAATGCGCATCTTTTTAACCGACAAAGAGAACTTTGGGACTCCTCGTCAGTTTCCTGCTGCCTCCGATGCTGTTATTGCAGTTCTAGTGCCGCAAAATTCAACGCTTGCAAGTGTCGCCGGCTGACAATAGTCCCCTATCCGAGCTAGTGCCAAGTTGCAGAAATCAGCGACACCATTTGTAGCCGAACGGTAGGACGGGGCTTAGCCCCGTCGTAGAACTCGGGTTGATTTTAGGAGCTTTAGCCCCTGAAGCGATGCGGCTTCAGGGCCTGAATGCCCGTTCAACCCTCTGCCCAGGGGCGAAGGGGCTAATGGGTGGTTGACCTGTTCGATTTGTCCTGTCGCCCACCACCCCCTCCTCAGCCGAGGAGGGGAGGTATCTTCATGAGAGTTTCACTTGTAGGCAAAGATCGCGGCATAGAGGATGAGCAGGATCATGATGAGACCGATGGTCAAGGCCGCGAAGCCGAAACGCCGCCAGAACGTAACGACGACCGGCGGTGGAGCGGGTATCAGATGCTTTTCCAGTTCACCCCGTTCGACCAGTTCGCGGTACTCGCGCGGCCGGTCGAGTTTGAACTTCTCCAGCGGTTCGCCCTCGGTGAACACCCCCGTGTCGATGGGAAATCGTTCCGGCCGGAAGTGGGTGTTGAAGAAATGCACGGTAAAGATGAATCCCACAGCCAGCAGCGCCTCGTCACTGTGGATGATGGTGGCCACGTTGATGAGGGAGCCGGGCAGCAAGCGTGTGAAGAATTCCGGGAACCAGAGAAACAATCCGGTGCTGCCAATGATCGCCACGCCCCAGAACACCGCGAAGTAATCAAACTTTTCCCAGTAAGTCCAGCGGCCATATTCGGGGCGCGGCCCACGGCCCAAAAACCATTTGAGCGAGGCGATGAACTCCCGTCCGTCGCGGCGACTGAACACCATGCTCTCCGGGCTGAAGATGAACTGGCGCCAGGTTTTGCCACTCGCCCGGTGCTGGCGGAACAGGTCCCAGAGGTGCAAACCGAAATAGGTGAAGGTGAGCACGGCGCAGAAGCGGTGGATGAGCCCGGCGCCCTCGAAGCCTCCCAGCAGGTGCGAGAGCACCTGGGCCCAGCGCGTATAGGAGAACTTCAGCATCATGCCCGTCATCGCCAAGCCCAGAAAACTGGTAATGACCATGAGGTGCAAATTGCGGTCAAACGGCCGGAAGCGGCGCACGTAGGAGGCTCCCCGCAATTTGCCACCCGCCTTCAACTCCCGGCTGTACTGGAGCGAGCGTGGCAGCCAAGCCGCCGTATGCAGCCCGGCCACCACCAGCGTGCCCATTAACAGCGAGGTCATTCCCCAGAAGGTGAGGAACAGAAAGGGATACTTTTGGGGATCGTGGTGGGTGGCGTGGGTCAGGTATCCCGCAAAGCGGCGGTTGGAGCCGGGATGGCACTGGGCGCAGGTCTTCACGACGTTGGCGCGACTGAGCCGCGAGGCCGGATCGGTTATGGCGCGGACATCATGAGCTCCGTGACAGTCGTAGCACTTGGCAGTTTTCACGTAACCCAGCTTGGAGACCTTGCCGTGGTAGGTGTCGAAGTAGGTTTTGGTGATGGCCTCATGACACCGGCCGCATTGCTCCATGATGTGGAGGCGGAAATCGGAGAGATCGGTGCGCCGGATGGTGTGCGCGGAGTGGCAATCGTTGCACACCGGCAGTTGCTTCGTGGTGTGGGTCACTTGGGGGGAATGGATGCTGGTGATGAAAGACTCGTAGATGCCGTGATGGCACCGCCCGCAGGTGGCCGCCACGTTGCGGGGGTTAACGCTGGAACGCGGGTCAAGGGCGGGGAGCTCGCGGTGAGGGGTATGGCAGTCGGCGCAATTGGCCGTCACCGTAAGCCCGCTCTTCAGCAGCCCCTGGCCGTGAATGCTCTCATCATAATTCTCCACGATATTGGTCTGGGTGCCTTTATAACGGAGCGCCGCGCGCTGCCCCGTGCGGTGGCAATTGCCGCACAGGGTCGGAACGTTGCGCGAAAAGGTCGGCGATTGGGTATCGTTCCGGCTCAGGATTCCGTGCTTGCCGTGACAGTCCGTGCAGGCGGGAGCGTCCGGGCTGCCTTGGGCCAACAACTGGCCATGAATGCTCTGCTGGAAGTCTTCGACGGCGTTGGCATGGCAAACCGAGCAATCGACCTTGGCGGTGATGGTGGCGCAAGGCCGGGCCAGGGAAGGGTCACCGCCCGTGTGGCATTGCCCGCAGGCTATCCGCGCGTGCCGCGATCCGGATAGTTCCTGCTCGTTCACGAACATGGAGCGCCCGCCGCTGGCGGTTTCGAGCTGCGGGTTGCCATGGCAGCGCTGGCAGTCTTGATCTGCCATCCCCTGGGCATAGTAGACACGCCGGATCTTGTGGGGCTCGTGGCAGTCCACGCAGGCCGGGATGAGGCCCGGGTGTTTCTCCCACAACTCGCCGCGAATGACTTTGCGGTGTACGGTCTCAATCAGCGCATGGCACTTCGTGCAGGTATGGGCGATGTTCTGTTTGGAGATCGAAGAACGCGGATCGGTGTGCGGCAAAACGAAGTGCGCCGTGTGGCAACTTGTGCAAACCGCCGTGACGATGAGACCCCGTTTGAACAAGCCTTCGCCGTGGATGCTTTCGGTATAGTTCTCCAGGATCTGGTCTTGCGGGATGGTGTGAGTAAGCTGGACGGGCGAGCCTTCGTGGTGACAGCGGCCACACAAAAGGGGGATCTGGGTGGTCGTGGTGGGAGAACCGGGATCGGAAGGCCACAGAATGTTGTGAGTTCCGTGACAGTCCTCGCAACGAGGGGCCAGCGGGTCACCGCGTTTGGCCGCCCTCCCGTGCAAGCTTTCCGCATACTGCTGTTTTTCATCGGCGTGGCACGCGCCGCAATCAACCGCGGTGAGCTTGGCGGGGTGGGGAAATTCTTTTCTGCCTTCCAGATCGCTATGACAATTGGTGCACTCCAGGGTGGCGTGGGGAGAAGCCCGTAGAGCAGCCTCGTTGAAGGGGGGTGGGACTTCCGGTTGGCGCTTGCCCATGCGGCGGCCGGTTTCGTGACAATCCAGGCACGGCTTGCTTCCCGGCAAAGGCTTGGGTTGCTGGGCGTTTAAGGGCCCAGCGAGGAGGGTAGCGACAAAGCTTGCGGCACTGAAAGTAACCAAAAGAAGCTTTCGCCCGACCACAGTCATACCATTTGTCCGAGATCCTGCACGCCTACTGTGGAATTTCACAGCAAGCCATCAGACCAGCAATTCGGTTACCAAGCAGGATTCGCGCTGCCTAATGAATGCGCCTTGATCAATGCCATAACGATGAATTCTGATTTTGCCGAATGGTTTCGCTCTAAAGCCCCGCCCTTCCGGGAGCCACAAATAATCGTGCTTACTAATGCAATTAGGCACTTGTCCTCAGTTTCGCCCCGCGCTCAATGCGTGACCTGGAAGCTGAAGACCGCGTCTGATCCGATTTTGCTTCCGGCGGGAGGGGATTGCGTGAGGATGATTCCTTGGGAGCCCCCGTTGGTGGCTACCGGGGTTACTTGCCCGATCTTGAACCCGTTCTTTTCCAGGACGCGGCGAACCTCAGCGATGGGCTGTCCAATGAATCGAGGGCAGAGGTAAGCCGGAGGTTCTTCGCCGCCGGAGATCAGCAGGTTAACCGTCGGGGTGCGCACCTCCGCCGTGGCGGGAGGGGGGTCTTGCGCCACCACCTGGTCCGGGTCGCCCGGCCAGGGGAGTAGGGCGACGTCTCCCACCGTCAGTCCTCGCTGAATGGCCGTGATCCGGGCCGCGCGCACGCTATCTCCGACCAGGTTGGGTACCTTCAGTTGCGGAAGTCCCAGGCTAACCAGCACGTGCACGTGCTGTCCCATCTTCAAGGGCGTGCCAGGGGGCGGCATTTGTTGCGCAACCTCATTTGCCGCGTATTGCGTGCTGTAAATCTTGTCTTCGACTTTGAGCTCCAGGCCCAGCCCGGTGGTGATGCGCTGAGCTGACTCGAGGGAAATTCCCACGAGCTTGGGCATGATCTCCTGCCGACCATGAATGGTGAGCCGGATGGTGGTGATGGCACTGAGCAGCGCCACGGCTACCAAAACCGTGAAGAGAAGGAAAAGCCGAAACAGACTCCGCAGACGTTTGCGCATGCCCATGGTAAGGGGATTTTATCACGAGGTAGGGTGGAAGAAAGATAAGTCGTAAGAATTCACAGCGGCGAATTTCGGCTCAGGCTCGGATGGTCTTTGCAGCGCAGCAATTTCCCGCCATCAGGCTTTCGGCGTATAATCGCACTCGGGCTTGAGACCATGCCATTCTTGCAGGAGGATACTCGGTGCAGCTTTCTGGAACACCGCAAGGGGCAGTAGAAAAGCCGTGACAAGTGACAGGTGACGAGTGAACTTCCTCTGTGCTCGCGGCAAAACAACTCGCGACCACTTTTTTGCTGAGCATACTCCTTATGCCCTTGTTTGGCGCATCTGCGACTTTGAAGGTCGGCGACCGCGCCCCTGATTTCGGATTGCCTGACCAAAACGGCAAGGTCGTTAAGCTCGGGGATTTTCGCGGCAAGAAGGCCGTAGTGCTGGCCTTCTATATTCGCGCCTCCACGCCGGGTTGAGCGAAAGAGATCAAGGCGTATCAGTCTGATATCGCCAAGTTCGAGGCCGCGGGCGCACAAGTGCTGGGGATTAGTCTCGACAGCCAGGATAGGAACCGCAAGTTTGCCGAGCAGACCGGCGCGACTTTCCCTCTGCTGTGTGACACCGAGAAACAAGTCGCCAAGGCATACGATGTTCTCAGCTTCACCCGTCTCTTTGCCAACCGTGTCACCTTCGTGATCGATAAAGAAGGCATCATTCGCCACATCGACGAAGGCTCCGCCGCGCTTGATCCTTCGGGCGCCTTTCAGGCCTGTACCCTGCCCCGAAAACAGTAGGCAGTAAGCAGTAGGCAGTAGGCAATACACACCTGAACGTGCGCAGTATCCTGATTTGCCGATGAGGACGCTAGCGAGGTCTGCCAGATCTCCACACCCCACTTCATTTTCCCGCTGCTGGCCCCCTTGGCTCTGAAAAAATACTTGACAAACTGTTGTACTAGTGCAACAATTCGTCTATGGCATACGACTCCAATTACGATGCGCGGACGGGAGCGGCGCTGTTCAATCGAATCGCCGTCCTGCGCGCCGAGCGCGGCCTCAGCCGCAGCGCGCTTGCCGACGCTCTTGCGATCAACTATCAAACGGTGGGGTACATTGAACGCGGTGATTTCAACCCCAGCTTGGAGCTGGCATTCCGCATCAGCGAGTATTTCGGCCTTCCGATCGAAGCCGTTTTCTCGCGCAAACCATTTCGTCCACTCAGCGAGGAGATTTACGGTAACCGAAACTCTCCTCGCCGTGGTACCTCAAAGTGAGTTGGGAGGACATCATGTTAAGAACTCCTGCATTTCTGGGTTTCTCGATGGTGCGCCGGAGCAACCGTCGCTTGCTGGTGGCGATGACCTATGCGAGCTTCCTGGCGTTGATGGCGACTGTCATAATCATTTTTCCCTCAGGACCTCAAATGAATGCGGTCTGGTTGTGCGTTTTTCCCCTTGCATACAACTTGGTGAGCAGGGCAATTTTCGGCAAGTTGGTCAAGGACACGGTACTCCCGGAGTTAGGCGGGGGCGGAATGATCAGCCTCGGCTTGGCACCCAGACGCCGTCGCGATGAGGACGGACCGGATGAACGTGAAGTGGCCGTAAGAAACGCCGCATACTTCGAAGCCTATCGTGCGCTGGCCATGTACTCGATTGCGCTTTGGTTGGCTTGGCCTCCTATCTTCCTGTTGAGCGCTTCGACTGCGGTCCGGGTCCTGTTGCTACTCACCATGCCATTGCTGGCGATGGCCTTGACGCTCCCCCAAGCGGTTGTGCTTTGGACCGAACCTGACGTGCCGGAAGAAGCAAGGGTCTAATGGGATCTTGGGCGGTTTTTGTGTGTCCTTGAAGCCGATGCGTTCCAATACGTTTGGTTCTCGCTTAGAGTTCAGCAACGACCTTATCATCCTTCACTGCGGGGATTTCGATCACCACAGTCATGCCGCCCAGGCGCGCGCGATGCACAACGCCGGCGGCGAAAACGAGCGCGCCGCCATTTTCGAGCCTCACGTGCTCAATGGGAGAGTTCGCGTCGCTGCGGAATTCTGCTTCCAGCGGATGTTCGGAGAAGTAGATTTCCAGATGATGCGGATGATAATGAGCGTCCTGCGCGCCCTTTTCGTTGGCGAAGCAGAGGGCAAAGGGGCCTACCGTTTCATCGGCACGTCCAGTGGAAAATTCGCGTGATTCACACAGCGCGTTAGCAGCGTCGCTCGCGGCGTGCCGCCATTCAACTCCCTCCATCGGTTGTTCGGGCTTCAGCAGTCTGCCCGCAGCTTTTAGCTTCGCGATTAACTCGCCTGCCAGAATTTCCGGCGCCACAACTTTCACATCTTGCCGGGAGTTCAGCGCGAAATGATCGAGTACTTCGTCGATCGGAATGGCCAGAACCTTCCGCATCATGCTTTCCTGCTTCAGTGTTGCTTCGCTGCCAGCTTATTCAGCACTTCGCCGAGCTTTTTGATTTCATCTCCATACCCTGCCCAATCACCCTGGCGCTGGAGCTGGAGGGCGCGCTCGTAGTGCTGATTGGCCTCGTGGATGAGCGCTTGAAGGTCAGGCGCGGCCGCGACAGGCTTGGTGCCCGCAGCCCCGGGGCTTGGCGATGCCTGGCCGGGGGTCGTGGCCGGCCGCGCCTCCGTCGTGGTCACGGTTCCACCGAAAATCTTGGTCAGGGCCGCGTCCAGGGTGGGCTCCATCACCACGTGGTCCGAATAGGCCACTAACACGCGCTGCAATTGCGGCAAAGCGCCGCTCGTATCGGCGGCGAGATAAAGCGGTTCGACGTAGAGCACGGAATTGAGCACGGGGGTCACCAGCAGCGTGCCGCGAATCACTTTCGAGCCGCCCTGTCCCCACAGGGTCAGTTGTTGTGAGATTCCCGGGTCCTGATCGATGCGCGATTCAATCTGCTGGGGGCCGTAAATGAGCTTCTGTTTGGGAAAAGTAAAGACCAGAACCTTGCCGTAATTCGGATCGTCGCAGCGCGCCGCCATCCAGGCAATCATGTTGTCCTTGCGCGCGGGTGTGAACGGCGCCATGAGAATGAACTCCTCGCGTGTACCCACTTCCGCCAGCTTCATGATGTTGTAGTAAGGGGTCATGGCCGTGCCGGGACCTCCCGCCGCGCTCTGGGCGACGCGCCACAAATCCTCCTTGTTATAGAACACGCGCGGGTCGGTCATGTGGAACAAGGCGTACATGTTCGCCTGAACTTTAAACAATTCCTCCGGATAGCGGATGTGGGCGCGCAAATCCTTGGGCATATCGTCCAGTGAATGGAAGACACCCGGAAACAGGCGCGCATAGGTCTGGATGAAGGGGTCGTCCGGATCGCTGATGTAAAACCGCACCTCGCCGGAATAGGCGTTGATGGTGGCTTTCACGGAGTTGCGGATGTAATTATCCCCGAGGGGAGCAGGTTCCGAGTAGGGATAGCGCGTCGAGCTCGTGTAGCCATCGAGTATCCAGAAAAGTGCGCCGTTATCGGCGATGACCATGTAGGGATCGTGGTCGTAGTGAATGAACGGCGTCAGGCGTTGGGCGCGGTCGAGGACACGGCGGTAAATCATCAGGCGGCTGTCCGGTTGAATGTCCGTCGAAAACAGAATGTTCTTTTCACTAAAAGCCAGCGTGAACAGAAGGCGCCGCCAGAAGTTCTGAACGGGAATGCCCCCGGCGCCTTGGTAGCTGGTGTAAACGTCCTTGTCGCCTTGGGGGTAATCGAATTCCTGCGCGCGCGTTTTGACGAAACAATAATCGCTGCCGAGCTCGCCAAAATAGATTTCCGGTCGGGTCACCCGCAAGGAAACACTGGAAGCGGGGGGAAGATCCTTGATGAAAAGCACCGGCAGCCCTTCGCTGGTGAATTCATTCACTGGCCCCAGGCATAAGCCGTAGCCGTGGGTGTAAGTAAGATACTCGTTGATCCAATTCCGCCCCGGCAGGCTCTCCGGATTCAGTTCGCGGGGCGAAAGCGAGACTTGGCGGTAGACGCCGTTGATCCAGTAGCGGTCGTTGTCAATGTGCACGAAATCGTAATAGGTGCGGATTTCCTGCAATTGCGCAAAGGTGGTCAGCAGCGGCTTGTGGTCCCACAGGCGGACGTTGCGGAAGGTCGGCTCGTTTTGGCGAATGTCGTCGAGCGTCAAGTCTTCCACCGCCGAGAAGTTGCGCTCCTCGAAGCGATCGAGCCCGTAGGCCTTGCGGGTGAATTCGATGGTGTTTTTAATGTAGGGCCGCTCCTTATCGATCTCATTGGGGGCCACTACAAACCGCTGCAAGATCTCCGGGTAAATTGACCCGCCCAGAATTCCCACCACGATGAGCGCGCCAATGGCGAAGAGCGGCGTGCGGAGATCTGCCTTGCCGGCGCGCAAGAAGAAAACTCCGGCGGTCAAAACCGAGAGAACCAGCAGCGCCCACAGGACGGGCAGGGTGGCGTGAACATCCGTGTAGCCCGCGCCGAACACCATTCCCCGCGGTGAATAGAGCAGATCATACATGCCGAGGCGAATGCGGTAAGCAATCAGCAGGAAGAGAATGCCGCCCAAGGCCATCAAGTGCGCGCGCGCCGCTCGGGCCATTACCGGACCGCGCGGCGTTATCCACACGCCGCCCTCCGCCAGATACAAGAAGGTAGCGCTCAGCAGGCAGCAAATGACGGTAATGAGCGCCAGGTGGTAAAGAAACCACGTGTAGGGCAATTGAAAAAGAAAGAAGCCCAGATCATGGCCGAAGAGCGGGTCCGCCAGCCCCATCACCGGCACTTGGCGGGCGCGCAAATAGATGAGCCAATGGCCCAGGCCCCATTGGCTCACCCCATAACCGGCAAAGAGCACGCCCCCCCAAATCAACCAGCGGAACAGCGCGCCGAACCGTTCCAGAGGTGCGAATTCAATGTACTCGTTGTAGACCCGATACGCTCGCCGATGCGCCAGGGTGTGGGCGAGGAAGAGATTTAACCCGGCGACAATGATGAAGCCCATGCCCGCGATTCCACTCAAGTAAATCTGGGCTTTCAGAATGGTCAGATAGATCAAGCGGTAACCTTCCTGCTTAAACCACAACCAATCCACCAGCATGTTCACGCCATTGGTGAGGAGAGGCAGGAAAATCAGGACGAACAAAATCAATGCCACAATAATTCGAAGACCACGATTCTTTGCCATGGCGATTCTCCCGCGCTATCTTCACACAGCGGCAAGCAACTGTCAAAAAGCATTGAACCATCGGGTCATCGGCTCATTGAGTGATTGGTGATTTGTGATTTGTGATTTGCGATTTTCGAAATCAGCTTTCTTATCACTCGTCACTCATCACTCGCCACTGCTCTTGAAGTGTGTCACAGCCGGGGCAAGTTGACTTGGTCGGTTGTTTCGCCGCAGCCGAAGGTTCTCGGCTCCATGGGATGGATGCTCTGCCCCGGTTCATAACTCACGCGTTTTCATAAACTTATTGGCCTCTGTTGGCATCACACGGTGTAAGCTATTTGTTTTCTGTAATTTATTGGCACAGCGTGGATTTGAGGCATTATCTCGCAATTTCGCAGGTCTAACATCATGCTATCTCTTGCATTTTCAATAACATTCTGGCATTTCTTGATAAGTGATTTGTTTTGATAAGCTTTCTGGGTTATTCGTTTCACCCTCATTTGTTTTCAATAACATTCCGGCTTCGAACGTATGGAACTAGTGCATATGCGGTCCCCGTTTGAGCCACAGTCTAACAACTTATTTAAATTCAAGAGGATGAGAAATCGTGTGGGGCGGGAGAATTTTCTCAAATCACGCCTAACAGCCTTTATTTTGAATAACATTCTGGCCTCGATGACCAGGGACATGGGAATCTCGCTTTGATTTCTCCCGGAACCCGCCCCTAAGTCCTAACTCCTGAATCCTGAATCCTAAATCCTAAATCCTCTATCCTGTCCCCCTGTCTCCCGTCTACCGTCTCCTAGCCCCCGCCCCTGGCCCCAGCGCTGCTCGCGCTCATGAGTGTGAGATTTCACCCCGACACACTCTTCCAGGCAATATCCTAGCAATTCACCAGCCATTGTCAACACCGTTATTTCAAGAGTTTCCATTGGCGGGAAGGAACAGGCGGACCTGTTCGCTTGGTTCCGTGGCTTTTTGTCGTCAATGCACCGAGCCGCAAATAAAAATCATACCGCGGAGGTGCAGGATAGGTGTCACGTTTCAGGTGCCAGGTGCCAGGGTTCAACTGGCGCCTGGCACGCGGAACCGAACACCTCCTTTGCTCTGCGTCTCATCGGCTGGGCGGTAAGGGTAGCAATTCCTGCCATTTGCGGTAGAATCGATTTCTCTAAGTCCGCGTGACAGCGCGCTGCTTCGTAGGGGCAACCCTCGTGGTTGCCCTAGGGCGGCCACAAGGACCGCCCCTAGGGAAGAACGAACCGGCGATTCCCGCCCTGCGGGGTAAACTCCGGTCGCCGCTACAGCTCGGCGCACCACCCCTTGTTCCCCTCCTCAACCGAGGAGGGGAGCGCGAAGCGCGGGGTGGTGAGCAGCGCCGCAACAATTGTTTCGCCGAGGAGTTGCCGCTGTGACTGAGATTGACGCCCAACTCGCTGCGAGTCTTGCGCGCCGTTTCCGGCTCGTTCGCCGCCTGGGTGCGGGCGGCATGGGTGCGGTCTTCCTCGCCGAGCAGATCGCGGTGGGCAACCGTCCGGTGGCGCTCAAGGTCTTGAGCCGCAAGCTGCTGGATGACCCTGACTTCCTGCTGCGTTTTCAGAATGAAGCGGCTTCCACGGGGCGCATTCATCACCCCAACGTCGTCACCATTTACGAATCCGGCCAGGCCGATGACGGCACGCCCTACATTGCCATGGAGTTTCTGGAAGGCGAG
>Ga0187865_1002530_pt1 | contig 17074 bp, 14 predicted proteins | sample June2016WEW_11_1_2_FD_132989 | JGI IMG/M metagenome (GOLD analysis project Ga0187865, IMG submission 132989) | Peatland microbial communities from SPRUCE experiment site at the Marcell Experimental Forest, Minnesota, USA - June2016WEW_11_100 | ecosystem: Environmental > Terrestrial > Soil >...
ACTTATTCTATCGGCTACGTATTCTATGCGGTTGTCAAAGAGCTTTGCTTCTTAACACCCCCTCCCCCTATTACGACACAGTCTCCAAGGGGAGAGGGGAGATAATTTTTGACAAAACGAAAATTAATGAAAGGAGGTTTTTATGAAGGCTCTGACAACCACATTGGTTCTATTGCTTCAAGTTTTATTGGTGGCCCTAATTTCCCTGCCGGCCAGTGCTAAGACTTTTGTGTATGTTTCTTGTGCCGAAGACGGGGAAATCGCCATGCTGGAAATGAATCTCGAAAATGGAGATTTAAAACTGATCGGAAAGGCCAAGGCCGGCAAAATCGTGATGCCCATGGCGGTGAGTCCAGATCGTCGTTTCCTTTACGCCTCCATCCGTTCCGTCCCCTATTCCGTTGCCTCGTATTCCATTGACTCAAATAAAGGTGAATTGACCCATTTGTCTACGGTTCCCTTGCCTGACAACATGGCTTATATTTCAACGGACAAAACCGGTCGTTTTCTCTTCTCGGCATCGTATGCGGGTCATAAAATAAGCGTCAACCCCATAGGGGGGAAGGGCCTTGTGCAGACAGACCCGACCCAGGTCCTGATTACCGGCCGAAATGCTCATTGTATCCTGTCGGATCCATCCAACCGATTTGTGTATGTTCCCAATTTAGGTAGCGATCAAGTCATGCAGCTGATATTTGACGAAAAAACGGGCATCCTGACTCCTAATAAACCGGGAGCCGTCTATACGAAAGTTGGTGCCGGCCCGAGGCATCTTGATTTTTTTCCCAATAATCGATTCGTTTATGTGGTTAATGAATTGAACGGGATGGTCAATGGCTACGCGGTTGATATTCAAACCGGGTTATTGACTGAGATTCAGTCCATTTCCGCCGTTCCCCGGGATGTCAATCTTCCACCGGGAAGGCCAGCCCCGGCGTTAGGCGGGCCTCAGCCAACTCCTAATGTCGAGACGGAGGAAATTTGGGCAGCGGATATACACATTACTCCCGATGGCCGATTTTTGTATGCCTCCGAAAGGACCACGAGCACTCTTGCGGCGTTTGCTGTCGATAGTACGAATGGAAAGTTGACGTATATAAATAATTATGCGACTGAAAAACAACCTCGCGGCTTTAACATTGATCCCAGGGGAAATTTTGTAATTGCTGCCGGCCAGAAAACCGATCATTGTTCGGTTCATAGAATCAATCGAACCACAGGCGAACTACAACGATTAAACAGGTACCTTTTGGGCAAAGATCCCAACTGGGTTGAAATTGTGAATTTCCCCTGAAGGGTTATTAAAGGGAATATCTTGGCCTATAACCGATATTTAAAAAAACGCCCTGGCCACCATCCCGCAAGGGCGTTTAGAAAAGTGGACGTTCAGCTCCGCTAGTTACGTTTCTTCTGGAACCCTGTCAGACTCGCTTTTTCGGAATTGTCGGAGCTACCACCCTTACCTTGGTAGGGGACATAGCTCCGATATTTCCGTTATTATAGGAAATCGGCGAGCGTTCATTTTAACACATAACCTCCCGAGCTACCCCCAGGATTAAGGCCTCGGCAAAGGGGCTTTTTTTGTTTGTGAATTTGTGGTATAAAGAAATGATGTAGGGAAAAGGAGGATGTCCGATGGAAAGGGGAAGGAATACTACTAAATTTGGACAACAATTTAAAGCTTCAATTATCGAGGCCGTCTGGGAAAAAGCTCACGCCGTGGTTGGATCTAATCCAGATAAATTTAGGAAAGATGCTTGCGGCGCCTGGATGGTTAAATCTTCCTTTGGAAAAAATAGCCAATTTGGTTGGGAAATTGATCATATTTTGTCGATTTCCAAAGGAGGAAAAGATGATCTTCAAAATCTTCAACCGCTTCATTGGAAAAACAATGAAGGCAAAGCTGATGATCATCCGAATTGGATTTGCATTATAAAAGAGAATTAGATTCGACCTCTATTTTATTCTAAAGAATTGAAAAGAAATCATCTTTTTTTGATTTCTCTCCCGCCGATTGGAGGCCCTATTCCCCCAATCCCAGGAACCAGCGTCCATCCGTTTTCTATTCATAATAGTCGGGAGCTTTCCTAATCTTCTCCCATAGCGTCGGATCGTGGCCGTGGATTAAAAGCGCCTTCTGCTTTTCCACCCACTCATGGAGTTTTTGGATCGTTCGCAGGGCTTGATCGCCATCCAGGTTATTTCTGGAAATGATTGAATCCCGATAATTTTCCTGGCAGGGGACGCTGTCCCCGCTCAGAATCATCGGCCCTTGTTTCCTCAGCCGGACCAGCAAACCTTGATGCCCCGGAGTATGGCCGGGCAGCGGGATGATCCTTAAACTCCCGTCTCCATAAATGTCCCACTCCCCTTCGATTTCACGATAGGAAAGGGGATGGTCCCAATCGCCCCGAAAATATCCCTTCCCCTCGGATTCGGGGTTTCGTGCCCATTCCATCTCTTTCCTGGAAACGAGAAAGATAGATTTCGGGAAGAACTGGTTTCCCCCCGCATGGTCGAAGTGGAGATGAGAGTTCACCACGTATCGAATGTCCTCCGGCTTAAGATGAATGCTCTCCAGTCGGGCAAGAACGCCAGATTTTTCGTCCCCCCTGGGCTCAAAAGCCTTGGCCAAACCACCCCAACGGCCGATGGGGTCCTGAAATGCACTGGGGTGAGGTCCAGTGTCGAAGAGTATGTTTCCCCGGGGGTGGAGGATAACAAAGACAGGGATTGGACTCAGGAGGAATTCGTCTTTAGGGGCTTCAGGAACGAAAATATTTTTTCGTCCCCGAATCCGGCCGCAACTCATGACATAAAGTTTCATAGTTTCTTCCTGAAAGAGGAGACGTCCGTGCAGAAACTGCTTAGCCATTCCATATCAAAAATGGAATACCAATTCTTTTTCTCTGGGTCATTCTATGGAGGGTATTCTTTTGCTGCGAGAACAGGTAACGCTGGTTCTAAAGCTTTTTAAGGTTAATCAACCACCCGCCATAGATACCAGCTCGCCACGCTCCGGTATGGTCTCCACGGTTCGCCAATCGTAATCATTTCATCCGCCGACGGAGTCTGCTGAAGGTTATAAGTCAACTTAAAACCCTTTTTGAGACCGGCGTCATTGGTCGATAGAACATCCGGCCTTCCGAGTCCGAATATAAGAAACATCTCCGCCGTCCATCTTCCAATTCCTGGAAATGAAGTGAGTTTAGCAATGACATCTTCGTCTTCGCATTTCACGATAGAGGGAAAATCAAGCACACCATCTCTAACTGCCCAGGCTAACCCCCGAATGTATTCCACTTTGGCCCGTGATAATCCTGCAGCCCTAGCGCTCTTGGAGGACATTTCTACGATACCCCCAAAAGTGAATCGCTCAATCCCGAGCGAGTCGAAAAGCCTGGCCTTGATTGCCCTTGCGGCGCGGGCTGAAAGCTGTTGGCTGATTATTGAAGATACAAGAGCATGAAAGGGATTATCCAGGGATGGCGTAATCGTGCACAGGCCGTGTTTCTTTATCAAGGCCGAAAGAGCCCTATCTGATGATTTTAGATGTCTTAGGGCCTTCCTGATTAGAAATTGATCCAATGGTTTTTTCATATCGTTTTACGGAGTTTTAAGCTGGTTCTAAGGCATTTTATTCTCTTAGAAATGAAGTACGCAAATTGGCCACAAATCTCCGAAATCCCCCCTGGCCCCCCCTTTTGGCAAAGGGGGGATGGGGGGATTGCTGGAACGTGTTGAGGAAGTCGAAATCCGGCTTGCTTTACTACGACGATTCAGATCGGAAATGACTTTTGATCCCCGGTTACTTCATTTTCCGAATGCGGACCTCAATCCCGCTATCCTTCAAAAGGGCCAGCAGTTTTGGAGTATCCGTTTCTCCGAAATGATACGGATAAAGGATCTTCGGCTTGAAAGCCAGGACCGCATCGGCGACCATCTCGGGGGTCATGGTAAAGGGCAAATTCATGGGCAGGAAAGCGATATCAATTCCTTTTAATGCTTTCATCTCGGGAATGTTCTCAGAATCCCCGGCTACATAAACATTCTTATCTCCGAAGGTGATTAGGTAACCATTCCCATCGCCTTTAGGGTGATAGGGCTGGCCGGTGTCGCGTTTATGGACAAGGTTGTAGGCAGGAACCGCCTTGATCGCCAAACCCTCGATAGTTTTAACATCCCCGTTATTCATGACCGTCGCGCCTTTAATCTGCTCAGCGGTGATTTTGGGGCAAACGATCGCGGTTTTTTCCTTACGCAAAATTTCCACGGCCTTGAGATCAAGGTGATCCCTATGTTCATGCGTAAGCAGGATGAGATCAGCCTTCGGCAGCTTGCTATAGTCAGCCAATTGAGTCCACGGGTCAATATGGATGACCTTTCCCCCAAATGTAAACATAAGGGTTCCGTGGCCGACAAAGGTGATTTCCAGATTCCCAGCAGAGGTTTTGATGACATCCGTTTCAAACTCTTCCTGAGCCGCTGCTTCCATGATAAACCCTCCAATCAAAAGACTTATTACTAAAAATAACCTGATCATATTTTAACCTCCATTCAGGAAAGACTACCTATTGCCCCCCATTTAAAAACCCTGCATATAATACCATCCGGTCTGCAATTAGACAACACCTATGGTGAATGACAAAAGGAAGTACGCATTACAATGCCGGCCTTTCCTGGAGAAATCCTTCCAACCCCTCCTTACAAAGAGGGGAATACTATTTTTGAGCAAGGTCTTATTTCTCCCGCCGAAAGGCCTTGGCAAAGGGGCTATTAAAAGGTTCGCTGGCCTTTTTTTCCTGTCGGGCTGGAGGTTTCTCCTTGGGGGATTTTCCTGCCCCCTTTGATTCCTCCTTCCCTTTACCAGGCTCCTTTTTCAGGGAAAGGGAGATCCGCTTCCTCTCCAGGTCGACGGAGAGGACGGTAACCTTAACCTTCTGCTGGACTTTCACTACCTGATGTGGATTTTTTACGAAATGGTCGGAAAGCTGGCTTACATGAACCAGCCCGTCCTGGTGCACGCCGATATCCACAAAGGCGCCGAAGGCGGTCACATTGGTGACGATCCCATCCAGTTTCATGCCGAGCTTGAGGTCCTCGATCTTCTCGATCCCCTCGGCGAACCGGAAGCCTTCGAACTCCTGCCGCGGGTCACGGCCCGGCTTGGCCAGTTCCTTCAAGATATCGTTCAGGGTCGGCAGGCCCGTCTTCTCCGTTACATATCTGGAAGGATCGATCTGCTTGCGGAGCGTCTCCTCGCGCATTAAATCTTCCACGGTGCAGCCCAGGTCTACGGCCATGGCCTGCACCACGGGATAGCTTTCCGGGTGGACGGCACTGGCGTCCAGCGGATTTTTTCCTCCCTGGATACGCAGGAAACCGGCAGCCTGCTCGAAGGCTTTGGGGCCGAGGCGCGGCACTTTTTTCAGTCCTTCCCGGGAAGAGAAGGGACCGTTCTCATTGCGATAGGCGAGGATGTTAGCCGCGAGCTGCGGGCCCAGGCCGGATACATAGGTGAGGAGCTGGGCGCTGGCCGTGTTCACCTCCACGCCCACGGCATTGACGCAGCTTACGACAACGTCATCCAGACTGCGCTTAAGGGCCGGCTGGTCCACATCGTGCTGGTACTGGCCCACCCCGATCGATTTAGGGTCGATCTTCACGAGCTCAGCCAGCGGGTCCATGAGCCGCCGCCCGATGGAGACCGCACCGCGCACCGTCACATCATGATCCGGAAATTCTTCCCGGGCAGCCTTGGAAGCCGAATAGACCGAGGCACCGCTCTCGTTGACCAGGACCACCGGGATCCCGCCCGGGACCGGCAGGCTGCGGATGAAGGCTTCGGTCTCCCTTCCGCCTGTGCCGTTACCCACGGCGACGGCCTCTATCTTGAACTCCGCGCTGAGCTCCAGAATCCTTCGGGCGGATTCCTCTCTCCCTTTTTCGCTGAGCAGGGGGAAGATCGTTTCGTTGTGCAGCAGTTTTCCCTGCCGGTCGAGGCAGACGATCTTGCACCCCGTTCGCAGGCCGGGGTCGATGGCCAGGAGGTTTTTCTGGCCGAGCGGGGAGGCCATTAAAAGCTGCCGAAGATTATCTGCGAAAATCCGGATGGCTTCATCATCAGCCCGCTCTTTCGTAGCCAGGCGGATTTCCGTTTCCATGGAAGGGGAGAGGAGGCGCGCGTAGCTGTCCTGGACGGCCAGGCGGACCTGGTCGGAACAGGCGTTCTCCCCCTTGACGAAGAGGCGCTCCAGGATGAATAACGCTTCAGGTTCCGGGGGCAATGCGGTGAGGTTCAGATAACCTTCCTTTTCCCCTCGCCGCATGGCCAGGATTCTGTGGGAAGGGGACTTGGGCACCGGCTCTTCCCATTCGAAATAATCCCGGTACTTACTTCCCTCCCCTTCTTTGCCGATGATTACCTTGGTGCGAAAGACTCCCCGGGAGGCAAAGAGGTCCCGCAACGCAGCCCGGGCTGACTGATCTTCGCTGACCCACTCGGCGATAATGTCCCGTGCGCCGGCCAAGGCCTCCTCCGCGGAGGATATGGACTTTTCAGGATCGACAAAGGGTGCTGCCTCTACCGAGGGATCCCTTTCTTCCTGGGCGAAGAGGATTTGGGCCAGGGGTTCCAGACCCCTTTCCCTGGCCACCGTGGCGCGGGTGCGACGCTTCGGCCGGAAGGGGAGATAAATATCTTCCAGGACGGACATGGTCTCCGCAGCCAGAATCTTTTCCTTCAAATCATCAGTAAGGAGCTCCCGCTCCTCGAGGGATTTGAGAATAGCCTCTCGTCGTTTGTCCAGCTCAGCCAGTTGCTCCAGGCGGTCCCGGATGGCCGTGATCTGCACTTCATCCAGAGAGCCCGTGACTTCTTTCCGATAGCGGGCAATGAACGGGACGGTTGCCCCTTCAGCGATAAGCTCCGCTGTTGCTTGGACCTGTCGCGCCGCCAGCCCGAGTTCTTCGGCGATCTTGAATACGTGTCGTTCATCCATTTCCTTTTTCCGTCTCTTTCCATGGGGATGTTGATCTCGTATTATACCCTGGGGAAATCTTTCATAACAATTTTTCCAGATTTCCGCAATGCATTTTAGGTGCGTGCCTTTTTTAGCAAGGCACGCGGGATAAACACGGTATGAAGCCGTTTTAAGATGCGAACTGGCGAAATTTTCTTGACCGGATGGTAAAAGGTATTATTAAAATTGTCGTCCCTAAATCCCCCATCCTCTTACAAGGGTAAGGACAGGGTGATGGAGTTCAGGTAACAAATTGAACTGGGTATTTTGAATCAATCCATAATGTAGGGGCGGCCCCGAGGGATTCTAAGAGATCATCTGACCAACCCCAAAATGTCTGAGATACCCATCCTAAAAGAGATTCTTTCTTGATCATTTCCCCTCGAAAGCTTTGGGTCAACCTCTCCACAAACTTCTGTTGATAACTTGTGGAAAAGTTGTGGGGATGTCTATGTAACGAGGCAAAGTCATTTGCTTTTGGACAGATTGCCTATTTTTGGATCAAAAAATTATCAAGTAATTTCAGATAAATACAGGAGAGAGGGAATAAAACCCGCGTGGAAATTGGTTTTTGAGGGATATGCCCCCCAAAAGGGTGATTTATCAACAATCTCCATAAGGGGGTACTCGAAAACGAAGACCCGACGCGCATATCCATCCTCATCAACCCTCCGAGGCCCTCCACCCAAGGATGTGTAGACCGTTCCTTAACTTTCCCAGAGAATTAATTTTTCAACAGACCTTTATTTCTTTATTTCTTTCTTGACAGCACTATAGGTAGTAGTCTAAATTTCGCCATAACTATATAAGCCACTTTTTGGAACGAGAGCGAAATCATTTCCTTCCTCAACTTGGGCTAGCCGGGACTGCTGAAAAAGGAGGAATCACTGGTCACCCTGGTAATCGGTCTTTTCATTGGTGCTCTCCTCGGCTTTATTTTCGCTGCCATTATCGCAAGGAGCAAGCGTGCAGACCAATCAGACCTAACTGCCCAAACCCCTGAACGAAATTAATCCCCCTGCTGCTGAGCCCCAGAAATGGGGCTTTTTTGTTTGGGGCAATGGGGTATTGAGGATTTTCGGGAATAAGGAAATATGGGTGAGAATTCGAGACAAGTCTAAAGAATGGTCAGACTTTATTGAGTCAGAGGATAGCTTCGAGGTTAAAAGCCTCAGGTTAATTGCCAGCACTATTTTTAAATAGATCCGATATCTTGCGCATGGCGGTGGAGACCGGGTAGCGGGTTAAGGTGCGAGGTTTGATCCAACGAACCGCTTCCGACGAGCGGTCGGCGGATACCTTCTCTATTAACGAACCGAAGTAAGGTTTCATAGTGGCATGGATGTGAGTGAAAAAGTATTCCTGCTCTGGAAGAACGGCCTTTATCTTAATTCTCAAACCGAATTCCTCACGCAGAAATTTTCTTAAAGCTTCTTTCTCTTCACTTTCACCATTTTCATCCAGCACCAGGGTAGGGAATTGCCACAGGCCTGCTAAAAGCCCTTTTCCCTCGTTCTGGTGAATCATGAGACGGCCATCTTTTTCTACCAGAGCCACTGCCCATTTTTCGTCCCTGATCTTTTTCGCTGCAGGCTTTTTCTTCTGAACGGTGCCCCGGGACACGCAGAAATTCTTAACCGGACATTCAGAACATCGGGGCTTCGAGGGAATGCAGATCATGGCGCCGAGATCCATCAAAGCCTGGTTGAAATCGGAGGCCCGGCCAGAGGGGATCCAGCCTTCCCAAAATTTCTCTATTTTCGTTTTTGAGGGGATTGGGGATGGATTGTCCCCTTCGTCGAAGACGCGGCTGATCACGCGCCTGACATTTCCATCCAGTGCGGGGATGGGCTGGTTAAAGGCGAGACTGGCGACGGCTCCGGCAGTATAAGGGCCGAGGCCCGGGAGTTTCAATAAATTTTCCCTGGTTGAGGGAATTTTCCCGGCGCACTCCTGGAAGATTGTTTTGGCTGCCGCATGGAGGTTCCGGGCGCGAGCATAATACCCCAGGCCAGCCCAGGCTTTAAGCACCTTTTGGAGGGGGGCTTTAGCCAAGGAGTCCAGGGTGGGAAAGATTTTCAGGAAGCGTTGAAAATAAGGAATGACGGTCTCTACCCGGGTCTGCTGGAGCATGAATTCGGAAATAAGAATCCGGTAAGGATCTTGATTTTTCCGCCAGGGCAAGTCTCTTTGATGGATGGAATACCACCGGAGAAGAGAGCGTTGGAAAGCCCTCTTCTCCGGGACTGGCTTATTGGAAATCCTGGACAAGGATCTTTAAGAAATTTTCATAAACTTAGAGCCCGCAGTGCCGCAAATGGGGCATTCAGCCGGGGCTTTCTCTTCCACGGTGTTCCCGCAGACCGGGCAGACATAGTAGTCCACCGCTTTGTTCTTTCCCAGTTCGGCCATGGCCTTTTCGTAAAGGGCAGCGTGGATCTTTTCCACCTGATTGGCGTAATCAAAACTCATCTCCGCCGGCTTGATCCCTTCCGCCTGGGCCTTGGTCAGCATCTCCGGGTACATCTTTTTAAATTCGTGGGTCTCCCCGGCGATGGCCTCCTGGATGTTTTCTTTGGTGGACTTAACAGCTCCTAAGGCCCGCAAATGGCTGTGGGCATGGACCGTCTCCGCTTCGGCAGCAGCCCGAAACAGTTTGGCCACCTGCTTGAAGCCTTCCTGCTCAGCCTTTTTGGCGAAGGCCAAATACCTGCGATTGGCCTGAGACTCGCCAGCAAATGCCTCTTTTAAATTCTTTTCTGTCTGGGAACCAGCCAGTGCCATCTCCAAAACCTCCTTATAGGATCCCTTTCCTCTGAGCCTTATGTTTCGGCTAGAGGCGGGATTTAAGATTCAATAATCTCCCTTTTTACTTCGTTTCGGGTTTCATGGCGGGGATATCTGTGGTTATGGGCTGTTGTTCCGTATCCATGAAACGGTATCTATCAACCTGATTATTTTTGAAGAAGACTTCCAGCCTTTCTTGGTCCCGGGGTTGCCCCGTTCTAAACCACAGCATCCGGCCCTGGGCTCTATAATAGTACACGTACTTGGTCTCGCCCGATGCCAGGTCCTCTTTTTGTTGGGGCTCTCCAAACATCTTAACGACATCGTCTGCAGTTGTCCCCTCGGCTATTAAATTCTTCGTCTTGGAACCGTCAATCTTTCTTCCTTCCATGCTAGCGCAACCCATCGCCAAAGCCAATAGAAGGACCAGAGCAATACTCACGTATCTCATTTTCCCTTTCTCCTTTCTTGTTAGTTTTCTATGGGATTATTTTATCCTCTTTATTTTATTCTGCTTCGTGAATGGATAAAAAGAAATAAGGTAAATCCCGTATTTTCTTAAAAAAAAGACCCTATTTCTCCTTGAGATGGGCAGAGGGATCCCGATGACTAGGAGAAGATAGCAGGGATCGTTCTGAAAATCAAAAGCAAATCGAAGGGTAGGTGGGAAAATTCTGGTTACACTACCCCTTCCGTGCCCTTTTCCGGGGGGAGGCTTCGAGGGGAACCCTCCTATTTCAAATAGGCACCCTTATCGGCGCTCGTGGCATGTTTCGCAAAATGAGCCAGCCAGCCGTGAATGACTTTGGATTCGGGAGGTCTCCAGGAAGCTTTTCTCCTGTCGATCTCTGCATCGCTCAACCCTACATTGAGGCGCGGGGTAGAATGCGTGGGGGGCGGGGATAGAGTGGGGGCTAAATTAAGGAGAGTGGGGCGGCCCCGCGGAGTGCGGGGTCGCCCTTACACCAGACATTTTTTGTCTCGGTAGTTTTCAGGGTGAAAGGTAGATCACTTTTGGATCAACTTCTTTACTTTTTCCAGCAGGACCTGCGGGCGGATTGGCTTTTCCACGAAATCGTCCACAGGTAAGAAGTCGCCGTCCTTCTGGGTGGAGAATTTCATGTGCTTCTTTTCCACGATGGCCGTGAGCATCAGGATGGGGGTTTTGGAGTAGGGGGCGTATTCTGATTTGGGGTCCGGATTGCGCAGCTGGTAGCTCACCTGGAATCCTTCGGTGATGCTGTCCATCATCACGTCCAGAATGATCAGGTCAGGTTTTACGGCTTTAACCTGCTTGAGCCCTTCGGTCCCATTGGCGGCCGTGAAAACTTTATAGCGATTGGCCTCCAGGGTCATTTTCAAGGCTTCTACGATATCCGGGTCATCATCGACGATTAGGATCTTGGCCTCTTCCATGAACATCCCTCCCTTGAAGAATATTTTCTTGATACCATACTCGAAAAATTAAATCAACCAGTTCGGTTCTTAAAAGTTCGGAGTAATATAGTTCGGAGCTCGGGCCAAAGGCTTTTTCCACACTCGCGATTATTATGACTCCGAACTTCGAACTCCGAACTCTTGGATCAACAGATCCGGGGAAGGGGCTCTCCGACCATCATATCTAATATTCGGGTAGAGCCGATGGAGGTACGCAAAAGGACTTTTCCCGGCGGTTCCTTTCGTACCTCTCCAATCCTGATCGCACCGCGGCCTAAAGGGTGAGCTCGCATCGCATTCAAGACTGCTTCAGCAGCTTCGGAGCTAACAATTGCTACCAGCTTGCCTTCATTGGCCAGGTTCCAGGGCTCGAAGCCCAAAAGCTCACAAGCTCCCCGAACCTCCTCCTTGACGGGAATCCGGTTCTCTTCTACCCAGATTCCCACCCCTGATTGACGGGCCAACTCGTTTAGCGTGCTGGCCAACCCCCCGCGGGTGGGGTCCCGGAGGCAGCGGATCTCGGGAGAAGCGGCGATCATTTTTGCGACCAGACCGTTCAGCGGAGCGCAATCACTCTCCAGCGCCGTAGAGAATTGCAGCCCTTCCCGGGCGCTCAAAATGGCAACCCCGTGATCTCCGATGGGTCCGCTGAGGAGAACCTGATCCCCGGACCGGGCGTTGCTTCCGGAAATCATTATGCCCGGAGGGATGAGTCCAATCCCGGCCGTATTGATGAAAATCCCGTCGGCTCCCCCTCGGTTGACCACTTTTGTGTCTCCGGTAGCGATTTGCACCCCCGCTTCTGAAGCGGTCTTTTGCATGGATCCCACAATTTTCTTCAGATCTGAGACAGAAAAACCCTCTTCGATGATAAATCCCGAGCTCAGAAAGAGCGGCCGGGCCCCGCTCATGGAGAGGTCGTTCACTGTCCCACAGACGGCCAGTTTCCCAATATCGCCCCCGGGGAAAAAGATCGGGGTTACCACGTAGCTGTCCGTGGTGAAAGCCCACCTAGCCCCGGCAACCGAAATCACTGCCGAGTCATCGAGGGGATGGAGAACCGGGTTATCGAATGTTCTGGCAAAGATCGAACTTACCAGCTCATGGCTGAGCTCTCCACCGCTGCCATGGGCCAGTAAAATCCGGTCTGAAGATGAATCATTTTTAAGGTCCAGGTTCATGAATCGTATTTATAAGCAGCAGCGCAAGATCCTTCGAAGGAGACCATGCATGGCCCTGCGGGGTTCTGGGGAGTGCAAACCTTAGCAAACAGATTACACTCCTGAGGGTGGAGCACACCCCGGAGAACATCCCCGCAGCGACACCCCCGGTGCTCTTTTACGGGGGGCAACTTCAGATCAAAAACCCGGGAGGCATCGAAATCGGCTAACTCCTTCCGGAAGGCCAGGCCAGTCCCGGGAATCAACCCCAGGCCCCGCCATTCCACATCCGACGGCTCGAAAGCCCGGGCCATGACTTCCTGGGCCCTCGGGTTTCCTTCCGGATTCACCCCGCGCCGGTATTGAATTTCCACCCGGGGATTGCGAGTCTTCAGCTGTCTCACCAAAAGGAGCACCGACTGTAAGATATCCAGAGGCTCAAAACCAGAGATCACGCAGGCGAGGCCATAATCTCGGGCCAAAAATTCATAAGGACGGCTGCCAATGATGGCGCTCACATGACCGGGCAAGAGGAACCCGTTCAGCCTTACTTCGCCCAGGTCAAGCAGGGCTTGCAGAGCCCCGGGCACAGTCTTATGAGCAGAAAAGATAAAAAAGTTTTTCAGTCCCCGACTCTTGGCTTCCAAAGCCGTGGCCGCAACCGCTGGAGCCGTGGTCTCGAAACCGACTCCCAGAAAGATGACTTTTGTCTGAGGCTCGTCGGCGGCCAGCTTCAACCCATCCAGAGGAGAGTAGACCACCCGCACATCCCGGCCTTTGGCTCTCTCCAAAGCGAGGGTAGATTCGGAGCCGGGGACTCGAACCATATCCCCAAAAGTGGCAATTGCCGCACCCGGGATCCTGGCCAGAGCTATCGCTTTGTCCAAATCACCGTTGGAGGTTACGCATACCGGGCAGCCGGGTCCGGAAATGAGCTCGATGGTCCGGGGTAGAATTTTCCGCAGCCCATATCGAGCGATGGAAACGGTGTGGGTTCCACAGACCTCCATCAGCCGAATGGGTTCATCGGCCAAACGCTCAATCTCGTCGATGATGGGCCGAACCTTCTCTCCATCCCGGTATTCGTCGATAAACTTCAAATGATCTCCTGATATTAGGATTCTAGGGTCCAAGGATTCAAGGGTTCAAGGGTAATAATAGTTTTAAGTTTTTTCACTGGACCCCTCGGCCCCTAAGACCCTGGAACTCTCTTCTAAGGCCCCAAGCTCTTCGAAGAGCTTCATGGTCTCCCTGGCTTCCTGCTCATCAATGACGTGAATGGCGAAGCCGGCGTGGACCAGGACGTAGTCATCCTTCCGGACTTCCGGGGTCAGTTCCACACTGACCGTCCGGGAAATCCCCCCCACTTCCACTTCGGCCATGTGCCCTTCGATGGATTTAATTTTTGCTGGAATGGCAACGCACATAATTCAATTTCTAACCACAGAAGACACAGAGTAAAAAGTAAATCATTAAGGCAATCTTTTTCATTTCTTATTCTCGGTGATCTCTGTGCCCTCTGTGGCAATAGTATTTTTAGTTTATAAAATTAGCAATCACCGCCTGACCCAATGAGAGGCCTCCGTCATTGCACGGCACCTGCCTGTGGACCAGAACTTTGAAACCCGATTCTTCCAAAGCTGCCTTCATCCGTTCGGAGAGGAGGCGATTCTGGAAAACCCCCCCACTCAAAGCCACTTGGTCCGGCCCTTCATGGTCACGGATTCTTTTACAGAGTGAGACTCCCATCTTCACCAGAGTGTTATGAAATTTCCCCGAAATCCTGGAGCGGTCGATTCCTTTTTCCAGGTCCTGAAGGATTCCTCCGACCAAAGGCCCCAGGCGAATCATCTCTTTTCCGTCTTCTATCTCGGTGAAAAATTCATAGGCTCCCTCTTCATCCAGGTCGGCTATCATCTCCAGCGCCATAGCGGCCTGCCCTTCGAAAGAGATGGAGAAACAGAGCCCCAGCAGCGCTGAAACCCCGTCGAAGAGGCGACCGCAGGAGGAAGTGAGGGGAGAATTCATTCTCCGGTCGATCTGCTGCAGGAGGACCCGGATCTTCTGCTCCCCGGACTCACTTGAAAGAGCGGCAGAGGTGAAGAGGGGAAGGTGCCTCATTAGCCTTTCCTTCCCTAACAGAGTATAAACATAGCTCAAGGCCATCCTCCAGGGGTGGCGGATGGCGGCTGCGCCGCCGGGCATGGGCAGATATTCAAAATGGGCCTTCCGGGTGAAGGACCTGTAATCTCCCACCAGGAATTCGCCCCCCCAGAGGCAGCCATCCGTTCCGTATCCAAGGCCGTCGAAGGTGAGGCCGATCACCGGGCCTGCCTCTCCGTTCTCTGCCAGGCAGCTGACTAAGTGGGCAAAATGGTGCTGGACCCCGACCTTTTTTCCCGGCAGCTCGAGCGCATATTTAGTGGAAAGATATTCGGGATGGAGATCGTAGGCCACCAATTCCGGGTTAATCCGGAAGAGCTTTTGGTAGAGCTCAACGGTCCGTTGAAAATGGCTCAGGGTTTCCAGGTTCTCCAGGTCCCCGATATGCTGGCTGATAAAGGCATACCCATCCTGGGTCAGGCAAAAAGTGTTCTTTAATTCGGCTCCGCAGGCGAGGATCGGTGTGGTCGCGAAGGGGAGACCAACGGGAAAGGGGGCATAGCCCCGGGCCCGGCGGAGGATCGTTGGCTGGCCGCTGGACAGGGCGACCACGCTGTCGTCATATTGCACATAAATATCCCGGTCATGAAGGAGGAAAGCGTCGGCAATCCCGCCCAGGCGGAGAAGGGCTTCTTCATTGTCTTTAGCGATAGGCTCCTCGCTCAGGTTGCCGCTGGTCATGACCAGGGCCATTCCCGATTCTTGCAATAGGAGATGATGAAGGGGTGTGTAAGGAAGCATGACCCCTAAGTATTTTTGGCCCGGGGCAACGGGGGAAGCAATCGATGAATCCTTCTTCCAGGGCAAAAGAACGATGGGGCTTTCAGGGGAGAGGAGAAGTTTTTCTTCTTCCCCGTTGAGTAGGCAATGCTCCTTGACCGCGGCCAGATTCTTAAGCATAACGGCGAAAGGTTTGTGCGGGCGATGTTTCCTCTGGCGGAGCTTTTCGACAACCGGAGCGTCTTGAGCATCACACGCCAGGAGAAAACCGCCCAGGCCCTTGGTGGCCAGAATCTTCCCTTCCCGGAGAAGGCGGATAGCCGAAGAAATAGGGTCGTCAGCGCTAAGGGGCTTACTTTCTCGGTCACAGAGCCGGACCCTGGGACCGCAGACCGGGCAGGCATTGGGCTGGGCATGGAACCGCCGGTTCGCCGGATCGTCATACTCCCGCCGGCACTGCGGACACATGCGGAACTTGGCCATGGTGGTCTTGGGCCGGTCGTAGGGGATATCCTCGATGATGGTAAAGCGGGGCCCACAATTGGTACAGTTGGTGAAAGGATAACGGGAGCGGCGGTCCCCGGGGTCGAAAACCTCGTCCTGGCAGGCTTTGCAGGTGGCAATGTCGGGCGATATGAGCTGGTACTTCCCTTCTTCTTCCACACTTTCCCGGATTTTGAAGTCCTGGAATCCGGCCCAATTCAAATCCTCAAACCGCAGGGATTCAATCCGCGCCCGGGGGGGGGCGTACCGGGAAATCTCCCCGGTAAACTGCTCGACGACCCCTGGGTCCCCTTCGACCTCGAGGTGCACCCCTTCGGAAGAATTATTCACCCATCCCTTCAAGCCATGGCGCTGTGCCAGACTGTAGACGAAAGGGCGGAACCCGACGCCCTGAACGACGCCCTTCACGCAGATATGCCTCCGCACAATTTTGGATTTAGGCTGGCTCAATTTTTTTAGGATCTCAACTGGCTTTTCCATTTCGAAATTCATTTCCAAATTCTTTAGCCACAGAGGAAACAGAGATCACAGAGATATTAGAGACTGTTACGAAAAAAAGTGAAAATGGTTACAGACAGACCCCAGCGCGGCAAAACCGTAGCCAATACAAAGCAACTCCTCATAATGGTGCTTTTGAATTGTAGGGGCAACCCTCTGTGGTTGCCCATCTTGCGGGCGGCCACGGGGGGCCGCCCCTACATTAAACACAGAGATAAAAAAATGAAAACCTGGCCTCTTTTCCATCTAAAATTTTTTCTCTGTGCTCTCTGTGTCCTCTGTGGCAATTCGATCAATTTCTTTTAAGACGGCTTCCAGGACCTGGGGGAGGGAGGCCTGAACCTCAGAAGTCAGGTCCATTCCCCAAGAAATCTCTTTGGGCTGCACCCCGATAACGACTACCTCTGGAGGGCATTGGCCCAGGGCCCTAGCCAGATCCAGAACCTCCAGTAAGCCCACCTCGTGAGCCGAGAACTTGGGGTTCTCGGCCCGGGATCGGATATCATTAGGCGTAAACCGGACCACAGTTCCCGGGGCCCGGTTCATATCCGCGGCATCGATGAGCACCAATTTCCGGGCCCCCTGGAAGAGGTCGAGGAGTCCGATTCCCGCCACCCCCCCGTCAAGGACTTCAACTCCCGGAGTAAGGGCTTTCCTCTCCAACTCCCGGACCACGTGAATCCCCAGGCCTTCATCTTTGAGCAGAAGGTTTCCCACCCCGATGATCACGATTCTTCCCGCCGCCGGATTTTCTTTATTATGACCCTGGGGTTGTTGGAACAT
>Ga0187865_1002531_pt1 | contig 17068 bp, 18 predicted proteins | sample June2016WEW_11_1_2_FD_132989 | JGI IMG/M metagenome (GOLD analysis project Ga0187865, IMG submission 132989) | Peatland microbial communities from SPRUCE experiment site at the Marcell Experimental Forest, Minnesota, USA - June2016WEW_11_100 | ecosystem: Environmental > Terrestrial > Soil >...
GTGGTGGAAGCCGCTCAAGCCAGCAACGAGCAAGACGATGACGGCTCCAGCCAGAGGACCCACCATGGGAACAAATTCGAGAGGAAAGGCGACAGCCGCCAACAGAATCCCATACGGAACGCCAATCAGCGAGAAGAAGAGTCCATAAGCCAAAGATGCCACGACTCCCAACAACACCAACGCGCGCATGTATTGTGCAAGCAGCAGGTGCAGGTCAGCGGCAATTCTCTCCACCATGTCGCGGCGGGCCCCTTCGGCAAGAATGCCCAGCACAGAACTGAGCATCTCCCGCCCATCTTTCAAGAAGAAGAAACTGAGAATCGGAACCAGGACGATAAAGATGAGGCTTCCGGCCCTCGAGATGACCCCCAAGGCGGCATTGGGCAGCAGGGCCAGGAGATCTCGCGAATGATTGGCCAGTTGCTGTTGCACAGTCGAAATGACAGTGCTCTTCAGCGTCTGAGCGGAGGGTGAAACGGCGGGCGCGGTCGGAGGCTCGAATTTCGAAAGGAGCTCTGGAAGCCTGGCTGCCAGGGCGTTCGCCTGCTGGACTACACGGGAGCCAACCGCAATTCCAATGACAATCAGAAACCCGACTAGCGAGAGGTAGACGAGGGTGAGCGCCGGCACCTTTGACCGCCCCGGTAGCCGCCGATCGAGAAGCTTCACCAGTGGCCAGAGCAGGTAGGCGAACAGCAGTGCCACGACAAAGACAACCAAAGTCTCGCGAATGAGATACAGCAGTCCTACCAGGAGGAGAATAAAGACCGCTGTCCAGGTGTAACGCGCGGCGTGGCGATCAAGACCAAGCAAGATTCTGCTCCCTCAGCCACCATGCGTGGCCTTCGTCACAAGGCTCCGGCCCACCCGGTTGCCCGGTGGAGCCGCTTGTCAGCCACCAGACTTACCAACATCTATCTGGGTGGGTCCTTCTCCCACTGGTGATCTGCGCCGTTGGGGCGCACTGAGAAATCCAGGCTAGAGAGTTGCAACCCTTTCATCTCCAGCGCGGCTGACGTTGGTAGCGGCGCCATGGACCCCGCTCATCCAAGTGGCGGCTTCTGTACGTTCATCTCCGGTGGGCGGGTGGACCAGAGCCAGACCCTCAGGGCAAGCATCGGCTGGCCGCGTGAACTGATCCTGGTTCATGAGGATGAAGTCAAGGGCCAGACCCAACTGATTAGAATGGAATTTGTTGTTGAAACGTATTCCACTGGGATGAGCCGAAGAAGTCCACGTCCAGTAGTCGCACACCATATTCTGCTCACCCTCGGCATTAACCGACCAGACGCTCACGTAATCCACCGCGTTAATTCTCCCTGACGAACGAATCACTTCGGTGGCCTTGGAACCACGCCGTGGCGAAAAGGTTGGCCAGACACCAATTCTAAGAAGTTTGTTTGGACCGAAGACGCGGCAGCAACGAGTTCGGTGATCTTATATTTCAGGTCCCGCGAAACCATCGTGGAACGCCCGAGTATCCGGACGTCGGCCGCGGCCTCCATGGCTGTCTGCAGCCACATTCCGCCGACGTCGCCGTAGACAAACGTGACGCTCACGTCCCGCACCCACCAAGACGGGGTCTTGGCAAGCTCGCCCTCGAAGCGGTGAAGCAAGTAGGTGTTCGCATCAACCCAAATGTCGCCATGGACCAGATGTTTTTCTTTGCGCCTGGGAAGCAACTCAAGCACGTAGCAGCGCTGGCCACTTACGTCTGCCTCGCGGATGAAGCGGAAATCATAATTGTCGGCCGATAAGTCGGTTGAGACGTAATCTTTTGTGACCTCTGCTTCATTTGCCAGCATGCGGCGAACAATGATTTGTCCCAGTCCGCTCCCGTTCGTCTCCTGAATGGTGTACTTCTTGGAGTCCGGAGGAGCGAAGGCTACATCGGTAATCACCTCGGACTTGGCCTTGCTTCCATCCTTGCCAAACAGCTTGTAGTTCCGCGTGACGATGTAAGGCCGAAGGCGGGCACGGTTCTCAGCCCGGGCTTGCGCCATGCTGGCGATGATGGTTTCCGCGGTTGGGACGGAGCTCCCGGTCTGAGCCGATGCGGATGCCATTCCGGCGACTAAATAGAGAAAAAGCAGCCACCGGGTTTGTTGCCGCGCCGCCACGTAGAAAGAGCTTCGTCCCGCTTCACGGATTTTGAACCACGAGTTTTGCGGCAAAGGCGCACCCCCCGCGATCGTTCGCCGGGTCTCCGGCCTTGAATAACCCTAACCAAAACTACTGCGACGGCCAGCACGCCCTGAATAAGAGGAGCAGCAGGGCTGATTCTTGCCGGCCTCGACGATTTGGGCTGTTCGGCCACCTCAAGAAAAAGATCTGCGACCGGTGAGCAGGTTCCACACCAACACAATCACTGCAATCACGAGCAATGCGTGGATGAGGCCTCCGCCCACGTGAAAGCCAAAGCCCAGCAGCCACATGACTATAAGAACCATGAAAATGGTCCAAAGCATGTTGATCCTCCCCCCTAACACCCGTCTCCAGGCAGATCCCAGATGGGAGCTCGAGGCACACTTGTTATAACTTGGGGTAATTCGCATGTCAGCCCTGTACTGCTCACTTGGCTGGTCACAATTGCTCAGCCAAATTCTTGGAGGGGGAGCTACAGGACGGGGTCGGTGGAAATCACGAAGGGTTCGTCATGGATACAGGCACCAGTGCAATCTTAGGATAGCAGAGAAAGGGGTAGTTTTGGGCTACTCACCCCTTGTAGGTACCGGGGGTGAAAGTCGGCTTTCTGATTCGAAGCAGCTTCAGATTGGCATCTGCCAGTATTGCATTCGGGAACGTTCTAGAACTGCACAATCTTATTGCGAAGGGCGTAGCGAATCAGGCCGCTCAAGGAATGGGTACCGAGCTTGCGCATGATGTTGCTTCGGTGGGTTTCTACCGTGTGAACACTGCGCCCCAAGGTTGCCGCGATCTCCTTGTTACTCTTGTCCTCGGCCAGTAGCTGGACAACTTCTCGCTCGCGAGGGGTCAGGAGGTCACGATTGCGCTTCGTTCTGCCGGTTGTCTTACCATTTTTCAGGTGGCTCTCCACTATAGCCGTGGCTACGTTGGATGAGAAAAAACCTTTGTGCTGGCCAAGCGCCGCCACGCCCTCCACCAAGTTTCGTCCTGCGTCGGACTTCAGGACGTAGGCACGAGCGCCCGATTCGACCACTCGACGTATTAACTGTTCGGACTCATGAAGCGTCAGGATAAGCACCTCGGTTCTAGGGAGGGCTTTCAGAATTTGTCGCGTCGCTTCCAAGCCATTCAATTCCGGCATGCTGATATCCATCACCACCACGTCAGGCTTCGTCTGTTTAGCCCGTTCAACAGCCTCCCGGCCATTGGCCGCCTCCGCGCAAACTTCCCATTCGGGACGGACTTCCAGAAGGGCTCGCATTCCCTGCCGCACGACCTCGTGATCATCCGCCACCAGGATACGAAGCGTCTTCACGGAACGACCTCGGGATTCGGGATCATCACTCGGACGGTCGTGCCTCGGCCGCTGGAATCGATTTCCAGCCGACCCCCGAGTTGTCTGGCTCGCTCGCTCATGCCCATAATGCCCACTCCAAGCTTTCCGCTTTTCTGATTGCCCGAGTGGAGTGCCTTCGTAGGCATCCCCTGGCCTCTGTCCGTTATTTCTAACTTCACCCCAGTCGCGCGCCGTGAAAGCCGTATGCTGGCGGTCGGACTCTTGGAGTGACGGTGGACGTTCGTCAGGCCTTCCTGCACGACGCGAAAGAGGGTCGTCTCGATCTCCTGGGGCAGCCGGCCAAAATTGGGAGACACTTTGAGATCGACCTTGATTTCGCTTCGCTCGGCGAACCCCTTAACGTACCAAGCCAAGGCTGAAGCCAAGCCATCTTCATCAAGCAGCGGCGGGTGTAGCAAGTAGGAGAGGGTGCGCATCTCCTTCAAGCACCGCTCTGCCACCTCAAGACCTCCCGCTAGAGCTTGGCGCGCTTTCGGATGATTCTTACCAGCCGACCTTTGCGCCAGGGTGAGGTTCGTCACCAAGCCGACGAGGTTCTGGCCTATGGCGTCGTGGAGTTCCCGGGCAATGCGCCGCCGCTCCTCATCCTGCAACTGTAGCAGGCGTGTAGAAAGCCCGCGGAGGGCCTTTTCACCTTGCTTGCGTTCGGTGAGGTCTCGCATGACGGCCAACATGCAACTTGATCCCGTCTCATCAGCAATGGGGGCCGCATAAGACTCCACCCACCGCCGCGTACCTTTGAGCCCGACAATCTCGAATTCTAAATTGGCTCTCTTGCCGCTGCAGACTGCCCGCAAGAAAGCTTTGAACGCCGCCCGGTGCTCAAGCACAATCCAGGGAAGCACTGACTTTCCATTAACTGCGGCAAAGCTCTCAGCCTCGATCATGGCCAGGCCCGCCGGGTTCATTTGAAGGAGGTCGCCGTTGCACGCGACCTTCGCCACACATTCCGGCTCGGTTTCAACGATGGCCCGCAAGTGACTTTCACTTTGCTTTAGCGCCTCCTCAGCCTCCTTGCGCCGGGTAATATCAATGATGGTCCCTAGGATAAACGGTTGGCTGCCTGCCTCCCCTTCGATCAGATTCTCGTTAACCAGAACCCAAACCGGGCTGCCATCTTTTCGCTTAAGGCGCAATTCTAGATTCGAGAGGGTCTTTTCCGCTCTTATGCGGGTGGTGATGGCCTCCGGCTCGCGGGGATCAAAGTAAAATTCCTGCACTGGATGAGCTAAGACCTCTTCACGAGAGGCAAATCCGAAGACCTTGACGAAAGCTTCATTACAGTCCGTGATGTGGCGGTCCAGCGCAGTGCGGTATACCCCGGCAAGGTTTTTTTCAAAGAGCAGGCGATACTGCTGCTCGCTTCTCTCGAGAGCTGCCTTCGCTTGCATCCGCTCAACCGCATAGAGGACGGCGCGGCAAATCCACTCGCCATTCACCTTTCCTATGACGAGGTAATCTTGCGCCCCTTCCCGGACTGCGTGGAGGCCCAGCCTTTCATCGGTAAGACCCGTTAGCACTATGATGGGAGTTCCGGGGAATTGATTGTGTAACTCCACAAAAGTGCTAATGCCCTGGCTGTCGGGGAGCCCGAGATCCAATAACACCGCGTCGATTCCCCCCTTCGCCAGCCGCTCGACCGCTGTCAGCAAGCTTGGGGCATCCTCCAGGGCAGCCAAGGCGGGCTTCGCTTCCTTCAACATTTCCCGGATCAGGCGGATATTTCCCGGATTATCCTCCACCAACAAGACCTTAATCGGCTCGGATGTCATGGCGTTTTTCCTTGCGGGAGTTTCACAATCGTCAACCAAGAATCTTCAAACGACTTCACAACCTTGACAAACTGTTCCAGGTCGACCGGCTTTGTCACGTAACAATTGGCATAAAGGTTGTAGCTCTTAGCGATGTCTTCTTCGGCCTTCGATGAGGTCAGGATCACGACCGGGATAAGCCTTAAGACGGGGTCGGCTTTGATTTCCGCCAGGACTTGCCTGCCATCCTTCTTGGGCAAGTTCAGATCGAGCAAAATGAGGTCTGGCCGCGTGGCGTGGGTGTATCTGCCGGTCCGGCGAAGCAGATCCAGTGCTTCATTCCCGTCACCGCCAACGGTTAGGGTATTGCGGACCTTGGTTTCCTTCAGGATTTCCACCGTCAGGCGTACATCGGCAGGATTATCTTCGACGAGCAAACTTTCAATCGGCCTTCCAGCAGTCTCCATTTTTATCTCCGTGCACACATTACAGTGGATTGCTCAAGCCGGCAAGGTAAAGTAAAACGTTGACCCCTTTCCCGCATGTGATTCGATCCAAATCTTCCCGCCGTGGCACTCGACAATCTTCCTGCAAATCGCTAAGCCGACCCCCGTGCCGGGATACTCGCTCTTGCCGTGCAGGCGCTGAAATATCAAGAAGACACGCTCGAACTGCGCAGGGTCAATACCGCTGCCGTTATCCCGCACCGAGAAAAGCTATTCCTTCCCATTTCGTCGAGCTGAAACATGAACGACCGGCGGATCCTCGGCGCGAAACTTGATCGCATTGCTGAGCAAGTTTTGAAACAGGCGGCTCAGTTGGTCCTTGTCGGCCATCACGGTCGGCAAGGGATCGTGGGTGACCGTGGCTCCGTTTTCCTCCATCGCGCTTCTCAGATTCGAGACAGCATCCGCAAAGACCGCCTCGCAGTCGGTACGTGCAATTTCGCCGCCCGCGAACTACCGCGCAGCGGTGCCCAGCTTGAAGCATTTTTTAACGATTACCAAGCTTCAGTACAGATCAATCCACTGCCATTTGTCTCTACTGTAGATTCTGTAGAGACGCCTAGAGGTTCAGGCGCTCAACGTACTGTCGAATACTCAATCTGCAGAATTGTGCCTGTTCCCCCCAGAGGATACGCTTGCTCCGCTCCCGGAGGAGGGCCATAATAAGTCGGGAAAGATTCTGATTGTCGATGGCAAGTATTTGAGGGAGAACGAGTCAGCAGCCCATTCGGACCCTGAAACTGCCTTGGAGTGAATCCGACCCGCAAGGTGATACCGGGTCGTCGACAAAAGCCGTTTCGTTCTGATACCACGGGAGCGCCCTTAGCAAGCAGAGGGGGGTTGTTATGGCTAAGAAAAGCCAGCCTGCCGATTGGGAGGCCGCCCTCGCGGGAATCGCCTGCGGGAATACTGTTCTGGAATACGCCGCGAACCGCGATATCTTCAGCAAGCAGACGGAGGGTGTTATGGCGCCACAGAAGAGCCAGTCTAAGGTTGTCGGGACCAACGACAAAGGCAAGCCTACACTTGCTGCAGCAAACGAGAAAACTCAGCCCGTCAATTGGGCAGCATTCCTCGGAGGAATCTCGCGCGGGAAAACCGTTCTAGAATACGGCGCGAACCGCACGATCTTCGTGCAGGGAGACCCTGCGGATTCCGTGTATTATCTCCGAGAAGGCAAGGTGAAGCTCGCGGTGACATCCCAACAAGGCAAGGAAGCGATCGTCACCGTTCTGGGCGACAACGAGTTCTTTGGTGAGGGATGCCTTGCCGGCCAGCCATTGCGCATCGCAACGGCTATCGCGGTGACCGATTGCACTCTTTACAGGATCGAGAGGTCGCTGATGGTGCGTCTGCTCCACGAGCAGCACGGAATCTCGGAATTGTTCATCACGCACCTGCTTTCCCGCAACATTCGATTTGAAGGGGATCTGGTCGACCAGCTTTTCAACTCCAGCGAGAAGCGCCTGGCTCGGATTCTCTTATTGCTGGCGCATTTTGGCAAGGAAAGCAGAACCGAAGCTGTCCATCCCGGAATCAATCAGGAACACCTGGCCCAAATGGTCGGCACCACGCGGTCACGGGTCAGTCATTTCATGAACAAGTTCCGGACGCTGGGCTTTATCGATTACGCGGGCAGCGGCGCGTTGACGGTTAACAGTGGCCTCTTGAGCGTGGTCCTGAACGATTAACGCCCGACGGCGCACCTTGGTTAATTCTCTCCGAAACCAATACTGCGCCCATCAATGGTTGTGTGCTGTTTTAAACAGAGCTCTGAGCAATATAGAACTGACACGCGCATTTGCCTTACGGTACAAAGGCTACCTCTTTATCGTCGGCGAAAACCTGTGGTGCGGACGCAGGGGGGGGGAAGCAGTACATTCGCAACAGAGTACGGCACATGACGTGCTGCAGAATTAGCTAACACCACGTGAGATCGAGATGTCGTTTTGTATGAGTTTGAGAACCGTGGGAGGGAATATGAAACTGCATCGCTCTTGTTTGTTGGTTCTCCCTTTGTTATTTCTTCCTTTGTTGGCACCCAGTGCCTATGCCGACAGCCTTGGAGCAGATTTGAGTACTTTTGCGGTCCTGGGCGCCGCGGCGGTGACCAATGCCAGTGCCGGCGGTTCCGCCGCGACAATCATCACCGGAAATCTGGGTTCAGCTACCGCATGTAGTGGATTCGCACCCCCCTGCACTGGCCCAGCATATGGAATAGTGACCGGGACGATATACCTTCCATCTACACCTGGTACTACTCTGGCTCTGGCTCAGGGTGAGCTCACCTCTGCGTTCACTTCTCTAAGCCTCCTGGGCCCGGGGACCTCAATTTCGGCGGGTGGTCTGAGTGGAAATACCCTCGGGCCGGGCGTCTATTCTGTTCCCTCGGTAACCACTCCTGGCACCTTTGATTTGGGGGTGAATTCAACACTCACTCTCAGCGGCACGGGAGAGTGGGTGTTCCTGATGAGTAGCACGCTCGAGATCGGGTCTGGAACGACAGTTGACGTAAGCAAGGTGGGTGCAGGTAGCAGCGTGTATTGGATAGTCCCCGGCACCGCAGCAGAGCTCGGTTCCAACACTGACTTCGCAGGAAATATTCTCGCGTACGGTCTAGTCGCCTTCGATCCCGGCGCAACCGATCTGTGCGGCAGAGCCTTTTCGCAAGCGGCTGGAGTGACGTTTGCCGGGGTTGGCACGACTATTGAAACTGGAGAATCGGCTGTAGAAGCAAACCAGGTCGGCGGCGGCTGCGGTCTCGGAAGCGGCGGCGGCTTGAACGGCCTCGGCGGCACCGGCGGCGGCGGTGGCGGCACGCCCACCCCTGAACCCGGGACGCTCAGCCTGCTCGCGCTTTTCTCCGGGATCGCGTTCTTGCGGAGTAAGAGAAGGCGAGTAGGAAACCGGAAAATGGCCCAGGCAAGGGAATGAAGCAATTGTCGCCGTTCTGGACGCGGGTGAGTTCCTGGGTGAGGGATGCCTTGGGGGCCAGCAGTTGCGCATCTCATCGGCTAGCGTGACAACTGATTGCTTGCTTTGCCAAAGGGGGTAAGGGGCTCCTGGTGCACCTGCTCCAGAAGCGAAACGGCGTCTCCGAATTCTTCTTCACGCATCTGCCTTCCCGCAACATTCGATTCGAAGGGGATCTCGTCGACCAGCTTTTCAACTCCAGCGAAAAGCGTCTGGCTCGGATTCTCTTGCTGCTGGCTCGTTTTGGCAAGGAAAGCAGAACCGAAACTGTCCATCCCGGAATCAATCGGGAACACCTGGCCCAAATGGGCGGCACAACCCGGTCGCGGGTCAGTCATTTCATGAACAAGTTCCGGACGCTGGGCTTTATCGATTACACGGGCAACGGCCCGTTCACGGTCCATAGCGGCCTCCTCAGCGTGGCCCTGAGCGACTAGTTCGGATATGTCATCCATCCTCCCCGATGGGGAGGAACATCCTTAGCCGTAGGCGAAACCTACTACCTTTACCGCCGAGGCGCTGAGACGCAGAGAAAACGACTTTTGTTTTCAAGTCTCTGCGCCTCTACGGTGAGAAGAACCGCAGACCTCAACGACGCACGAAGCCCCCGTCCGTGTCAAATCCTCGGCAAATCCCCACCGGCTCCAGACTGTAGTCCCCCCCTGGGATGAGCATTTTTGACCTGATACGTGAGCCGTAATGAACTGACACCCATGCGCACAAACGGTATAAGCATTGTGCCTCGAGTGTCCGGTGAGAGGCAGATGTGACGTGAGTTGGAGGCAACACCTATGAACCAAAATAAAGTCATCAGCACAGCAGTTCTGTTTTTGCTTCTCGGAACCACCATTCCTGCATTCGCACAAAAAGGACAGGAGGAAAAGGGCGGAGGCGCAGAGAAAGCACAGCCGCAGCGCGCAGAGAAAGCGCAGCCACAGCGCGCACAGAAGGCGCAGCCACAGCGTGCACAGAAGGCGCAGCCACAGCGCGCAGAGAAAGTGCAGCCACAGCGCGCAGAGAAAGCACAGCCGCAGCGCGCACAGCAGGTGCAACGCCAGCAGCGGCCACAGGCCGTTGCTTCCAACCGTGGCGGCGGCCATTATGGCCGCATTCCTGACGACCATTACCGTGCCCATTTCGGCCATGACCACTCGTTCCACATGGGACGTCCCCAGATGATCGGCGGGTATAACCGCTTCCAGTACGGCGGCTATTGGTTCGGATTCAATGAAGGATGGCCAGTAGGCTGGGACTACAACGACGACTGTTATGTCGTATACGAGGGGGGCGCCTATTATATGTTCAACCTGAGGCATCCCGGCATCCGCATTACACTCAATCTGTTCTAACGATTTATCCAGCACACCTTCGGGGGAGGATTCAATCGGCACAGGCCGGGCGGGTCACCCCGAGGGGGGAAGCCGGATGAGTCTTTTGGCTTGAGAGCTACCCCAGCGGCAAATCATGCTGGAGGCTGTCATCGTGAAATGGCAAATTCAGTCACGGCGCACTGGGCGAGTGATCAGATCATTTCCAAGTTTGAACCCTTACTGAACTCCACGAGTCCCAGCATGTGTTTCCCCCGTCGCAAACGTGACTGAGCAGTTTTGACCAAACGCGTGAGCCATGCTGGACAGACACGCGAATCACCCCGGGGTATAAGAAGTGTGCCTCGAGCTGCCAGGCGGGATCTGGTGGGAGGCGAATGTCAGGGGAGGCGTGACGTGTTTGCACGAGCAGTGGTCATCAAGGTGAACCCTGGTTGCGAGGTGGAGCTTACCAGGACTTTCGAGCAGGAAGTCATTCCGCGGTTCCAAGAGGAAAAGGATTTTCGGGGCCTTCTCGCTTTCACCGTCCCTGACGGAACGGAAGCCCTCTCCTTAAGCCTTTGGGATCAAAAGGAGAGCCTGGGAGGATTCTGGACCAGAAGCTTTGGCGCCTTGGCGGCCCTGGCCAGAGTCGCACTGGGGAAGCCGTCGGTGCAAGTTTATGAGGTTTCAAATTCCACATTTCACACCATGGGACAATTAACCGGCCACGGGGAAGGCATCGAGGCGACGGCTGATCTTAAGATCTATCAGTCGGCCCTTCGGCCTTTCAAACTGGCGCCCGCGCGGGCCACCTTGGGCCGAGGTTTCCCGCTGGTGTGGGGTCTCATAAATTCATTTCATTTGTAGATCCGACCCAAGAACGAGGGGGCAGAATGGAACGCCCCAAGAAATATCGAGGTAACTCCAATGAAAAAGATGGATCGATTCAGAGTAGTGGCGATGATCTTCTGCTTGTCACTGGTGGCTCTAACGTTTCTACCCAGTGCGAAGGCAGACGAGTGGAACAGGAAAACGATTGTGACCTTCAACGAGCCAATCGAGGTTCCGGGTGTGGGCGCTCAGACCCTGCCGGCGGGCACGTATGTCTTCAAGATCTTCGATTCGGCATCCGACCGCCACATCGTCCAGATCTTCAACGAAACCGAAGACCATGTGTTTACAACCATCCTCGCGATCCCCAATTACCGTTTGAAGGCGACCGACAAAACCGTAATGACGTTTGGGGAGAGGGCAGCCGGGCAGCCGGAAGCCATCCGGGCGTGGTTTTATCCGGGGCGTCAATGGGGCGAGGAATTTGTGTATCCAAAGTCCAGGGCCGTCGAGCTGGCGAAGATAACAAATCAGCCCGTTCTCTTCACTCCTATCGAACTGGCAACAGCGCCCATAGAGGCTTTGAAGACCGCGCCGGTCGAGGCTGTTAAACCTACGGGCGAAGAGGTTAAAGTAGCTGAGGTCGTGGAGCTCCCGCCAGAGGTAGCCGCTGCGAAGCCGGTAGAGGTAGCCGCTGCGAAGCCGGTAGAGGCAGCCAGCTTGCCCCATACGGCCAGCACGTTGCCGCTGGTGGCATTGATTGGGGTGCTGTCGCTGGGCGCAGGCCTTACTCTTTGGGGTCTTTCGAAGCGAACTGCCTGAGCCAGGAGAATGTGTTGCGGAGCCTGCGTGGACCACCCACGCAGGGGGCCTAATGAGAACGCTTCCGGGCGCCAATTTGCTGGCCTGGGCGAGTTGACCAAGCGTCGGGTTGTGAAGGGGGGTGGTACGCAAAGTATCACCTCCCCTTCACGAGCGCCAGCGTGTGCGATCGCTTGGGCGGGGCCTGCCCGGCTACCTTTCAAATTCGACGACGGGACTAGACGGATTGAGAAAACAGTCAAGCCTTGTTGTTCGGGTTGTTTTTCGGGCGCGTCGTGCGCCGAACCTGCCGGTTGGTCGCTCGGAGCCGAGTGGAGACGCATTTACCGGCCGCGGGCAGAGTTAAGCTCTTAGTTCAACAAGATCACCCTTCTGGCAACGGGCCGGAGTCAACTGGCAGGCGATTGGTAACCTGCGACTGAGGATGTTATGTTCATCATCTACGAATATGCCGCCTGTTTGTTCGTGGCCTTGGTCGGTGCGGCGCTGCTATCCGCAGTCGGCGTGATGTTCATCGTGCTCAAAGAGGCAGGCAGTATGGGAGCGCGGAGATTGCGAGAACTAACACGCCGCGCCACATGGCTGGTGGGAAGATGGACGGCTGAACCTCGCGAGCCGTAGTCACGTTGGCCTTTGCTTTAGGGGAGGTGGAGGTTGCTGGCCGCGGAATATTTCAGCACGGCAATACGCACCCGGAAGGACTGTGCCTTCACAAACCGATGTCTGGTCGCCCTTTTCGGCTTGATTGTCCTACTAAGCCTTGCCCGGCCTCAAGAAACCTCGCCGTCACAAAGTCGCCGGGGTGACGAATACACGATTAGGGTAAATGCTGACTCCGTGGTCTTGCACGCGACCGTGCAGAACCGCAACGGTATTCTTGTTTCGGGACTTGGCAAAGATAACTTTCAAGTTTACGAGGACGGAGTTCTCCAACAAATTGATTATTTCAGCCATGAAGATATCCCGGTCACCGTCGGCTTGGTTGTGGACAACAGTGGAAGCATGCGACCCAAGCGCCCGGAGGTCATTGCCGCAGCCCTGGCGTTTGCCCGCTCCAGCAATCCGCAGGACCAGATGTTCGTAGTCAATTTCAACGAGCTTGTTTCGTTGGGCCTTCCCGCCGACACGCCGTTCACGGACCAAGCGGCTCAATTAGAGGTTGCCCTGTCGAGAATTGCCGCAGACGGCGAGACGGCGCTCTACGACGCTGTGGCTGCGGCGCTCGAGCACCTGAAGAAGGGTAATCAGGACAAGAAAGTGCTGATCGTGATCAGCGATGGGGGCGACAACGCCAGCAAACACAACTTGGCCCAAATCATGGCCATGGCGGGGCACCCCGACGCCATCATCTACACCATTGGTCTCTTTATTGCGGAAGATCCCGACCGGAACCCTGGTGTGCTCAAGCGGCTTGCAAAGGACACGGGTGGCGAGGCTTTTTTGCCGGAATCAGTAGGGGAGGTTCTCCCTATTTGTCAACGAATCGCTCGTGATATTCGGAACCAGTACACCATCGCCTATGCACCCGCGAATAGAAAGCAAGACGGGACGTATCGGGTCATCCAAGTGAAGGCCAATGCGCCGGGTCATGGACGCTTGGTCGTCCGCACCCGTGCCGGTTACTACGCACCCTCGAAACCTCAACCCTTGCCCGCCAATGCCGCCAACCAGAGCAACCAACCATGAACCCCAGAATTGAGCCGCGGAAGTATCGTCCCACTCGGAGCCAATCGATTCTCCGTTGGAGCCGATACCCCTTTTTCATCGTGGGCATCCTTGCGCTGAGTTACTGCGCCACCGTGCTGCTCGACACGTGGATGTATCAGGTCTACGAAACGTGGCGATTCCAGCGAGCCTTGAAGGGTTCGCAGACGTCTGCCCGTAGCGTTGAACAGCTTGCTTCGCCTCCTCTTCCCGCCCGGGCGGAAGCGGACCGCGCGCGCGCTGAGAGTTTTGGCATCGATGGCCACACGGGCTCTCCGTTGGGGCGAATCGAGATCAGTTCCATCGGCCTTGCGGCGATGATCGCGGAAGGCACAGACAGAAGAACTTTGCGACGGGCGGTCGGGCATATTCCAGGTACGCCCCTGCCGGGTCAGCCAGGGAACGTCGTGATCACGGGACACCGGGACACGTTTTTCAGAGGGCTGCGTAATATTCACAAGGACGACGAAATCACCTTGACGACGCTATACGGATCCTACCGCTATCGTGTGGACTTTACGGAAGTGGTCGAACCGACAGCCAATGAAGTGCTGAACGATTCCGCTGGCGCAATTCTGACCCTAGTGACCTGTTACCCGTTCTACTTTGTGGGCCCTGCGCCCAAGAGATTTGTCGTCCGCGCGCACAGGATTTCTTGATGAGGCGAGACTGCCTCCGATTCCGCAGACCTGACTGTAGAGGTGCGGTCGTTTGCATCATGAACCGACTCCCATTGAAGGGCGTTTAAACCATGAGCTATGGACTATACGTGGGTTCGATATGGGTTCCAATCCATGCCTTGCCGCGCCGAAAATAGCCATCCGTGCCTGATTTTTCTCTAAGTTACGATCGCCCGCCGCCCTTTCACGGCGCTGGCACGCCTTCAGATCCCGTCGGTGGCGCCGATCTTTGACCTCGAAATCTGCCGTATTCCACTGGTCGGCTACTGCAGTCGGCCAACCGGTAGGTAGACCGCCCGATAGACACCAAACGGCAGGCCAGGTTCTGGCTGCCAATTCGGGTCACAGCAGAGGGAATCCAAATCCCGCACAGCCTCGGCGCTAAGGAACCGCCGGTGACATCGCGAATTGTCCCTCGCCAAAACTGATGCAGCTGCAATTTCAACGGGTTAGGCGCGCAGCGCTGACATTGTTAAGAAGCGTCGTGTAGCCCAAGTTCGAGGCAGTTTAGGAACCCGATCTGGTTTTTGCGAAGGACGGGCGATCCCGGATTCGTTAGTCGTGGCTCCGCCGCGCGTTGACCACTTCCGGACGAACGGTCGCCCACACGGAAGTTGCTCTCCGGTTCTTCGCGGAGGAATTCATTCGCTCGTCTCACTGCAAGTTGCTGCCGCTCACGAGGTTCCGCCGCTACTAGGGATTCAGCCTGAAAGTCGGCATGTCGGAAACTCTCGGCCGGAATCCAGTCTTTCGACAATCCTAGTCGCGACTGGCACACACCGATCGCCGTAGTGCCGGTATTCTCTGGGGCTCCCGGTCATAATCCGCTGATCGCGGATCAGCCGGCTCTCAGCCTCAATCAGTAGAAGCTGCTTGGTGATCGCCCATCACCACACAGCCGCCAACCACTGGAAGGATGCTATCCGCCAACTCCCATACGAGTGGCGTATGGCAGATAAAGATCACTTGGTGAAATCCGCCAAGGTCCATGGCTCGGCGCAGCATGCGCACGTACTCCTTGGCGTTGGTCGCATCAAGAGCTCCCTCTGTTTCGTCCCGGAACAGAGTTTCGTAACGAACGCCCTCGCCCTGCCGCATGTTGTAGATGGCAATGCCCAGGTTGACGGCTTCGTTGACCAACACAAACTGCCCGCCTGAAAGTCCGTCCACCAAACAAGTGCGGTCCAGATTCTTGTTGCGAACCTCCACATCAAAATCGTCTACCATCCCTTTGCCGTCCGCCTTCGGGCGTTGCGTCCTGAAGCGGATTTCGAACTTGTTGTCGAAGCACCCCTCCAGCAGAGCGTTAACCAGGGTCGAGACTTCCGGTCCGGCCGCCTGGATCTCGCAGAGCTGTATCTCGTCCGGGCCAAAGACCTGGGCGAGATAGGTATAGTCTTCCTGTTCAGTTTTTGCCGCCCCGAGTTCGGCCTCGACCTGGGCCAAGCGAGTCCGCGCGACCTCCATCTGCACCTGGCGCTGTTTGATTTGTGCTTGGCGCGCAATAAGGCTATCCCTTTCACGGCGGCAGGAGATGATCAGCCGATCGGTGTTTTCAATTTCTCGTCGTGAAGCCTGCACCCGCGCATCGAGATCCGCGAACACGGAGAGGGCCGGTTCCTTCCTCCCCAACTCCTCCGTCAGCTCCGCCCGGGCCTGATTGAGCCGGTCCAAGCCCTTCAGCCGTTCCTCCCGGCGTACCTCGATACGGGAACACCGCACCAGCAGCCTCACCAAGCTCAACAAACGCTGGCTCGGTGCAAACGTAAATGGGATGCGTTCCCCTGGCCCGGCCAAACACATATAAATCGCCCTCCAGCTCCGCCCCATGATTTCCTGCGACCAGGATTACCGGCGCGTGGTTGGCCATCTCGACCAGCCCATCGATCCAGAAGTTCCGTTCCTTGATTGTGGCCTTATAGGTCGTGAGGTCGCCGTTGATCACAAAGAAGTCAACGCTCGCCCGGATAGCATCTGCGAAAAACCACTCCAGACATTGGGCGGTGTCGGGGAAGTAACGGTCTTCATCGAGGTGAAAATCACCGGCGTGACTGAATCGTAAGGGCATGTGGGGCCCCCCTTCATGTGAAAATATCAATGCATCCTTCTGTTAATGGGGTATGGTGAGGCGGAAGAGTATCGTCAACTTGAAGGATAGTTCTTTGCGCGCCATGAAGGCTGCGAGAGATCAGTCTGACCAACAGGGAACTTCCTCGAAGAGGGGGAGCCAGGGGTTACACTTCAACGAGTAGCGCGTTTCCCAGGCACGGGAGTGGTGGAGGCTTCAACCTCGATAGCTCTTGCTGGCCAAAGGGCATCTGACACGGCAGGTGTTCGGGGCCATAGTCCGACGCATCGCGGGGTTGCCGGTATCAGCAGGATAGAGTCCAACCTCTGGAGGGAGAAAGAACCGACGAGACGAGGAGGCTCCTACGGAAGGGTGTCGATGCAATCGCTGGGGAATTGGGAGGTACCCAGGTTTCCCGTGCCCGGAAATGACGCCAGCCGCACTCTCGCTCAGAGCGGGAGCCATGCAGGATGAAAGACCCGGCTGCAACGGCAGAAGTCGGGGATATGATTGTGTTAGCCGGGGTGCCAAGATAGAATCCCAGTGAGTGCGGTGTTGCGTTTTGGGGGGAAAACTGCCATGCAAAACCGACTGGTACCTATTCTGATCCCGCTTTCGATCGTGCTCGCCGCTGGGATGCATCTGACAAGCTGTGGGCCGAAGGCCGTGGTGGTGGACTCGGCCCAGCTCAAAATGTTTAAGGCCTTGCCCGACGCAGTAGAGTCGCAGAAGAACCCCATCACCGAGGCGAAGGTGAATCTGGGCCGCATGCTGTACTACGAACCCAGGTTGTCGAAGAACCATGACGTATCCTGCAACTCCTGCCACGATTTGGCCAAGTACGGAGTAGACGGGCAGCCGGTTTCCGACGGCCACAAGGGCCAGAAGGGCACGCGCAACGCCCCCACGGTGTACAAC
>Ga0187865_1002537_pt1 | contig 17057 bp, 13 predicted proteins | sample June2016WEW_11_1_2_FD_132989 | JGI IMG/M metagenome (GOLD analysis project Ga0187865, IMG submission 132989) | Peatland microbial communities from SPRUCE experiment site at the Marcell Experimental Forest, Minnesota, USA - June2016WEW_11_100 | ecosystem: Environmental > Terrestrial > Soil >...
CTCCACCACGCTGACTTTTCCTTTGGAAAGGACTTTCTCAATCCGGGCTTTACGGGCGCCCAGGTCTCCGATCACCTCCCCTAGAAACTCCTCGGGAACGAGCACCTCGGTCTTCATGATCGGTTCGAGCAAAACTGGCTGAGCTTTCTGGCAACCTTCCCGAAAGGCCATGGCTGAGGCGACCTGGTAGGCAAGGGGCGTGGAGCTTCCCTCGCGGAACGACCCTCCCAGAAGGCTCGCTTTCAGGTCCACCACCGGATATCCGGCCACCGGACCGTTTCCCGTAGATTCCTTGACTCCGGATTCAATGCTGGGGATGAATTCGGGGGGAATCGTTTCATCCGCGGAACCGGAGTCGAATTCGATTCCCGACCCCCGGGGGCGCGGTTCCACCCGCAGTCGCACATGCCCGAAATTCATCACGCCTTCAATCTCCCTTTCGAACTTTCCTTCGCCCTCAGCAGTTTCGGTGATGGTCTCCCGGTAAACGACCTGAGGTTTGCCCACGTTCACGGAAACATTAAAATCATCCTGCAGCCGGCGCACAATCACCTCCAGGTGCAGTTCGCCCATGCCGGATATGATCGTCTGTCCCGTGTCCTCGTCGAACTTCACTCTAAAGGTGGGATCCTCTTCAACCAGTTTCTGCAGGACTGAGTCCATCTTCTCCTGATCTCCCCGGGACTTCAGCTCGATGGCCACCGAGGTTACCGGCTCGTAAAAATCGATCCGTTCCAGGGTGATCGGGTGCTCTTCAACGCAAAGAGTGTCTCCCGTGGTGGTCTCTTTCAAGCCGGCTGCGGCGATGATATCCCCGGCCCGCACCTCTGAGACCCTCTCCTTTTTGTTGGCGTGCATGCGGAAAAGACGGGCCACCCGTTCGAGTTTCCCTTTGGTGGAATTGTAGACTTCCTGTTCAGGCCGGAGGATCCCGGAGTAAACTCTCATGTAGGTCAGCTTCCTCCCCTCCTCGGTCATAATCTTAAAGGCCAGGGAGGCAAAAGGCTCTTTATCCGAGCTGCGGCGGGATTCCGGCTGGCCCGTCTTGGGGTTGAAACCCTTTACTGGTGGAACATCCAGGGGTGAAGGGAGATACTCCACCACAGCGTCCAGAAGCGGCTGGATCCCTTTATTCCGGAGGGCTGCACCACAGAGGACCGGTACCAGCTCAAATTTCAATGTGGCTTCTCGGAGCACTCTATGAATTTCTTTCGCAGAGATATCCTGGCCAGCCAGATATTTTTCCATGAGCGGATCACTATTCTCCGCGAGGGTTTCCAGCAACTGGTCCCGGTACTTCTTGGCATCGGGCAAAAAGTCGGAGGGAATTTCCCCCTCCCGGAAAGTGGCTCCCAGGGTTTCTTCATCCCAGATGATGGCTTTCATCTTGATCAGGTCGATAACCCCCTGGAACCGGTCTTCCGCTCCCAGGGGAATCTGAATGGGGATCGGGTGGGTCCCCAGCTTGTCTTTCATACTCTCTACCGTGCCGAAAAAATCGGCGCCTACCCGGTCCATCTTATTGGCGAAGGTGAGGCGGGGGACGCGATATTTATCAGCCTGGTGCCATACCGTCTCCGATTGGGGTTCCACGCCGTTTACGGCGTCAAAAACGGCGACCGCCCCATCCAGGACCCGGAGGCTTCTCTCTACCTCAATGGTGAAGTCCACATGCCCGGGAGTATCGATGAGATGGATTTCATGGCCCCTCCAGGGAAAGGTGGTCACGGCAGAAGTAATGGTGATGCCCCTCTCCTGCTCCTGGCGCATCCAGTCCATGATCGCCTCCCCATCATGAACCTCTCCCATCTTGTGAGAACGACCCGTGTAGTAGAGGATGCGCTCGGTGACCGTAGTCTTCCCGGCATCGATGTGGGCCATGATCCCGATGTTGCGAATTCGGTTTAATCTTCCCTTAGGTGGAGCCATATAAAAAGCTTTCAGCTATCAGCGGTCAGCCATCAGCAAAAGAAAATTGGATTAATGTAACTTTTCAAATATTGATGGTTAAGGGCTTGATATTTATATTATTCATATTTTCGTTTGGATTGAAATTTCGAGCCTCGGTCCTCGACCCTCGTTCCCCAATCCTCGTGCCTCGAATCTCGTTCCTCGCGCCCCGATCCTCGACCCTTCTTTGGCCTCTATAGATATTTTTTTCGCAATTGCTCCGATAGCTGCGAAAGTAGGGCCATCGCTTTCTCTGCATTCTCCACCGACATCAACCCCATTCCGCAGCTGGAAGTTAGGAGGCATCTTTCCCGGATGATCTTTTCCGGGATTCCCTTCCTGGAGAGCTCTCGGAATTCCTCCTCCAGCCTCTCTTGCAGCCCTTTCACCGTTTCTTTTCCGGTAAACTCCGAGGTGGGTACAATCCCCCAGGCTAAGATTCCATCCCGGGAAAGAAAATCATGGATCGCTTCGACGTAAAGAGAAAACTGCTCAAAAAATCCCCAGGCATCGAAATTGATGATGTCTGCCTTGGTCTTCAAAAGCATGGACCAGTCGGTATTCCCACAGCAGTGCACACCTACCAGAACACCCTGGGCGTGAAAATCCTCGATGACTTCATTCAAACGCGCGGTAATGGTCTCTTGATCGACGCTGAAAAAAGCCGACCCGTAACCGGAGAGACCGGGCTCGTCGAGGAAGAGGATGACTTTCGGGCACACCGTTTTCATCCGCTGAATGATCCATCGGCCCCGCAGGATCAACCCTTTCAGGAGCCCATCGAAGACCACCTCGTTATGGATGACATTCTTTTTTTGCCCGTCCTGTATGGACAGGCCAAAAGTGATCGGCCCGACAACCTGCCCCTTAAAAAAATGGAGAGCCGATTTTTCTTTCTCCCTTAGATATTGCACCATCCCCTCGAAACTTTCGGCATACCGGGGAGGAAAGCCGTAATCTTCGATCTTCCCGGACAAATAAGCCTGGTATACTCTCTCCAGCTCTCCCGCTTGGTCAAGGGATTTATCAAAATGGACCTCCCCTTTCTTCTCATCCACTCTCAGGAAGGGGAGGCCCGGACTGACCTGAATATTCATACTTTCCATTGGGCTGTGCTTCGGCAATTGAGGCCAAAAGGGAGTATGGGGGAGAGTTCGGGCGATTAAAGCGCAGGCCTCTCCAATATCAGCATGAGGCAGGCTCCCCACGCCGGTAGCCAGAAGATGAGGGATAAAGCTTCTCCTTTCGAAAGGTTCCATAATTGCCTAAAATGTCTAAAGTGCCTAAAGCCAAAAAAACGAGAACACGGAATGCAAGACCCTGGAGTTAAAGAAAAACAGGCCAAGGAATTCCTCTTGTGAAAGATAAGGAAAATCCGTAGCTTTTCCGCGAATCTCATAGTAAAAAATTTCCCCCACCTTGTCAAGATGAAACCAGGAAAACAAAACCAGACAAACGTTCAGGATACTAGAATAGACGAACAGAGTGGGATTTTTCTATTTTAACTTTGCCCTTGACCCATTTTCCTTATTTCTATACATTTTAATTAAACTATCTCTTAATCCGGAGAAAGGAGGACATGGCAATGAAAGAGGGATTTTGGCGATGGGGCTGGATCTTGGTGACCCTTCCAGCCATTTTCCTGCTTACTTTCGCAGGTCAGGGTGCGGGCCAAGACACGATTAAAATCGGTTTCTTCGCTCCCATCACCGGGCCTGCGGCTGCAGATGGTGCCAGTGCCAAAAACGCAGTGGAACTTGGGGTAAAGGAAGTCAATGATGCCGGGGGAATCCGGGGAAAGAAAATAGAGCTGATCGTTTATGACGATCGTTTGAATCCTCAAGAGGCGGTCGCGATTGCCAACAAGCTGATCGAGAAAGATAAGGTCATCGGGGTGGTCAGTGGCGCTTACAGCGGTCCCACCCGGGTGACTGCTCCTATCTTTCAGAAGGCTGGAATGCCCATGGTTGCTGGTTACGCTGTCCATCCGGACGTCACCTGGGACCCGAAGGCCAAGACGCCCAATGATTACATCTTTCGCAACGGGTTCCTGGGGGAGATCGAAGGGGCCGCCGCAGGGGAATTCGCCGTAAAAAATCTGAAAGCCAAGCGGATCTCCCTCATCTTCATGGACAATGACTTCGGTCGGGCCATCTCTTCCGGATTTGCCGAAAGAGCGGAAAAACTGGGCGCCACCATTCTCACCAAACAGATGTATAAGTTCCCGGGGGAGAAGGATTTCCGTCCCTTCCTTACCCGGATCAAAGAAGGGAACCCGGATTTGATTTTTGCCGCCGGCTATTACAGTGAGGCTGCTTCCATCGTCCGGCAGGCCAAGGAACTGGGGATCAAGAGCCAGATCATGGGCGAAGAAGGGTTTGATTCTCCCAAGTTTCTGGAGATCGCCGGACCGACTGCGGAGGGCGTCACCATTGCTACGAACCTCGACCGGGACGACCCCCGTCCCGTAGTCCAGAATTTTCTGAAGAACTATCGCCAGGCTTACGGGGAAGACGCTGACATGGTGGGTGCCTCCAGCTACGATGCCTTTATGATTCTCGTCAACGCGATTAAAGAAGCCGGCACAGACCCGAAGGCCGTCCAGAAGGCCTTGTTCGCCACCAAGGATTATAATGGCTTGACCGGGAAAATCAGCCGCTTTGTCCAGGGCGAAGTGGTCAAGGCCGTCCAGATTCAGGTGGTAAAGGAGGGCAAGTTCCACCGCTTGGGCGTCGTCGACAACCCTGAAGTGATCACCCCACCAATTAAAAAATAATTGTGTGGGGGTGGGGTGCCTCCGCCCCCGCCGCAGGGCGCGGTCACCGCGCCCCTACAATCTATTCTTATGCTCTGGCAACAACTGGCCAATGGAATCGCTGTGGGGAGCGTCTACGCCCTGATTTCCCTGGGTCTGACAATGGTTTACGGGATCCTAAGGATCCTCCATGTCGCCCATGCGGGCATCTACGCCCTCGGGGCGTACGTGGGCCTGCTCTCCTTCCGGCTCATCGGCGATTTCTGGCTGTCCTTGATCATGGGGATGATGGGAGCGGCCGTTGCGGGTTATGTAGTCGAACGTTTCTTGTACACGCCTCTTTTGCACCTGCCCCGGATCGCGCCGCTCATCGTCTCCATCGGCCTTTTTACCGCGATGGAGGAAGCCTTCCGGATCGTTGCCGGCCCCCACACCCTGACTTACAATGCCTCCGTGGGTCTGGGGAGTATCTCCATCGGCAGGTTTCATCTCACCCAGACTCAGGTCCTCATCCTCCTGGTTACTTTCGCCGTGTTGATTTTTCTCTGGCTCTTCCTGACCAGGACGCGGATGGGTTTGGCGATGCGGGCTTGCGCGCAGGACGCGGAGACGACGTCCGCCTTCGGGGTGAATGTGAGCGCCATCATCGCCATGAACTTTCTCATCGGTTCGGCGATGGCGGGTGCGGCGGGCGTGTTGATCGGGGTCTATGACAATCAAGTATGGCCGACCATGGGCAGCATCCCGGCCTACAAGGCCCTGGCCATTGTCGTCCTCGGCGGCCTGGGAAATATTCCTGGAACGGTTCTGGCATCGATCGTCGTAGGACTGGCCGAAACTTTCTTTATCGGAGTCCTGGCCATTCCCTTCCCGAGAGATGCGGTGGCTTTCTTAGCCATGATTCTGGTATTGATGTTCAAGCCCTATGGGCTGCTGGGCAAAGCCTGAAAAATATTCGCCGCAGAGAACGCAGAGGACGCTGAGATAAAACGTTCATAATCATAATGCCCATTGGCGAAAATTTGTTTACTTTAATTCATTTCTCTGCGTTCCCCGCGTGATCTGCGGTGAAAGCCTTTAGGTTCTTATGATCGGCGGTTACTTAATCACCATTCTCATTACCATCACCATTTACGCCATTCTGGCCCACAGCCTGAATATCATCACGGGCCATGCCGGCCAGATCTCCCTGGGGCATGCGGCTTTCTTCGGCATCGGAGCCTATACTTCGGCCCTGCTCACCGCAGAGGCCGGCCTTCCCTTCTGGTTCAGCATTCCTCTGGCTGCCGTCACCGCCGGAATCATCGGGGCCATCCTGGGTATTCCCTGCCTGCGGGTCCGGGATGATTTTCTCGCCATCACCACCATGGGGATCAACTTCGTCGTGGAAGCGGTCTTCCTCTACATCCCCTTCTTCGGCGGGGCCATGGGAATCGGAGGGATTAACCTTCCCGAGTGGTTTGGTCGGGAGATGACCAAACCCGAATATTTCCTGCTCATTCTGGTGGTCTTTGTCTTACTGCTCCTCCTCGACCGCAAGCTGGGGCGTTCCTGGATTGGCCTAGCCTGGGCTTCTATCCGGGAAGACGAGCAGGCTGCGGAAGCCATGGGAGTGGATGTGGTGCGATTCAAGGTTCTGGCCTTTATCCTGGGGAGTGCTATCGCCGGTCTGGCCGGTGGGTTTTACGCTCACTTTCTGACTTTTATCATGCCCCAGAATTTTGGTTTTCCCCTTTCCATCATGATTCTCTCCATGGTGGTCTTCGGAGGGATCGGAACTCGGTGGGGGCCTTTGCTGGGAGCGGTCATCCTGGGCGTGCTTCCGGAGATCTCCCGTCCCATCATGGAGTACCGCACATTCGTCTACGGAATCTTGCTGATGTTTATGATGCGCTTTCAGCCCGACGGCCTTCTGGGCTCCAGCTCTATTCTGGCAACCACTTTCCGGCGGGTCACCACTCGCCCGTTCAACGCGGGATAAACCTATGCCCCTTCTGGAAGTAACCTCTCTCAGCAAAGAATTCGACGGCCTGCGCGCCCTGGAGGGGGTAACTTTTGCCGCGGAGCCCGCGGAGATCCTGGGCATTATCGGGCCCAACGGGGCAGGGAAGACGACGCTCTTCAACCTCATCTCCGGCATTTTCACCCCCTCGGCGGGGGAGATCAAATTTCAGGGAAAGTCCATTCTCCGCTTGAAGCCTAACCAGATCAGCCGTTTGGGGGTCGGGCGGACTTTTCAGATCGTCCGTCCCTTTCAAAATCTGGACGTAGAGACCAATGTCCTGGTCGCTCTAGGACACCGCTTCTATCCTTCCCTCCTGCAGTCTATTCAGCCCTTTCGCCGACCGGAGATCCTCCAGGAGGCCCGGGCACTCATCGAAGATACCGGGCTCCGCCCTTTTGGTCAACATCTGGCCAAAAATCTGCCCCTGGGCATCAAGAAGCGCCTGGAGATCGCCCGCGCTCTGGCCCTGCAACCACGCCTCCTTCTTCTCGATGAACCTTCAGCGGGCTTGCGTTACGAAGAATCCGCTCAGCTCATGGATCTGATCCGAAAGGTCTGCGGTCAGGGAATCGGGGCTCTTCTCATCGAGCACAATATGCAGGTGGTGATGGATCTGTGCCAACGGATCGTGGTCCTGGACCACGGGAGCAAGATTGCCGAGGGCCTTCCGGAAGAGATTCGCTCCAACCCCCAGGTCATCCAGGCTTATCTGGGAAAGGAAACCTGATGCTGGAAGTACGGGACGTCGAAGTTTCTTATGGGGAAGTCCTGGCGTTGAAGGGAATCAGCTTCACCGTGAGAGAAGGTGAGCTGGTTACCATCATCGGAGCGAATGGTTCGGGCAAGACTACAATCCTGCGGGCCGTCATGGGTTTGGCTAGATGCCGGAAAGGAACCATCCTTTTCCAGGGGAAGGATATCACCTCGACCCCTCCTCACTACCGGGCCCGCCTGGGCATCAGCCCGGTCCCCGAAGGTCGAAAGATTTTTCCGGACCTTACCGTGGCCGAAAACCTGCTCATGGGGGCTTACACCAACGATCGAAGAACCATTGCCTCCAGAATGGAAGAGGCCTTTACCCTCTTTCCTATTTTAAAAGAGCGGCAGGCCCAGGTGGGGAAAACCCTCAGCGGCGGAGAGCAGCAGATGCTGGCCATAGCCCGGGCGCTCATGCCCCAGCCCCGGGTGATCCTGATGGACGAAGTCTCCCTCGGCCTGATGCCCCTCTACGTGGAAGAAACCTTCCGGGTGATCCGAGATCTGCACCGGAATCGGGTGACCATCCTTCTGGTGGAGCAAAACGCCCGAAAAGCCCTGTCTGCGGCCGACCGCGGTTATGTACTCGAAACCGGGGAAATCGTTCTCAGCGGCCCCAGCCAGGATCTGGCCACCAACCCCCAGGTTAAGAAGGCCTACCTGGGGGGGATATGATGCACCGCAGAGAACGCAGAGTTCACAAAGATTATCCTAAAAACAGGAGGCTGGAATCTTTTTGAAATTCCTTTGCGTTCTCCGCGGCCTCTGCGGTTTATTACTGAATCGCCGAACGGCGAAGAGGGAGATGGACGGATGAAAAAAACACGGCCGGTGAAATTGATGGAAAAGCCCAAGGTGAAGCTCCAGGTAAATATCTCCTCTCCACGGGGGACCAAGCTCACCTGTAAAAGCTGGCAGACGGAAGCAGCCCTGCGCATGCTGATGAATAACCTGGATCGCGAAGTGGCGGAAAAACCCGAAGAACTCATCGTCTACGGAGGGGCAGGCAAGGCTGCCCGGAACTGGGAGTGTTATCTCAAGATCGTCGAATCCCTGAAGAACCTGGAGAATGATGAGACCCTCCTCGTTCAATCCGGCAAACCCGTGGGCATATTCAAGACCCACACCTTTGCCCCTCGCGTGCTCATCTCGAATGCCATGCTGGTCCCGAAATGGGCGACCCGGGAGAAATTCCAGGAACTGGAAGCATTGGGCCTGACCATGTATGGCCAGATGACCGCCGGGAGCTGGATCTACATCGGCTCCCAGGGAATCCTTCAGGGAACTTACGAAACCTTCGCCGCCGCTGGGCGGAACCATTTCGGGGGAACGCTGAAGGGCCGGCTGATTCTTACCGCGGGGCTGGGGGGGATGGGCGGGGCCCAGCCTCTGGGCGCCACCATGAATGATGCCGTTTTCATCGGAGTGGAAGTGGACCCGGAACGAGTCAAAAAACGGCTGGAGACAAAATATCTGGATGTTATGACCGGCAGTCTCGATGAAGCCCTGAAATGGGCTGCCGAGGCCAAAGAAAAGAGGATCGCCAAATCCATCGGCCTGGTAGGCAATGCAGCTGAGGTCCATCCTGAACTGGTCCGCCGGGGAGTGGTTCCAGATCTGGTTACCGACCAGACCTCGGCCCATGACCCTCTGAAAGGTTATGTTCCGGCGGGCATGAGCCTGGCTTCGGCCCTGGAGTTAAGGGAGAAAGATCCGGATGAATATGTCCGCCAGGCCTTGAAGTCCATGGCCATTCATGTCCGGGCCATGATCGATTTCCAAAAGAGAGGATCCATTGTCTTCGACTACGGAAATAACATCCGGGCCCAGGCCTATGAGGCTGGGCTAAAAAACGCTTTTGACTTCCCCGGCTTTGTCCCGGCCTTCATCCGCCCCCTCTTCTGCGAGGGCAAAGGGCCTTTCCGGTGGGCTGCTCTTTCAGGCGATCCTGAGGATATTTATAAGACCGATGAAGCGGTGCTGCGGGAGTTTCCGGAAAATGAATCCCTCCACCGGTGGATGAAATTGGCCCGGGAAAAGGTCAAGTTTCAGGGCCTTCCCGCGCGCATCTGCTGGCTGGGCTATGGGGAGAGGTCCCGCATCGGCAAGGTGTTCAATGACCTGGTCGCCAGCGGAGAGCTTAAAGCCCCGATCGTCATAGGCCGCGACCACCTCGATGCCGGCTCGGTCGCCTCCCCCTACCGCGAGACGGAAGGGATGCAGGACAAAAGCGATCCCATCGCCGACTGGCCCATCCTCAATGCTCTTCTGAACACCGCAGCCGGAGCTACCTGGGTCTCCGTGCACCATGGCGGAGGGGTGGGAATCGGCTATTCCATCCACGCCGGAATGGTGGTAGTCTGTGACGGTACGAAGGAAGCGGAAGAGAAGATTCTCCGGGTCCTGACTACGGATCCCGGAACCGGAGTCATGCGCCATGTGGATGCCGGCTACGAACTGGCCATTGAAACAGCCAAGAAAAAGGGAATCAAAATTCCAATGATGAAATAAAAAGATTTCACCGCAGAGATCGCTGAGATAAGATTAAAATAAAAACTCAAAAAAGGAATTTTTGATTCTATTTTTTATTGATCTCTCTGCGTGCTCTGCGGTGAATAACGAGATGGGGGCACTATGAAAATTTTGGAATGTATCCCCAACTTCAGCGAGGGGAGAGACGAAGGCAAAGTGGAGCAGATCATCGAGGAAGTCCGCAAAGTCGGCGGTGTCAAGCTCCTCGATTATTTCTCCGACCCGGATCACAACCGTACGGTGGTCACTTTTCTCGGAGAGCCCGCAGCGGTTCGGGAAGCCGCTCTGAAGGCCTCTCTGAAAGCTCTGGAGCTCATCGACATGCGGTCCCACTCGGGCGGCCATCCCCGGATGGGTGCCGTGGATGTGGTTCCTTTCGTGCCCATTCAGGGAGTGGATATGAGCGAAGCCGCTTATCTGGCCCAGGAGATGGGGCGGGAGCTCGGAGAGGCTGGCCAGCTGCCCGTCTATTTTTACGGAGAAGCGGCCACCGATCCCCGGAAGAAAAAATTGGCCGACATCCGCAAGGGAGAGTATGAAGGCCTGAAAGAGAAATTGACGATCCCCGGCTGGGAACCGGATGCCGGGGCCAGAATTTTCAATCCCAAGTCGGGCGCGGCTGTCGTGGGGGCCCGCCTTCCTCTCATCGCCTTCAATGTCAACCTGCGCCCTCCCAAGCTCGACCTGGCCAGGCAAATTGCCCGGAAGATCCGGGAATCGAGCGGCGGCATTCCCTCGGTCCAGGCCCTTGGGCTGGAGTTGAAAGAGCAAGGGATGGTCCAGGTTTCCATGAACCTGACCGATTATCACCGGGCCTCCATCTCCACAGTCGTGGAGTTCATCCGGAAGGAAATCGCCGGGAAAGGCCTGGAGATTTCCGAATGCGAGGTGGTAGGGTTGGTTCCCCTGGAAGCCCTGGTCGATGTCGTCCGGGAATACCTGAAGATGCCGGAGTTTGACCTAAGACAGATCATTGAAACTCATCTTTTAGAATAGTCTCGGGTCACAAGTTTCAGGTTTAAGGAAAGGGTGTTTTTAACCCGAAACCTGTAACTTTTTTTATGAGGGGTTCCTATGAGCCAAGAAGAACAGAAGGATGGGGTGACTCTGTCTGAATTTCTCGACGCCGTTGCCGCGGGGACTGCGACTCCGGGCGGAGGAAGCGTTTCCGCCCTGGCGGGGAGCCTGGGTGCGGCCCTGGTGGAAATGGTCGCCAATTTAACTGTAGGGAAGAAAGCCTTCGAGGCTTACGAGGCGGAAATGAAGAAGATCGGGGAAGAGGCCCACTCCTACCGGGAATCTCTTGCCAACGCTGTCGCCCAGGATATGGACGCCTATCAGGGCGTTATGAGTGCCTACCTCCTTCCCAAGGCCACGGAAGATGAGAAAAAGAAGCGCAAGGAAGAGATTCAGAAAGCTTTGAAAAAAGCAGCCGACCCCCCGCTTTTCACCGCGGCCACCAGCCTTAAACTGTTGAAACTCTGTCAGAAAGCAGTGGAAAAAGGAAACCCTAATGCGATTACCGATGCCGCCGTTGGTGCCCTTCTGGCCCATTCAGCCTTGCAAGGGGGGATTTTTAACGTGCTGATCAACCTCTCTGCATTAGAAGATGAGATTACGGTAAAGAAGATGAAGGGAGAACTCCTGCGTCTGGAGCTGGAGGGAGACAAAACAAAAGAAAAGATCATCACCCAGGTGAAGGAGAAGATGAACGTAGAATGAGCGTAGAAGCCGATCTATTGGTGGAAAACGCCGCCCAGCTTTTGACCCTTGTCGCCGTCGATCATCATCTCGAGGCCGAGCAGAAGCTGGGGATCATAACGAACGGTACCGTCGCCATTCGGAGTGGCCGGATCGTCTGGGTCGGGCCGGCTGATCGGGCTTCCCGGAACGTTTCTCTCGTATCGGGCGGGAAGGAACTGGATGCTTCGGATAAAGTAGTTACGCCGGGTCTTATCGACTCCCACACCCATCTTCTCTTTGCGGGGACAAGGGAAAAAGAGTTCGAGCTTCGGATTCGAGGGGCGACCTACCAGGAGATTGCTGCCAAAGGGGGCGGTATCAAGTCCACAGTAGAGAAGACCCGCCGGGCGAGTAAAGAAGAATTGATCGCCATTGGCCAAAAGAATCTCAACTGCATGCTCTCCCTGGGCACTACCACTGTAGAAGCCAAGACGGGATACGGTCTTTCTACCAAGGATGAAATCAAGATGCTCGAGGCTTTGCAGGGATTGGCCGGGGAGCATCCCATCGAAATCCTACCCACCTTTCTGGGCGCTCATGAGATTCCCCCAGAATACGCCGGGAGGAAAAAGGATTATGTGCGGCTGATCATCGAAGAGATGATTCCGGCGGTGGCCGGAAAGAAACTGGCGGTCTTTTGTGATGTCTTTTGTGAGGGAGGCGTCTTTTCTCTAGAAGAATCGCGGCGCATTCTGGAGGCGGCGAAACGTTATGGTATGCTGCCCAAGCTTCATGCAGATGAACTCACCCCGCTGGGCGGAGCAGAATTGGCTGCTGACTTGGGGGCCGTGTCGGCTGATCATCTCCTCTTTATCAGCGAAAAGGGAATGGAGGCTATGGCCGAGAAAGGAGTCGTGGCCATCCTGCTCCCCGGTACCGCCTTCTTCCTGTTTATGGGTCGCTACGCCCCGGCGCGCCAGATGATCGCCAAAGGCGTAACCGTCGCCCTCGCCACGGACTTTAACCCCGGCTCGTGCATGACGGAGTCCCTTCCCCTCATCACCACCATCGCGTGCACCCAAATGCGCATGACTCCTGCCGAAGCTCTTTTAGGCGTGACCCTCAACGCGGCCAAGGCGCTCAGGAAAGAAAAAGAGATTGGCAGCCTCGAGGTCGGGAAACAGGCGGATCTTCTCCTCCTGGATGTTCCTGATTATCGTCACCTCTCCTACCACTTTGGCGTCAATCATGTTGAGAAAGTCATCAAGAAGGGCAGGCTGGTTTGGGAACGATAGGGATCCATAAAGATGATTTCAGGTTTCAGGCTTCAGTTCTTTGACTCATAACTCGATTCCCTTTTTGGGCATATCTTCAAACTGCTCTTAAACGAAAGGAGAAATCATGAAGAGACGGATGATGATCGGATGGGTTGGATTTATTTTGGCGATGGGTCTCTTTTTCCTCCCCGCAACTCAGGTGAGCGCGGCGCCGGTGGAGCTGCAGGTCTGGAGCGCCTTCCCCGAGCTCCACGACCAGGTGACCTGGATCGCCGGGAAGTACATGGAGAAAAATCCCAATATCAAGATCAAGACCACCCTTTTCCCCCAGCGAGCGCTGGAGGAGAAAGTGGCCGTGGCCTTGCCGGCCGGCCAGGCGGCGGACCTCATCGAGATGGACAAGATGGCCTTCTATCCTTATTACGTGGCCGGCCATCTGGCCCCCCTGCCCAAGGAAGTGGCGGATTGGGTGAATAAGAACTTTCCGGATTATTCCGTCGCCTCGGTGACTTCGGAAAAGGGGGAGCTCTTCACTTTCCCCTGGCTGAATGCCTTGAAGACGATGTTCTATAATAAGGATCATTTCAAAGAGGCGGGGATCACCAAGACCCCCGAGACCATCGACGAGATGATGGAGATGGCCAAAAAGCTCACCAAGCGGGATTCCAAGGGGAATCTCACCCGGGCCGGCCTCGACCTCCGGCTCTCCGGGGGCGGATTCGGGACTTCCCAGAAGTACTGGTGCCAGGTCATGGTCCCTTATGGGGCCCAGGTTCTGGAGAAGGTGAGGAACAAATACCGCGCCGGGTACGATAACGAGGCCGGACGCAAGGCTCTTCAGTATTATATCGACGCCGTATACAAGCACAAGGTGGACAGCCTGGACTTCAAGTCCGATGCCGAAGCCTTCGGCCTGGGGATTACCTCCATGTTCCAGCGGGAGTCCTGGGTCGTCGGGTACATGGCCAAGAACGCCCCCAAGATCAACTACGGAGTCTTCATGATGCCCAAGGGCCCCGGGGGCTGGGGCACGGTGGGCAACACCATGTCGCTCTCCATCTCCAAAGCGAGTAAGTTCAAGAAGGAAGCCTTCGACTTCGCCATGTTCGCGATGAATGACGACATGTCCCGGGCCACCTTTGGCGACAGCGGGTGGCAGCCCTTCCGGAAAGGGGTGGATTACAGCCAGCTCTACAAGACCCGGCCGCAGCTTAAGACCTTCATCGATGCCGCCCAGACCAAAGGGCACACCGTGTATGATTATGAAAACATCGCCCCCATCTTTGAAATCCACTCGCGCATGGCCGATCGCCTGATGGCCGCCTTCAAGAGGGCCGACCTGATGGACAACCCGGCGGGGATCGCCAAGGTCATCAAGGACACGGCTGCAGAGACGAATCGCATCCTGGACGAGAACGGTTTGCTGGGAAAGTAAGCGCGATCAGCAGAAACAATCCACAAGGGGACAGTGGGCAGAAGTAAGCCCGCTGTCCGTCTTAGCCTGAAGGACGCAGAGGTTAGGATGGGGCAGGCCGCAGTACAAAGCAGCCGGGTTGCAGTGGGCGTGGGAAGCCGCCTGACGCGGAGCCAGATCGGGTTCCTGTGGACCATCGTGATGCCCGTCATCGCTCTTTTCATCATCATCCGGGTGATCCCGATCCTGGTCGTGCTCCTTATGTCTTTTACCAACTACAATCTCAACCGACCGCTGGTCCGGTTTCTCCCCTACCAGAACTTCCTACGCCTCTTCGGCGACCCAAACTTCGCCACCGCATTTATCAATTCCACTGAGTTCGTCCTGGTCGCAGTCCCGCTGGAAATATCCCTGGGCCTGGCCTTTGCCATCTACCTCAACCGGAGAGTCCGGTTTGAATCTGTTTATGAAACCCTGTACTTTCTGCCGTATATCGTTCCCATGGTTCCGGCGGCCATCATCTGGAAATGGATCTATGCCCCGGGAACTTACGGCCTTGCCAATTACGTCCTGGACCAGATGGGCTTCGCTCGGGTCGGATGGATGAGTACGCCGCAAATCAGTCTGCTGGCGGTCATCGGTATCCATGTCTGGAAGCAGCTGGGCTTTTTCGTCATTGTGTTTCTGGTAGGCCTCAAGAATGTTCCCAGCGACTTCCGGGAGGCTGCGGTGGTGGATGGAGCTACCCCCTGGGAGGTAACCCGAAAGGTGGACATCCCTCTGCTTAAGCCGGTTATCCTCTTTGGCGTAGTCATGGCCACGATCTGGGCGTGGTCCGCCTTCACTGAAGTGTACATCATGTCCCAGGGAACGGATATCTCCACCGGCGCAGAGATTCAGGTCCTGGTTACCCGAATCTATTCCGAAGGGTTTCTATACTTCAACATGGGCTACGCCTCAGCGATCTCTTTTGTTCTTTTCATTGTATCTTTAATTTTTGTAGCCTTGCAGTTCAAGGTTTTCAAGACGGAATCGAACTGATCGGCCGTGACTGGTGGGCACCAGCGAACCATAAAAATACAAGTCATTCCCCTCCCCCTTTGATGGGGGAGGGTGGGGGTCCGCGAGGGGAGGGGAGACTTCTCGGATGTATTTCTTAACCAATTAGAAGGGGACCCATGGCGGTACATCAATCGGCAGAAACCACATGGAAACGGACGGGCCTTTACCTGTTTTTGGGTTTCACCAGTTTTGTGATGGTGGCCCCTTTCATCTGGGTCTTCCTCACCTCGTTCAAACGGTCTGCCGAGATCGTGACCGAGACTCCCCGGCTCCTACCTCTGGTCTGGACGCTGGAGAATTATCTCAAGCTTCCCCGGGTAGCGCCTTTCGTGCGGTTCTTCCTCAACAGCATCATCGTTTCGGGAGTCTCGACTTTCTTTGTCGCCCTGGGGTCTGCAGCCTGCGGCTATGTCTTTGCTAAGTATCGTTTCCGGGGAAGAGATTTTTTCTTCTTCCTGGTCATCTCCACCATTCTGATACCACTCCAGACCTACATCGTTCCGCTGTATCTTCTTACCTGGAAGCTAGGCTGGATCAACTCTTATCAGGGTCTGATTTTCCCGCTGATCATCATGAGCTCCGGGATCTTCTTCCTCCGCCAGAATATCATGAGTATTCCCGATGAGCTGATCGACGCGGCCCGGGTGGACGGAGCCACGGAGTGGAAGGTTTTCCGCACGATCGTCCTGCCCCTGAGTCTTTCGCCCATTGCGGCCATCTCCATCGTGAACTGGGTCTACACCTGGAGCCTGTTCATCTGGCCCCTGATCGTGGCCAATTCCACAGAGATGTTCACCATGGAGCTGGGTCTTATGTACTTTCAGCGTGAGTATGCGGTGGACTACGGAGGGATCATGGCAGCGTGTGTCATCACCCTGCTGCCGGTCCTGGTAGTCTTCCTGATCTTCCGGACCCGCATCATCGAGGGTGTGGCTTTCACCGGGATGAAATACTGATCGACCTCACGATCTGATTCTCCCTCCCTGATCGACCCCCTTCGGTTCTCCAGACCCTCACCCTCAACCCATCTTGCCCGGCTCGCAGGAACCCCTGGATCAGTTTCGCTAACTCCGGTCAAAATATTTGCTCTATCCAGAATAGGTTTGTTGACGCCGGCAGGTTTAAGAGTTAGAACCCGATCTGCCGGACAATTTTCAAATAAGTTGCTACTTCCTTCTTGAAAGACTGATCCCGGTATTTTCTTCCAGAATACAATGTTTTAATTAGAAATGATCAATTTTGGCCAACAAAAATAGGGGACTTGGGGAAGGCGATTTCCCCCTTGACTACCCAGGCGGCTGCTTGACTATATCCAACGGAAAAGTCTATCTCCCGAGGACCTGATATTTCCCCAAGAGGGGTTTTCTAGCCCAAATCTTTTTCGAGCGGCCTCCTTGAGGGTACCATCAAGAATGTATATTTAGGAGATGATGGTAGAAAAGTGGACTCCTATGTAGGAAAACCCTTACTACCACATTTTGGTTGAAAAGATCAACTTTTACCCACACTTATGCTCCGCAAAAATAAATTTCTCTTATCCTTTATGTACTAAATCCCTTCATATCAAAATTGCCCAAAGATTCCTTTCTAGAAAAATATCAAATAAATTCAGGGGTGTATTAA
>Ga0187865_1002540_pt1 | contig 17030 bp, 11 predicted proteins | sample June2016WEW_11_1_2_FD_132989 | JGI IMG/M metagenome (GOLD analysis project Ga0187865, IMG submission 132989) | Peatland microbial communities from SPRUCE experiment site at the Marcell Experimental Forest, Minnesota, USA - June2016WEW_11_100 | ecosystem: Environmental > Terrestrial > Soil >...
GACCATTGATTCGACCTTTGCCACGCCGATCAATTGCCGTCCGGCGGAGTGGGGCATCGATCTGGTGCTGCATTCGGGGACGAAATATTTTGGCGGACACTCTGACATTATTTGTGGCATCGCGACCGGACGGCGCGATTTGATCGAGCAGATCCATCACACGCGCACCACGCTCGGCTGCTGCATGGACCCGCACGCGGCGTTTCTGCTGCTGCGCGGGATCAAGACGCTGGCCGTCCGGGTACAGCGCCAGAACGAAAGCGTGCTGCGGATTGCCGAGTTCCTGAGCCAGCATCCCAAGGTGGCGCGCGTGCACTATCCGCTGCTGAAGGAGCATCCCGACTACGCGATCGCAAAGAAGCAAATGGCGGGCGCGGGCGGCGTCATGAGCTTCGAGGTGGAAGGCAGCGGCGCCGACGCCTGCCGCGTGGCCGAGGCGCTGAATCTATTTACCCTGGCGCCAAGCCTCGGTGGAGTGGATTCGCTGGTGACCATCCCCGTGCTGACCTCGCACGCCATGATCGATCCTGACCTGCGGAAAAAGATGGGCGTGACCGAGCAGATGATCCGCCTGTCAGTGGGCATTGAGCATGTCGAGGACCTGATCGCCGACCTGGAGAAGGGCCTGGCAGTGCTCAGTCGGGAACGCGTGCGCGTGGGCGTGGCGGACTGACTCAAGCAGCCTTCAGCCATCAGCCATCAGCCATCAGTAAAACCAGTTTGACTCTCGGCCCTGTCTCTGTTCCTGCCCGTTACTCCGAGTGTATTAACCAGTTAGGATGGGGGGGTACCCCCCTCCCCCCCGGTCTTTTGGAATCATAGAGTTAGGCGGAAAATTCCGCAAAATCTTTGAGTTTAAAGGACTTATATGGAAAATATTCCGGAATAAGGACTTACGGTTGTCAAAGAGCCCGCAAATAGGTTGAGGCAGCGGCCTGGTATATCCGTGTTTCAGGCGGACACACAATACCGCTGCCCCAACACACATAGTGTCGCACAGAACGGGCGCGGACGTCAGTGACGTGCGTCGCGGGCGAGTGTGATTTGGGAAAACACGTGTCGGGCGGTTTCACAGCGCGGAAAATCGTGAACCACAGAGGACACAGGGGAACACGGGGATTGGAGCCTGAACGGACAAATCCTGGCTCGTTACGAGCCAGGATTTTTTGTTTGTGCAATCGTTTCCGCTAGAAGATGAACTTCGCCCCCAGTTGCAGAATGCGCGGGTTGTGGGCCTGGAGGAGCTGAAATTCATTGGTAGTGCCCGGGCCGGTATATGGCCCAGCATATCCGTTGTTGCCGGAGCTGGAATTGTTCGCTCCGGAGCCGGCATCGCCGTAAATGGGGCCCCATTGCGTGTGGTTGAACACGTTAAAGGCCTCGGCCCGGAACTCGAACGCCTTGCTCTCCGTCACGGCAAAGCGTTTGAAGAGCGCCATGTCGAAGTTGGTGCGGCTCGGATTGCGCAGGGAGTTCCTGCCCGAGTTTCCGAAGGTCAGCCCTTGAGGAGTCGTGAAGGCATTGGGGTTGTAGAGATAACCGGCATTTTGAGGGCCACCGGGGGACGGCGGGATACCAGCTTTGGGGTCGCCGATCCGATCCGCGTACGAACCAGACCCGACGCCGTTGCCAACGCCGGCGTTGTCGGTGTAAGTGGTTGTGTTGAACACGCCGAACGGGGTTCCGGTGGAATAATTCGCAATGCCGGACCACTGCCAACCGCCGAGGAACGTGTGACTGAGGCCGGATTTCTTGAAGAACGGCAAATCATACACGTAGCCGATATTCAGCGAGTGCCGGACGTCGAAACTCGAACTGGCTCGATTGGAGGCCGGGGCATAAGTGTTCACGAAACCGGCGTCGTATCGATCCGAAGCATCGTCGATGGAGTGGCTGTAGGTGTAGGCGACATCAAGCGTGAGCCCACCCATGGTCCTGACGGCCGAAACCTCCAAAGCGTTATAGTTCGAAGATGCTGCCATCACGATGCGGGTGATCGTGCCGATGCCGTAGTATGGGCGGTAATAATTCGCGTCGTTGGCACAAGCTGTTGAGAGGTCCTGCGCCACCAGACCCGAGTATGGTTGGCCGTTCACTGTTGCAATCACGGTGGTCTGACCGGGGCCGGGGGCCCACGTCGTTGCAACGGTGCCGCAGTCCGCAGCGCTAATCGTCTGTCCGGGTTGATATGGATTCTGGGCGGCTGGCACGGGATGCAACTGGTTCAAGTCGCTCTGGCGCGTGAGATGCGTGCCCTTGCTGCCCACATAGGAGACCGTGAGCACGACGTGTTGAGGAAGCTCGCGCTGGAGGTCAAGGTGCCACTGCTGCATGTAAGGCCAAGTCGTCTTATCGGGAATCGAGATGAAACTAAGTGGGCCGGTGGCTCCGCCCGCCCCAATGCTCCCGTAACCGGAAATGTTGGGCGGGGATGAAGCAACTTGTAAGAGCTGCGAGGTTTGGCCTTCCAGGGACTCGGTGTTGGCCTCGTTTCCGTTGGTATGCTCAAAGAAGACTCCGTAACCGCCGCGGATGGCTGTTTTGCCGTCCCCCCGGGGATCGTAGGCAAAGCCGATACGCGGGGCGGGGTTGAACAGGTGTCCCTTGGAGCAACCAACTGGAACACCGCTTGCACCACAGTGCACGAGTCCATCGTAAAAGTTCCCGGAGCCCGGAATCAAGTTGCCATCGGCGTCGATGGTAGGCGCGGTGGCCGCGCTATAAGCCGCCGGATCCCAGTTATAAGCGTTCCCATACCGCTCGCGATATGTGCCAAACAGGCTGAGGCGCAACCCGAGATTCAGAGTCAAACGCTTGGTCACGCGCCAGTCATCCTGGAAAAAGGGCTCGAGAATCTTGTAGCGGTTATAAAACTTCACCTGATTACTGCCTTGAGAATAGGTCGCAATGTTGCCGATAAGCAGGTCGGCGAAGGGATTTCCTGTACTCACGGTAGAGGCTGTGTCGAATCCGAGCTGGCCGTCGGTGAAAACACCGCTGAGCTCATTTTTTTGCGCGGCGACGAAGTAAGCGCCGAACGCCAGGCTATGCTTACCGACGATCTTGGTCATGTTGTCGCGAAAGGTATAAGTCGGATTCGAGTTGTATGCGCCCTCGGGCCACTCGCCGTCTGGATCCATGAAGAACCCGTTAGAGCCGTACTCAGTTCCGCCGGTAACTGTGATGGTGGGCAATTTTCCGCCGAAAGTTGGATCGCCGGCAGGAAAGAGGTTGGGGATGCCCAGATTCGCAGGCCGCTGCCAAGCGGTACCTGTGGACTTCATGAGAAGGTGGTCGGTGGTGTAGCTCACCACAAACTCGTTGAGCAGAGTCGGCGAAATCGTGCTGGTGAGGCGCGCCAACATGCTGACGGCTGGACCATTAAAGTCGGTTTGCACGGTGGGGAAAGAGCTGCCGGTCCATAGGGTAGAGGATTGGACTTGGTCCCATGAATCGTGGACGTAGTGGAAGGATAACCGATTGTGTTCGGTAAGGTTGTGATCGATGCGGAACAGTTCTTCGCGCCATTTCATGGGGTTCGAAGCGGACGAGAGGAAAACCGCCGCTCCGGGAGTATCTATGGTTGCCACCGGGATCAGTGGCAATAGACCCGTGCCTGTGGTGGAGACTGGCACCTGGTTGCCTGGGAAATAGCTAGGCGTTTCGCCTGTGTAATCGACCGGACAGTTTGGATAGTTGGTCGTGTCGACGGGGCCCGACGCCGGACACACATCGCTGAAGTTGCCGGTACGCTCCTGGCTATAGGGAACGGGCTGGTTGAAGTTAGCGGGCGTAATTTCCCGCCGCCATTCCTCGGAATAGAAAAAGAATGTCCTCTGCTTGTCTTTGTTGTAAACGCCGGGGATGTAAACCGGGCCGCCGATGGTACCACCAAAATCATTCTTCTTGTACGACGGCACCGAAGAATCGAAATAGTTCTTGGCATTGAAAGCGTCGTTGCGGACGAACTCGTAGAGGTCGCCGTGGAAGGCGCTGGTCCCGGATTTGAGTTCCGTCTCGACCGTGCCGGAGCCGTTGCGGCCGTATTGCGCCCCGTAGTTCGAGGTCAGCACCTTGAACTCCGCGATCGCGTCGACACTGGGAAAAACGTTCAAGCTGCCGTTGCTGCCATTGTCCATGTTGTCGCCGCCATCGAGTTCCCAGTTGTTGTACTCGACGCGGCCGCCATTTATGCTGTATTGAACGCTGCCCATGATACCGACTTGGCCCTCATCCTGTCCGGTCTGATTGCTGATGCCCGGGACAAGAGTTACCAGTTGCGTAAAGTTGCGACCGTTCAGTTCCAACTGGGAGATTTCCTTGCCGGTGACGGTGCCAGCCATTTCCGAATTTTGGGTTTCTACCTGGGCCACGGTTGCACCCTCGACGGTCACCACGACGGTGGAACCGCCGACTTGCAGAGCCACGTCGACGCGAGCCTTCTGGGCAACATCCAGGACAACGCCCTTGGCCAGGTACCTCTTGAAGCCCTGTGCTGTGACCGTGATGTTGTACGAACCAGGGGCCGGCAACGCGGGGACGGAGTATTCGCCTTCGGAATTTGTTTTGGTATTGCGGCTGATGCCTTTCGCCGCATTGGTGACCGCAACCTGCGCGTTCACGACGCTCGCGCCGGTGGAGTCGCGAACTGTTCCCGTCAAAGAGGCTGTGTCCTGGGCGTGCACGAATGCCGCCGAAAGCACTAACACTCCTACCGCTATCTCACATAGCAGACGAACTCTCATATCTGACTCCTTCTCGCCGATTCGACGTCGAACACCGGCGCCACCAGCGTTCCATCCTCAAAAGCAGTCAAAAGCCTTTATTAAAACGTATCAATACTGCTTCAGGTGTCTCTCTGTCAAGAGAAAAGCAGGGCTTGTGCCTTGTGGGCAGCTACTTTACGCTGCGGGTGGACTCGCGCACGATCAGCTCGGGAACGATTCTGCGGTGAATGGTGCGGGTGGGCTTCTTTTCGAGAGCGGCGTTGATGGCCTCGAGCACAATGGTCGCCGCGGCCGTTCCCATAACTTCCATGGGCTGGCGCACGGTGGTCAGCGCAGGAGAGTAGATGGCAGCAGGCGCGACATCGTCAAAGCCCACTACCGAGCATTGCTCGGGAACGTGAATCCCCGCTTTGCCGAGCGCACGGATGGCGCCGAAAGCCGTCATGTCGTCAAAGGCCATCAGCGCGGTGAAGGGGTGGCGGCGGTGCAGCAATTCCCCCGTTAATTTGTATCCTTGTTCAAAACTTGAAAACGGATCTCCAGATTCTGGCAGGTCGACGATCAGCCGCGGGTCGAGTTCCAGGTTACGTTCGTAGGCAAGCGTCCGCACGCCACGCCACCGAGGTTCGGTGTCGGACAACTGGTGGGGGCCGCGGATGAACGCGATCTTGCGGTGGCCGAGCGAATGGAGATGTTCGAGCGCGGCGCGGGTGCCTGCAGTATTGTCCACGATCACCGAGCTGATTTTGTCGTTCTTGAGCTCGCGGCCCACGGTCGCGGTGGGAATGTTGTTCTTCTCCAGATCGGCGAGGACGTTGATGTCCACAAACAGCCAGTTCGCGAGGACGACGAGTCCCTCGATGCGGCGGTCCAGCAGCATTTCCAGATAGCGCTCGAAGCGGCTGCGCTCGTTGTGGACATCGGTGAGGATGGGGAGGAACGACGACTGGTAGAGCGTGTTTTCGATGCCGCGCAGCACCAGCGTGCAGTACGGGTCGGTCATGTCGAAAACCATAACGCCGACGGTGTGGCTGCGCCGGCCACGCAGCGAGCGCGCAAACAGGTTGGGACGGTAGCCGAGATGCGCGGCGGCGCGCTGAATGCGTCCTTTGGTGGTGTCGGGAATGTAGCGGGCCAGCGGCGCGTTGTTCAGGACGATGGAAACCGTGGCCGAAGAAAATCCGCTGCGCTTGGCGACGTCGCGGATGGTGACCGCGGCCGGCTGCGACCGTTTGCGGGAGGGCTCGGACGTGCGGCGGGATTTCGCCGAGGAGGCATTTCGCGTAGGCTTCGAATCAGCAGATTCCATGGACTCCTTGAATTTCAGCCTCTTGCTGGCGGACACTACAGGACGATGAATCGAGTGTCAAGCATTCGCATGCTCTTCGTGGTTCTCTTACTGCTTTCTCTGTCGAATGGGGTGAGCGCGCAGAGCACGGCGAAGGTGGGGGCCGGAGCGGCGCAGGCGGCGCGTGATCCGCAGAAGTTGTTTGCAGCCGGAGAAGCCGCGCTGCATGCGGGCAAACTGGATGACGCCGAGCACAAGTTCCGGCAGGTGCTGGCGATCAACCCCGGCGTGGCGGGAGCTTACGCCAATCTCGGCGTGATTCATATGCGCCGGAAGCAGTGGCCGCAGGCTCTCGAAATGTTGCACAAGGCCGAGAAACTCGCGCCGGACATTGCGGGAATCCGGCTGAACATCGGGCTGGTTTACTACCGCCAAAACAACTTCCTGGCAGCGATCCATCCCTTTGAGTCGGTTGTGCAGCAGTCGCCCGATTCCTATCAAGCCCGTTATCTGCTGGGCCTTTGCTACTTCTTCAACGATCGTTGGACGGATGCGATCGGCACGCTCGAACCATTGTGGGGAACGGCGTCAGACCAGTTGAATTACCTCTACGTGCTCGGGATTGCGGCGTACAAGGCCAAGAACCCGGCGCTGGAGGAAAAGGCTCTGGGGCGGCTGGTTGAGATCGGAGAGGGTTCTCCGGAATTTCATTTGCTGATGGGCAAGGCGCATCTGAATCGCGAAGAGTATGACGACGCGGTGAAGGAGCTGGAAGCGGCGGCGCAGGCGGACCCCAAGCTGCCCTTCGTACACTTCAATCTGGGCCTGGCTTACACGCACAAGCAGGACTACGAGCGGGCGCGCGACGAGTTTCACAAGGACATCGCGATCGAGCCCGACGTGCCCTTCAGCTACGAACAGTTGGGAAGTGTGGAATCGACGGTCGGAAACGAGGACGAGGCGGCGAAGAATTATCGCAGCGCGCTGAAGCTCGATCCACAGCGGATCAGCTCACACATGGGGCTGGCGAAGATCGAAGAACACCGGCGGCACTACGGGGCGGCGTTATCGGAACTGGATCGGGTCATCCGGCTCGACAGCGGAAACGCCAGCGCGCGTTACCTGCGCGGGCAGGTGCTGGTGCGCATGGGACGCGAGAAAGAAGGCCGGGAGGAGTTGGCATCGGCGACTAAAATGCTGAATGAACGGCGGGCGGCGCGGCACAAGGAACTGGAGGGAGAGACGGTACCGAGTCCGGAACTGGCGCGGGAGCCGGAGTAGAGACGCTACGCCTTTTTCTCTTCCTTGGGAGGAACCGTTAGCCCGAACACCGAAATCTGGCCTGTTCCCGCGACGTTCACCCTACGTGGATCGTCGGGACTGGGCAGATAGAGTGTCTGACAAAATTCGCAGCGATACACTTCGGCGTCTGCTCCCCAAGCCTTCTCCACGCAGCCGCACTCCTGTTCGAGCACGTCGGCGGCGTAGAACCAGCGCTTCAGGTGTCCGCCGCAGAACTTGCCTTTTTCGTTTTTCTCATTGCAGGCACGCTGGCCCGGCTTCTTGAGCTTGACTTTGTGGTTAGGAAGCTGCGGAATCGTGCTGGTGACAGCGGTTGCCGTTTCGCCGGAAGCCATTGAATCTCCTGCGCGCCATTGTAAAGGCCGCTTGCCGCTATTTTACTCAGCCCCAGCCTTCAGACCAAGGACGGCGAGTCCGGACCAGCGTACAGAAGCCGGATGCGCAGAAGCGATTGATCGCCAATATCGTCGGTAGCCTGAAGTCGGTGCCCAAGTACATTCAGGAAAAACAGATTGGGCACTTCCTGAAAGCGGACCCCGCATACGGCCGCGGCGTCGCCGAAGGGCTAGGCATAAATGTCGAGCATTTAGTCCCGCAAGAGCCTGCTTTGGCTAGCGACTGACATCAACCAGACGAACACAGAGTGCCAGCTCCGGAGTTCTCGCTCCGGGGCTGGTTTCTTTTGGGGGGCATAAATCGCTTGGGGCAGCTGCTCCTGGTGAAATGGCGATGTTTCGCCAACTATCTATCAGGCCGAGGGCACGTTGTCACAACGGTTGACCTCAATAATCGACATGGTAGAGCGCTGCCTTCTCGTGATTTAGTACAGCTCCGTGCAGCTCCATGCAAGTCGGGAGAGGAGACAACAGGGTGTAGAATGCCAGCCACTTGGGAGTCCAAAAAGGAAATGCCGGATGATTAGTGAAGAAGCTGTAAACCAGGCCGAAGGGGATGTGGACAGAATTGTCCGGCAACGCTTTTTCCCTCGGCAAAACTCCGGGACCTTTGTCGAAGTCGGCGCGGCGAGGCCAGATTACTTGTCGATCAGCGCTCTTTATCGGTCGTTGGGTTGGTCTGTAATCGCTATCGAACCCAACCCTGCATTTTGTGAGTTGCACAGGAGGCGTGGCTACCAAGTTTTGGAGTACGCGTGCGGCAATCATGACGAGGATGGGGTCGATTTTTGTGTTGTGAATTCCCACGGTATCCAATATGAAAATGGGGAGGTTTCATACGAATCACTTTCCTCCCTCGCTATCAAGGACTCATACGCGAGTCTCAGTTCCAACTTGGACGTTAGCAAAATAAAAGTGAATTTGAGACGTCTCGACACGATTCTGGGAACACATGCTGCGGGCATCAAACATATTGATATTTTGTCGGTGGATGTCGAAGGCTGGGAGCTGGAGGTTCTCGAAGGTCTGAATTTTCAGATGTACAGGCCTCGCGTGATGGTGATTGAAAACTTGTTTCGTGACAAGAAGTACAGGGCATATATGCGGGCAAAAGGTTACAGTCTGTGGAGATGCGTTCGACCGAACGACATTTACACGAACGAAGCAGTCGGATTCTGGGAGCATTATGGATATTCAATGTACCAGTGGATATTTCGCCGCTGGAATCGAATACGGCGCTTTGCGTCGCGCTTTCGCCGCCCGTAGGCCTTGGCTCTTGCCCGTCGCGCAAGCGTAGCCCGCCATCGAACTCCTGACCTGACCTTGGCTAGTTCCATTCAGGCTTGGCACAAATCCAAATCAACTCGGCAGCTCACAATGGCGGAGCTGTCGCAATCAGGCCGTTTACACCAAGTATCGGATTCTGGACTAACGTCGCGCCACTTACAAGACGCCCCTCAGCCAAACTCCTTGCGCGGGGACGCCTGATCTGCGCCGACGCGTCCCACGGTGATTTCGGCTACGTAATAGTTTTCGCCCTTGATGGGGACGCCGGCCATCCGCCGCAGCATCGCGATCTGGCCGATGTGGGTGAGCGCATCGGCGAGCGAGCTCTGAAACAACTTTTCGGCGGAGACTTGCAGCGGCTTTTCCGACGCCAGGTAGTCGTCAAACTTCTTCAAGGCGATGAAGAAGCGCTCGCATTCTTTTTCCCACGCGAGCGGAGAGGAATCGTGCCATTCGCGGCGGTCCTCGGACATGGCGAGGCCCCAGTCCATCAGGTCGCCGACGTGCGCCAGAATTTTCGCAGGCGTGCGCGAAGTTTCGGCCGCGCTATATTCGGCAAAGCTGGGCCCAGCGTTGCGGATGGCTTTCGCTCCGCGATAGGCGATGGTAGCGAGCGCATGGCGTAGGAACGCACGGGAGTCGGTCATGATTACTCTACTTTCTCGGTGATTTAGGTACCTGCTTGTCATCCTGAGCGAAGCGAAGGACCTGCTTTCTTGTCAGTGCAAAAGACAGCAGGTCCTTCGCTTCGCTCAGGATGACAAGCACTTTAGGATCTTTCCAGGTCTACAGTTTTCTCCGCCACAGCGCTCCGGCGGAGCGGACGCCGGCTTTGAGCTTCTCTCGCAGCGGGCGGGCGTACAGCAGGTCGAGGAATCTTTCCATCTCGCCCGTGAATCCACCACCGTAGCCGAACCACCAGATTTTTTTCATGCGTGGAACTCGATCACTATCTAGATACTTCACGCGCACCATTTCTTCCAAACCCCAGCGTCCGTGCGTGCGCCCGAGGCCGCTCGACTTCACGCCGCCGTGCGGAGCTTCGCTGATGCTGAAACACGACACGGCGTCGTTCACCATCACCGTGCCGGCATCGATCTGGCGAGCCAGTCGCTCGCCGCGGGCGCGATCGCGCGTCCAAACGCTGGCGGCCAGTCCGTAGTCGGAATCGTTGGCCAGGCGCACGGCCTCGGCGTCGTCGCCGAACGGCGCAATCGGCAGCACCGGGCCGAAGGTCTCTTCCCGCATCACGCGCATGGTGTGATCTACGCTGGCCAGCACGGTGGGCGCAAAAAACGTGGGGCCGAGCTCGCGCAAGCGCGTGCCTCCGGCCAGCACCTGGGCGCCGCGCTGCTTCGCGTCCTCTACCTGCGATTCCACCACGCGCACTTGCCGCTCGTGGATCATGGGGCCGATTTCGGTGGCCTCGTCCATGCCATTGCCAACGCGGAGTTTGCGTGCCTTCTCGCTGCAGGCGTCTAAGAACGCGGAGTACAAACTCTGATGCACGTAGCAGCGTTCGACCGACAAGCAGGTCTGGCCGGCGTTCACGAACGCTCCCCAGACGGCGCCGCTCGATGCGACATCGACGTCGGCGTCTTCGAGCACAAGCATGGGGTCCTTGCCGCCCAGTTCCAGCACCACCGGAAGCAGGCGCTCGGCGGCGATCTGCGCGATTCGCCGGCCAGTCCCGACGCTTCCAGTGAAGACCAGCTTGTCGATTTCGCTTCTGACCAGCGCCGCCCCGGTCTCACCTTCGCCCGGGAGCACCTGGAAAACGTCGTCGGGAACTCCCGCCTCACGCAGCAGCGCCTGCAGTTCGAGCGCAATCAGCGGCGTCAACTCGGAGGGCTTGAGCACCACGGCATTTCCCGCAACCAGCGCCGCCATGGCCTCAGTCGCCGGAATCGAAAAAGGATAATTCCAGGGCGAAATGATTCCGACCACGCCATACGGCTCGTGCAGAATGCGCCCTGACTTGGTTTTGACCGCGGGATTTCCATGCGGCAGCTTTTCTTCGCGCAGGATCGCGAATGCGTTGTCGATCAGGAATCGCGCTGCGTCGAGCACGACCAGAACTTCGGTGAGCAGCGCTTCGACCGAGGGCTTGCCTGCTTCCTGCGTGATGCGCCGCGCGATGTCGGTCTTATGCGCGAGAAGAATCTGCTGGAAGCGGCGCAATAGCCGCACCCGATTGCGGATGCCCCAGGCGTTCCAGTCCGGCTGTGCGGCGCGCGCGCGGGCCACCGCAGCGCGCACTTCGGTTGGACCGGCGCTGTCCAGTTCGCCCAGAACTTCACCCGTCGCCGGGTTCACGGAGGCGATGCGGGAGACGGCGAAGTCGACGTTGGTGGCCATCTGCGAAGAAGTGTACGCGGGACGGAAGGGGCGCGCCACCGCCTTCATCTCTTTTATGAATTGTCATCCTGAGCGAAGCGAAGGACCTATGCATTTGCTCGCAGCGCCGGAATGCATAGGTCCTTCGCTTCGCTCAGGATGACAGACTTTAGGTATTGAAAAGCAGTTTCCCTTTCGCCACCGGCTGTTCGCGTCAGTATTCCACCTCGACCAGATACAGCCCGCAGGCGGGCGCGGTCGGTCCGGCCGCGGTGCGCTCTCGCGCGTCGAGGATGCGGCGCAAATCTTCCAGGCTCACCGTTCCCTTCCCTATCAGCAGGAATGTACCGACCAGGTTCCGCACCATGTGATGAAGAAATCCGTTGCCGCGAACCGTGTAGATCAATTCTCCGCCTTCGCGCGTCCAGATCGAAGAGAAGATCGTCCTAACATTACTGACGGCCCTTTCGCTATGTCCTCTGTGGTTAAGATTTTCTGCGGCCGCCATCCGTTCCACCCGCTCCGGATCCACCGCCGCGAACGACGTGAAATCGTGCTCGCCCACGACCACGCCAGCGGCCGCAACCATCGCCGATTCCTCCAGCGGATAAGGGTAATGCCACACATACCGCGCCAGAAACGGCGGACAGATCGCGGTACGGTGAATGCGATAGCGATACGTCTTGGCCCGCGCCGACTTGCGCGCGTGGAACTCGGGCGCGGCCTCGGTCACCTCCAGCACTCGGATCGAAGCCGGCAGAATGTCGTTCAGCGCCCGCATCCAGTTTTCGGCCGGAATTGCCGACGCGGTCGCAAAACCCGCCACCTGGGCCAGTGCGTGCACGCCCGCGTCGGTCCGGCCGGAACCCTGGGGCAGTACATTTTCCCCGCTCAACCGTCCAATGGCTGAGGCCAGCGCGCCTTGCACAGTCGTCCGGCCGGGCTGCACCTGCCAGCCGGCGAACTCGGCGCCGTCATAAGAAAGGATCAGTCTGAGATTACGCACGTTCTTTTTCGAGTCCTAAGCAGCCCCAGCATCATCGTAACTGTTTACAAAGTTTTACCGCCGCCGTCACAGAGCGTGCGGCGGCGCGTCAGCTATACTATTTCACTTACGGCCAATTTTACTTACGATCAATGGCAAAGATTGCCTTTCCCCAGGACTGCAAGAACCAAGAACGAAGATTGCAGGGAACTCTTGTCTGCCGTTCTACGTATTGGCTGAGTGTTAGCAAAAGTGCGAACCACTACGTCCGTTCCTCTCGAGCCTGATCGCTTGAGTTTGATCGATGGAGATGATGCGAATGCAACGTTCTACAGTGTTGACTGCGTTTCAGCGGATCGCCGCCCTTTTCCTTGCCGCCATCATGGTACCTGCCGGGTGGGCGCAGAACGCCTCGCCCGTGCCCAGTGCGCCGTCGGCGCAGGTGCAGGCTCAACCAGCCGCGCCGTCAAAGTCGCAGCCGTTTGACGTGAAGGAGTACGCAAAACCGCAGTCGCCCTTTCCCAATCCGCTGGGTCCGTACACGGCGCGCCACGTAGCGCCGCCGAACCTGGCCAACACGCCGCGCATCGACCAGTTCATGCACGACGGCAAGCTTTACATCTCGATGAACGACGCGGTCGCGCTGGCGCTCGAAAACAACCTCGATATCGCAATCGCCCGCTACAACCTGAACATCGCCGATACCGACATCTGGCGCGCCAAAGCCGGCTCCAGCATTCTCGGTGTGAACAGCGGTGTCGTGCAGAACACGCCCGGCGGCGGCGTAGGCGGGCTCGGCTCGCAAGTTGGCTCGGGCCCGGGCGGAACCTCGGTGGCGGCAGGTGGCGCCGGCGCCGGCGCGGGCGGCCTGGTTGGATCAACCCTGGGCAGCGGCCCGCTCATCACCAGCTTCGATCCCATCCTCACAGGAACGTTGCAACTCGATCGCCTCAAGAACCTGTGCTCCACCCTTCTTTGCGTGGGCACTGAGCAGAACACAGCCACTACAAATTTCGCCTACACACAAGGATTCCAGTGGGGCACGAACCTCGCCGTCGGCTTCAACAATAACCGGATTACCACGGGAAGTGAATTCAGCTCGCTGAGCCCGGTTGTGAATTCCAACTTCCGCGCCCAGATCACTCAGCACCTGCTGCAGGGCTTCGGATTCGCCCCAAACACTCGCTTCATTCAGATCGCGAAGAACAATCGTGAAATCTCAGATGTGGCCTTCCGCTGGCAAATCACCAACACCGTCGACCAGATCGAAAACATGTACTGGGACCTGGTCTTCGCCTACGAGAACGTCAGGGTGCAGAAGGAGCAACTAGCTTTCGCTCAGAAGACCCTCTCTGACAACCGGAAGCAGGTGGAAATCGGGACCCTTGCGCCAATCGAGGTGGTCCGGGCGCAGAGCACAGTCGCCAGCAACCAGCAAACCCTGACCCTGGCGCTGACCAATCTTGAGCTGCAGCAACTGCTCATGAAGAATGCGCTCAGCCGCACGCTCGTCGACCCGGTACTGGCCGACGCCGAAGTAATTCCTACCTCAACCATGGAATTGCCCGCGCAGGAGGCGGTTGTCCCCACCCAGGACCTGGTGAATGAAGCGCTCAGTCATCGTCCCGAGCTGGCGGAAGCGCGCATCAACCTTTCCAATACTGACATCAGCAATAAAGCGATCCGCAGTGCTCTATTGCCCACCGTGGACCTGTTCGCATACTACAGTGGCACCGGTTTGGGTGGGTCCCAGAATCCGAACTACCTCTGTAGCGTTCACCCCGATAACCCGAATTGCTTGGGTTTCACGCCCTTCCCAAATACCTCCTACGGTTCTACATTGAATCAATTGGTCAATTCCACCGCTCCCGACAAGGGGGCGGGCATCACGATCAACATCCCCATCCGCAACCGCGCCGCTCAGGCAACGCAGGTACGCTCGGAATTCGAATACCGGCAAGCCCAGTTGCGCATCCAGCAGATCGAGAACCAGGTGCGGATCGAGGTGCGCAACGCGCAGTTTGGTGTGCAGCAGAATCGCGCCAGCGTCGCTTCCGCCCAGGCCGCGGTGGACCTGGCGCGCCAGTCTCTCGACGCCGAACAAAAGAAGTACGCGCTCGGCGCTTCCACCTCAACTCTGGTGCTGCAGAACAATGCGGCCATGACCCAGGCCGAATCCACGCTCGTCTCCGCCAAGGCCGCGTACGAAAAGTCAGAAGTCGAACTGGATCGGGCAATCGGTCTTCTGCTCGATCACGCCGGTATTCAGATCGCCGAGGCCGAGCGGGGCGAGGTCACACACACGCCGAATATTCCGCACGTGGCGCCGCGGCCAGCCGACCAGCCAACGCCGGCGAGCCCTCCGGCCCAACCGCAACAGTAGCGTCGCAACCGGGGCAAGAGAATCCTACGATGGAGCGCCGGGCGTCCCCGCCCGGCGTTTCCCTTTTGCGCAAGGCCGCCTCTCGCGTATCCTCTCTCCGTGACGCTCTCGGCCATCGGCAAGGCTAGTGTGGGGAAGGTTATTGTGGGGACGGCATGTGTAGGGACGGGCGCCCTCGCCCGTCCAAGCCGAGCGCAGCTTGGCAGGCGCTTGGCGGGCAGCGGCAGGAGCCCCGTGTGATCCTCTCCGTCGTCATCGTCACCCACAACGAAGAGACCAACATCGGGCGAACGCTGGCCAGCGTTCAGCCGCTGGTTGCCGACGGCAAAGGCGAGATCATCGTCGTCGACTCGGGCTCGACCGACCGCACCGTCGAGATCGCAAAATCGCACGGCGCGAAAGTCTTTGTCGAAGAATGGAAGGGCTACGCCGCCCAGAAGAATTCAGCCATCGACAAGGCGGCGGGAGATTGGATTCTGAGTTTGGATGCGGATGAGGAAGTTTCAGCCGAATTAGCGAGAGAAGTTCAAAACGAACAGACGCACGGTAACCTTTCGCCAGATTTCAATGAGTTCACCAAACCCGACCCCCACTATCGCCCGAACTCATCCCAATCCGCAGGCTGCCGTGGATATTTCATTTGCCGCAAGAACTTCTTCCTGGGCCGTTGGATTCGCCACGGTGGTTTCTGGCCGGATTACAAACTTCGCCTGTTTCGCCGGGGCGCAGGACGATTTGAGGAACGGTTGGTCCATGAAGATGTGAAATTGTTGGGCGGAGCAAGCAGGCGCAGTCTCAGCGGCGCCCTCATCCACCACCCCTATCCCACGCTTGCCGACTACATCGGCCACATGAACCGCTACTCGTCCCTCGGCGCGGAGATGGTTGTCGCCAAAGGCCGCCACGGCTTCAGCCTGTTCAACATCGTCCTGCGCCCGCTCACAACTTTCATCTATAACTATTTTTTTCGTTTAGGATTTCTCGATGGCCGCGAGGGCCTGCTCCTGCACCTCTACCACGCCGCCTACGTGTCATGGAAATACGCGAAGGCATGGGAACTCGCGCGCAACAAGGAATCATCGTAGAGACGCGGCTCGCCGCGTCTCGGATTGCTGACAGACTCGTGGTGCGCGCCGCAGCCGACCCTCAGCGGCTGAAGCCGACTTCATTTAGCGGCGCATACGGCACGACTGAAGTCGTGCCCTTCCCAACAACCTGTGCAAATCAGAGTTTTTCAGCCGCTATCCCCGTAGCGTGATGCGCATGATGTCGAACTTCACTTCCACCGACCGCTGCGGAAACTTCGACTCCACATAAGCCTTCACGTCGCCGACCGAAGGAATGCCGTCCCGGCCCGTCAGTCCGCGCGCGTCGTCGAGCAGGATCATGTGCGGGTAGGGGTGGCTCAGAATCATCTCCAGTTCCGCCGAAAGCCGCTGCTCATCCGTCCGCATCCCCACCCAGCCGTAGTAACCGGCGTCCAGCCAGAACAGCGCGGGGCCTTTCAATAATGCGAGCACCTCGGGCATGACCACGCGGCTGTCTCCGCAGAAAATTCGAACCTGCTCGTCGCGCGCGAATTTGCGCGTGGCTCGCTCCGCCAGCGCCGGGACGTATTCGATGGAATAGACGCGGTCGAAACGGTTCTTCATCGCGGCGACCATCTCGCCGTAGTAAGTTCCGGTCTCGACTAGGGTCCTCAGCCCAAATTTCTCACCATATTCGCGCACGACTTTCTGCTTCAACAGATGCGGAGATCGCGACGGCCGCCCGCGCAGGATCCAGTACCAGTAGTCGGGATAGTGGCCAAGCGCCTTGTACGCGCCATACAACGGAGTACGCTGCAATAACCGCCGAAACGCTTTCAGAATCTCCTCCGCCGAAAGAAGACCAGAATAGGTGCCGAAGAAAACAAGCGTCAAGCGGAGTCACGCAGCGATTTCCTCTGGGTCCCCTGTGCCCCCTGTGGTTATGACCTTAAACTTGACCTTTCACCAACCACTCGGTCGGTAGCGCCATTTTGCAGCATGGGGTTTGCTCCTCTATCATCAAAGCCAGCGTGGGGAACTGCATGCCCGAGAACAAACCGAAAGCCGATCTGCGCAAGACCATTGCGGAAAGCCCGATTTCCGACGTCTTCGAGGGCCGTCATCCCGCCGCGTCCGAAAAGGATTGGGCCGAGAAAACTCTGGCGCCCACGCTCGACAAGGCTCCCGAAAAGCCGATCGGCGCTCCCACCGGCACCAACCTCGACGAGCACGGCCACGCCCGTTTCAGCACGATCTCGAACACCCCGATCCGCCGCCTCTACACCCAGGCCGACCTC
>Ga0187865_1002559_pt1 | contig 16953 bp, 12 predicted proteins | sample June2016WEW_11_1_2_FD_132989 | JGI IMG/M metagenome (GOLD analysis project Ga0187865, IMG submission 132989) | Peatland microbial communities from SPRUCE experiment site at the Marcell Experimental Forest, Minnesota, USA - June2016WEW_11_100 | ecosystem: Environmental > Terrestrial > Soil >...
TTCTATCGGCTACGTATTCTATGCGGTTGTCAAAGAGCTTTGCTTCTTAACACCCCCTCCCCCTATTACGACACAGTCTCTAGCGGGAGAGGGGCGGGATGAGGGGGAATAGAAATGGAAGGCCTTCTATCTCCCTCATTATCACCCCCACCCTGACCCTCCTCCCTCAGAGGGGGAGGGAAATTCCCGCGTTTCCGATTGGGAACCGCCTAACGAACGGAACCACTTTTTAATCTTCTTCCTTGATCTTCTCCAACAGCTTCTTTCTCTGCTGCTTCATCCCCGTGAACACATTCAGGATGATAAACAAGAAGGCGATACCCAGAATGGTGGCGGAGATGGGCCTTTTAAAGAAAATGGAAAAATCTCCGTGAGATTTAATGAGGGATTGGCGGAAGGCCTCTTCCAGGAAGGGGCAAAGGATATAAGCCATCACCAGAGGAGCGGGCTCAAACCCGGTTTTTTTCATGATATAACCCACCAGCCCGAAGAAGACCATGACATTCAATTCCACCAGGCTGTTATTGTTGGCGTAAGCTCCCACAAAACAGAAGAGGAGAATCAGGGGGAAGAGGATCCCGTACGGGATTTTCAAAACTTTGACCCATATCCCGATCAGGGGCAGATTGAGGACGAGGAGCATACAATTGCCGATGTACATGCTGGCGATGGTCCCCCAGAAGATATCCGGGTTGTTCTTGATCAAGAGGGGACCCGGAGTCACTCCATGGATGATAAAGGCCCCGACGATCACCGCCATGACGGCACTGGTGGGAATCCCCAGGGTTAAAACCGGGATGAAGTTTCCGGCGCAAGCTGAGTTATTGGCCGATTCCGGCCCGGCTACCCCTTCGATAGCTCCTTTTCCGAACTGTTCCGGATGCCTGGAAAGACGCTTTTCCATGGCATAAGAGACGAAGGAAGAGATCGTATTGCTGGGGCCGGGAATCACTCCCAGTAAAAATCCGATCCCGGTTCCCCGCACGATGGGCATGAGGGATCGTTTCCAGTCTTCCCGGTTGGGCAGGAGTCCCCTTAACTTGGTATCAAAAACGTTGCGGGTAATAATCTGTTCGAGGTTGAGCAGGACTTCGGCCACGCCGAATAATCCCATCAGCACCGGTACGAGACCGATGCCGTCATAAAAATCCGGAATGCCAAAGGTAAAGCGGTAAATCCCGGCAATATCGATCCCGATCATCCCGATGAACAAACCGATAATGGCAATGATGAAAGCTTTCAGCAGGGACCCTGAACTCAGATAACTGAGAATCGTCAAGCCCAGCACCATGACCGCAAAGATCTCCGGAGGGCCAAACCTCAAAGCCAGCTCGGCCACGGGAGGAGCGATGAGCATCAATAAAATGACCCCTACCGTTCCGGCGATGAAAGAACCAAAGGCAGAGATGCCCAGAGCGGGGCCCGCTCTTCCCTGGCGGGCCATTTGATATCCGTCGATACAGGTGATCGCGGACGCAGCTTCCCCAGGGATGTTGACCAGAATGGCCGTAGTGGAACCACCATACATGGCCCCGTAAAAAATGCCCGAGAGCATAATGATGGCCGAGGCCGGAGGAATGGTGAAGGTGACCGGAAGGAGCAAGGCGATGGTTGCTGCCGGTCCAATCCCCGGCAGGACTCCGATCAGCGTTCCCACAAAACAGCCGGCCAGGCAGAGCAGGAGGTTCATCGGAGTCACGGCAATGCTGAAGCCAGTCAAGATATTCTGGAACACATCCATTGGCTAAAACCTTAGGGCCGGGATGGGCATGGGAATTTTCAGCCACACCTGGAATAGATAATAGGAGGAGGCGGCAGACACCAAAGAGAAAAAAGTACTTACCTTCCATCCATATTTTCCTAAGAATTTACTCAGAATGAAGATGAACGCAAAGGTGGAGGGACCAAAACCAATAACCGGAAGCAGGTACCGGTAGGCCAGCAAGGCTACAAATCCCAAAACGATTCTTTTGGGCGCATCTTTCTCGGGAAAAAATGGGGCTGGGGCTGCCTTTTCACCCTCTTTGGACAGGAAGGCTTGCAGAGTCAGGGTTGCCGAGAGACCCATCAGAAGTATGGAAGCGATCAGAGGGAAGAGTCCTCCCCCTGGCCTGCGGAAATTTCCGAGCGGATAACTCAGAGATTTTAGAAAAACCCCCGCCCCCAGCATAAAGAGAAAAATTCCACTTACGCGGTCGAGTTTCATCCACCAAATTCCTGTCCCAGTTTCGATCCTACCCATTGTTAATAAATGATTGCGCCCTTGTCAAGAACAAAGGCCAAAATCTCCGCCTCCTCTTGCTTTATCACGTTCAATCTTCTATGATCGAATCATATCCTTGAACGGAGGACAAAGGATTTGAGGATTCAAATTACCCTGACCCCCTCTGAAGGAAAACGAATCATCGCCAAAGGAGTCAAGGCCTATCCTTTGGTCCGGCAAGTTCGAAAGAAGAGGAAAGTCATTCTGAAGGGCGGAACCACAATTTCTGCTGTTTCTGAAGAACTCTGCGGGAGACCCATGAAGGTCTCAGGAATGATCACCCCGAAGGGAACCCTCACTTCTAAGTTCAAGCACGAAAGCAACCTTCCCCACGGTCTCATTCTTAAGGGGAAGCAAATGATTCCCCTTGATTCCGCGGAAGCCTGGGAAAAAGAAATCCCTTATATAACTCCTGAGGATTTAGTGATCACCGGGGCCAACGCCTTCGACGCGTACGGCCATGCGGTGGTCATGGCCGGGACCTATGCGGGAGGAAAGTCCCTGTCCTCTTTTCAAACCATGCTTGTCGAGGGGGTTCCCTCCTTGATTGCGGTTGGACTGGAAAAGTTCGTTCCGGGGGACCTCGGGAAGGTAGCTTCTTTCGCCGGCAGGAAAAGAGTGGATTTCTCTTACGGGATGTCCGTGGGCCTGGTTCCGATCTTCGGGAAAATCTTTACCGAAGTGGAGGCCTTGGAAAGCCTAGCCAGGGTTAAGGCCGTGGTGATCGGAAAAGGAGGAATCCACGGCGCAGAGGGGAGTTCAACCCTTCTGATCGAAGGCCCGAGAAAAGAGGTATTGAAGATCGACAAGATCTATCAGAAAGTGAAAGGCGCGGGTTTGAGCGGGGAGCCGCGGAACCTCATCCCGTGTACGCGGGGAAGCCGGTCCTGTAGGGACCATATCAAGTGTGTTTACAAACAAGGACTCAGAAACTAATTTCCAAATCTTAGAAAGATTCTCTTTGGGAGCCTCTTGCAAGAGACTTTTGTTCCGTCATTCCCACGAAATCGGCAATCCAGAATTGCCTGAATCCCGCCGATTTTTAGTTCCTGCCGCGCCGGATTGGGGATTTAATCCATGAAACTATTTCAGCCTTTACGAACCGGGTCGCTCGAGGTTAAGAATCGGTTGGTCATGGCTCCCATGGCCACTCACTATGCCGATGAGAGTGGAGCCGTAACCCGGAAACTTAAAGATTATTACGTCGCCAGAGCTCGCGGGGGAGTGGGTTTGATTGTTATCGAATCCGGATATATCCATCCCCTGGGACGGGGAGGAATGAGGCGCCTGGGCCTCCATGACGATCGTCTGATCCCCGGCTTGAAGGAATTGGTGGATCTGGTCCATGCCGATGGCGCCGCAATTTGCTCTCAGATTCATCACGCCGGCCGGCAGATCGACGTGGCCTTTACGGGCGGCCGATACCCGGTCTCCCCTTCCAGCATTCCGGCAGGTCTGGAAGGTGTGGTTCCCCGAACCCTGCGGGTCGAGGAAATCGAGGAGTTAGTCGAGGCCTTCGGCCAGGCTGCCCGCAGATCCCTGGCCGCCGGTTTCGATGCCATCCTCATCCACGCTGCCCACGGATACTTAATCCATCAGTTTCTCTCCCCGCTTTCCAACAGGCGCAAAGATGGCTATGGAGGGACCTTTACCCGCCGCCTCCGATTTTTAAGGGAGGTCGTCCATCGCTGCCTGGAAGAAGTCGGGAAAGAGTACCCCCTCATGGTCAGGTTCAGCGCCAATGAGTTTATTACCGGGGGGTTCACCCTGCGAGAGGGACAGAAAATAGCTCAAAATCTTGAGCGATGGGGGGTAAAAGCGCTCCATGTATCCGGAGGAACCCATGATACCCAGGAGATGGAGATCCAGCCCATGGCTATACCCCGGGGTTGCCTGATCCACCTGGCTGAAGGGATAAGAAAGGTAGTTCAAATTCCGGTGGCGACCGTAGGGCGAATTGTGGACCCCAGGATGGCAGAGGATATTCTTCAGCAGGGAAAAGCCGACCTCATCACCCTGGGCCGGGCGCTCCTGGCCGACCCCGAATTTCCCAAGAAGGCCCAGGAAGGAAGGGCCGAGGACATCCGTCCCTGCATTGCCTGTTTGCAGGGCTGTCTGGATCACCTCTATCAGGGTTTACCCATTACCTGCCTGGTCAATCCCCAAGCGGGCCTGGAGGAAGAACTCAGAATCAAACCGGCGGAAAAGCGGAAGAAGGTCTTCATCATCGGAGGGGGCCCGGGAGGGATGGAAGCGGCCCGGGTGGCGGCCCTCCGCGGTCATGACGTTACTCTTGTTGAGAAAGAAGATCATCTGGGAGGCCAGTTCCACCTCGCCTCATTACCCCCGGGGAAGGAAGAAATCAAAGCCTTTCTCCGCTATCTCGACGGCCAGTTGAAGAAGCTTGGCGTGAAAATATTTCTGAACCGGGAGATGTCCCCCGATAAAATTGACCGGATCGATGCCGAGGTGATCATCTTAGCGAGCGGGGGGACCCCTCAAAAACCAGAGATCCCCGGGGTTGAACGGGAAAATGTCCTTACCGCGTGGGAAGCCCTGATGAACCCTGAGAGGGTTGGGGAGAAAGTTCTGGTTGTAGGAGCTGGAGCCGTGGGTGCCGAGACAGCCGAGTTCCTGGCCGATCGAGGACGGGAGGTCACTTTGATCGAGATGCTCAAAGAGATCGCTCTTGATGAAGAGCGGGTCAACCGCAAACTCCTTCTACGCCGCCTGGGAGAAAAGGGAGTCAAAGTCCGGGTCCTGACCAAAGCTACAGCCATTATGCCTCAAGGGGTCAAGGTGGAGGGAGGAGAAATTTTGCCTGCTGGCACAGTGATTCTGGCAACAGGGGTACAGCCGAATAAAAGCCTCGTGGAGGGCCTGAAAAAATTAAAAATAGAATTCTTTTCGGTCGGCGACTGCAAAATCCCGCGCAAAGCCATTGATGCCATCCATGAAGGTTACAGAGTGGCTCTAAATCTATAAGCACACTGCCAAATGAACTCCACCTTCTAATCTAGGTCTGGAAAATTGCCAACCTAACTGCTCCCGCGAAAATACTGTTTTTTCTTGCTTAAAATACTCTCCTTCCCTAATTTCCTTTTTCCTGTGTTTTGCTAGCCTGTAATGTGACAAAGGGGTTCCCCTCAGGGGAGATTACCCCTGGCAGATTCGAATAGAACCAGGGAGGTTGCTTATGATTTCTCTCGAAATTAACGGGAAGAAGTACGAGGTGGATGTTTCCCCGGATGTACCCTTGCTGTGGGTAATCCGGGAACACCTGAAACTAACCGGAACCAAATTCGGCTGCGGGATCGGCATGTGCGGCGCGTGCACGGTCCATATAAATGGAGAGGCCCAGAGGTCCTGCCAATTTGCCGTCGGGGATGCCCAGGGAAAAAAAATTACGACCATTGAGGGAATCCCTGTCGATCATCCGGTCAAGCGGGCCTGGATCGAAGAGCAGGTTCCCCAATGCGGCTACTGCCAGCCCGGGCAGATTATGCAGGCTGTGGCTTTGCTCGGGGAAGACCCGAATCCCTCGGACGAAAAAATTATGGACGCCATGAGCGGGAACCTCTGCCGCTGCGGCACCTATCCTTACATTAAACAGGCCATAAAGAAAGCTGCGAAGGAGGTGAAGAAGTCATGACTGCCCCCCTCATTACACGGAGAGATCTGCTAAAAAAATCCTTGGTGGGTGTCGGGCTTGTGGTAGTGGCATCCGTGACGCCCGGCGGTTACAGAATCCTGAAGGCTGAGGATGCGTCCAAAGAGCCGTCGGATGCATGCAGCCTGACCTTATGGGTAAGGGTTACCCCCGATAATGTAGTAACCGTTGTCCTGAACAAATCGGAGATGGGCCAAGGGGTATATACTTCCTTGCCGATGATCGTAGCGGATGAGCTGGAGGCGGACTGGAAGCAGGTGCGTTTTGAGCCCGCTCCCGCCGGTGACCCGTACAAAGATCCTCTCATGGGTATGCAGCTCACCGGGGGAAGCACCAGCGTACGGCACATGTTTGAGCCCTTACGTAAGGCGGGTGCCGCTGCCCGGGAGATGCTCCGAATTGCAGCAGCCCAGACCTGGGGAGTCCCGGAAGGAGAATGTGAGGTCTATCAGGGTGCGGTGCGTCACGTCAAAAGTGGCCGTTCCCTGAGCTATGGGCAGCTTTGCGAGAAGGCTTCGAAACTTCCCATCCCCCAGCATCCCCCCCTAAAGAAAGAAGGTCAATTCAGGTTCATCGGCACACCCTTACCTCGCCTCGACGTGGTGGAGAAAGTGAATGGCTCGGCGGTCTTCGGCATCGATATATATTTGCCTGCCATGGCCTATGCGGCCATAGCCCGGCCACCGGCATATGGGGCGAAGCCCACCGCTTATGACCAGGAAGCTGCGGGGAAGGTAGCAGGTGTCTTTAAAGTCACACCTATCGATCGGGGAATTGCGGTATGCGCCAATACCCTGGAATCGGCGCGGAAGGGAAAGGATGCCCTGCGGGTGAAGTGGGGACCCGGTTTCCAGCCTGATATGGAAAATGAGACACTGGAAAAGACCTTTAACGAGCACCTGGGCAAACCAGGGGTAACTGCGAGGAGCCAGGGGAATATCGCTAAGGCCCTCAGCGAGGCAGCCCGGAAGGTCCAAGCAACTTACTTTCTTCCCTACCTGGCCCACACCACTATGGAACCGATGGACTGTACCGCACATGTCCAGAAGGATCGATGTGACGTAGGGGTACCCACCCAGAGTCAAACGGGGGTCCTCATGACCGCCCAGAGAGTGACCGGGTTAAAGCCGGAACAGATCCATGTCCATACGACCTACCTGGGCGGTGGATTTGGCCGACGATCCGAGGTGGATATGGTCGAAGAGGCCCTGCAGACCTCCAAGGCAACCGGTAAACCGATCAAAGTGATCTGGACGCGGGAAGAAGATATACAGAATGACTTTTACCGCCCGGGAAACTGTTGTCGGATTGAGGGAGCGATCAACGAAAAGGGCGATTTGACGGCCTGGTCTCACAAGGTCGTGGCTCCCTCCATTTTTGCCCGCGTCTTCCCCCAAAGGGTGAAAGACGGAGTTGACCCTGCGGCGGTGGAAGGCATCGCCAACATGGCCTACGAAATTCCCAATCTCCAGGTAGAATATGTCCGGATGGACACTCCGATTCCGGTGGGATTCTGGCGTTCGGTAGGAAGTTCCCACAATGCATTCACCGTTGAAAGCTTCATGGATGAACTGGCCCTCGCGGCTGGAAAAGATCCGGTAGAGTTCCGCCTGAACCTCCTGAAGAACCACCCACGCATTCGGCGGGTGGTGGAATTCGCGGCGGACAAAGCCGGATGGGAAAAGTCCCTGAAGAAGGGGGATGGACGGGGCTTTGCTTACCACTTTGCGTTTGGCAGCTACGTGGCTCAAGTCGCCGAGGTTTCGATCCAGGAAAAGGAGGGGGCCATCAAGGTCCATCGCGTCGTGTGCGCCGTGGATTGTGGGCCGGTGCTCAACCCGGCCATCATTACCGCCCAGATAAGAGGCGCAATCATTATGGGTCTGAGTGCCGCCTTGAGAGAGAGGGTTGAGTTTGCCAAAGGCCGAGTCGCTTCAACCAATTTCGATAATTATGAACTCCTGCGCATGAACGAAATTCCTGAAATTGAAGTTCATATCGTCCCCAGCAAGGAAGAAATGGGCGGGATCGGGGAGCCCGGCCTTCCCCCGATTGCGCCGGCTGTGGCCAACGCGGTCTTTAAGGCCTCCGGCATCCGGGTGCGGCGCCTTCCCATGCAGCCGATGGTCCTGGAGGCTTTGAAGAAAAAATAAGCAGGGGAGGCAATAGCGATAGGGAGCCCGCTTTCTGAAAACGCGAGACTGATCCGGTAGAGATGAAATTGCGCGCAAAAAGGGAACAGTCCTCTTGCGGGCTGTAAAAGAAAAAGATGGGAAGATGGCCCTCTTCCCGTGGAATTCGGGAAAAGGAGAAGCAGTCCGTTATGCCTCCGTATCCGAAGGAGATGATTGGTGGCTGTCACCGACAGAGCCGCACTGCGCCAACTGTCATCTGTCCCCCTTTGTGGAAAGCGAAGGCGGTAAATACTTCCCTATAGATCAGCCCAATAAATACTCCCTTTACCGATATTCAAAAGCACACGGAATTCTTGCCTGTCAATCGTGCCATGAATCCATGCACATCTGTATCCGGGATATGAAGGCCCTAAGCAGACAGTGGACGTGACTTCCCATGAGCAAGCCTTACAGTTCAGCCCGGACGGAAAATATGCTGCTCCGGTGACATGCCTGGCGTGTCACACCGTCAATAAGAACGGTATTCCCGTCCAGTTGATGGACACCGAGTATTATGATGACTACTGGGCCTCAGTGGTTCTCATTCACTTCACGCGGGAGGGGGATCAGAAACTCTCCATTGCCGAACTCATAAAAAAATACCCATACCGAAAGGCAAACGGAGTCGTAATGAGTGGCTGGAAATAGTCCAGTCTGCTCTTAATCTGCATAAAGCTTTGTGCCTTTCTTAACCTGAACATTGCATAAAAATTTCCAAAGACATCACCCCCACCCTCCCCTCCCGCCTCTAAAGATCTAACCACCCGGAAACAAAAATTGTCCTAAATCCTGCCCCTTTCACTCTTGTAATTTCTTTTCCCTCTGAAAGAGCTGCCAGCACGAGGCTCGGGCACAAAGGCGACGCGCGCAGAAAGCATCAGCGGGGATAAGCTTTTCCCCAGAGTTCGACCCCCTCTTCCGCAAGATGAGCGGGCCTTTGAGAGGCCAGCCGGTCGCCCATACAGGGAAGCAGAGCTGGGGGGAGTTCCAGAAGAATGGCCCGCCCAACCCACAAAAGCACGGGTGCCTTATGATTTTGAGCACGGCGCCCTTGTGCCCGCGCCGGGGAACGCTGAACATTTCCCATTATTCTTCCCTATTTGGCGCAAAGTGAGGCTTGTCCAAAAATACATTGACATTATTTTTCCCTTTAAATATAATCCGCCCTGAATTCTAAAGAGACCAGTTTTGTTCTTGTCCATGCAACCGCGCTCTTGTCCGATCTATTTGTGAACGCCCCTTGGGAACCGCAAATAGGAGCGCAGTTAAACCCCCAAAGCAGACGCAATACCCCTTCTCAAAGATTACTGTTCTTATAAATTGTCGAAAGCTTGTTTCAATATTCGCTGTTTCCAGTTCATTTGCGCACTACTGCTTCAGAGCAGAAACATTTAGGCGACGCCGCAAATTGGTTCAAAGTTCCTCCTCGAAGGTTCTAGGTTAGTTACGGATCGAATCCCTGTGGTTCGTCGGGGAAAGGGGAGCCGATACGGCAGGAAGGGGGTGAAGCTTTTCTTCCATCAAGAATGCTCGACCAGAGGAGATACCAACAGTCTTTCTTTAACCTTTCTTCCATCAAGGAGATAACCTATGTCAAATGAGATTTCCAGGAGAAATTTTTTAAAGTATGTAGGGGCGGCCGCAATTACCGTTGGACCTCTCACCGGAGCCACCAAAGCTTTGGGTCAAGCCAAAAAACCGATCGCCGCTATCCCGATTAAAATTGCCGCGGTAAGTTTTTTAACCGGAGCGGCAGCGGGTCCTTTTGGAATCCCCGCCGATAATACCTTCAAAATGTGCGCCGACGTGATCAATAAGGAAGGGGGAATCTTGGGGCGGAAAATTGAACTGCTCAGCAAAGATGAAAACGGGGGCGTGGATGCCCAGGTTAAACTGGCCAGAAAGTTGCTTCTGGAAGACAAGGTCGATGTGGACCTGGGCTACATTTCTTCGGCTTCCTGCCTGGCCGTCCTTCCCCTGACAGACGAATTGGGGGGGTTAATCGTGGCCTATGACTGCGGGACCCATGAGTTAATGGAAGGCCCGAAATCTCCCTATGAAGTTCCAAAGTTCAAATTAGGTTTTAAAAGCTCAGCCCATTTGGGCATCGATAATGTCGGGCTGGCTTTGATGATCAAAAAATATCTGCCTAAAATTAAAACTATCGCGGGGGTTAATCAAGATTATGCCTGGGGGAGAGATAGCTGGCTGATCTTTGAAACCGCCATGAAAAAGCTGATGCCCCAGGTACAAGTCGTGAAAACTCTGTGGCCTCCTCTCGGAAATACCGATTTTACTGCCCATATCAGTGCATTGATGGGAGCCAAACCGGACATCGTCCATACCTCCTTATGGGGCGGGGATGCCGTCACCTTTACCAAACAGGCTGCGGGAATGGGATTTTTTAAAAATATCAAGACCGCCTGGTCGCGGGGTGAACCGTATCCCCAGGAATTGGGAAAAGATTTTCCGGAAGAACAGATTATCTGTTGTGCCGGAACCCATTATTTCCTCTACCCGCCGCCCGAGAAGTCGCCTCTCAATAAATGGTTCGTGGAAGAATACCGCAAGAGGTATGGAAAATATCCTTCCTACCCCTGTTATCATGCTTATCAAGCATTGTACCTTTATAAACACGCCATCGAGAAGGCTGCCAAATCAGCAGGGGGTTGGCCCACCAATGAGGAGATTGCCAAGGCCATGACGGGCCTGACCTTCCCCACGCCATCGGGGGATATAACGATCAGAGAAGACCACAGTGCCGTCGAGGATGTGCTCGTCGGATTTTCCAAACTCACCCCGAAATACCCTTTCCCCATCCTGGATCCCAAAAGGATGGAAGTCTTCCCGGCCAATCAGGTACTCCCGCCTGTGGGCATAAGAACCGTTGATTGGATCAATAGTTGGAAATAGCTGAATCCCTCCCCTCCCCCAGTCCGGGGGAGGGGAAAAGCTCGGGAGAAAAGCAACGATGTGGGTGATTTACACACTCAATGGTTTATACTTTGCCGCCCTTCTATTCCTGACCTCCCTGGGTCTTAATATCATATTGGGTGTCATGGGAATCCTTAACCTGGCTCATGGTTCTTTGTATGCCATCGGTGCGTTTATGGCGGCCTGGACGATTATTCAAATTGTGACGAAAGTGCCGGAACCTCTCCTCTATGTCTCCCTTCTGAGTGGGTTTGTGCTTGCTGGAATCGTTGGTTGGGTAATGGAGAAGACCCTGATCCGGGCAATGTATAAACGAACGCTGGAGTATCAACTCTTACTTACCTTCGGAGCGCTCCTCCTTCTGGAAGATTTGATCAAAATGGTCTGGGGAGGGCAGGCCCTTTACGCGTCGGCCCCTTTCGACCTTTTGGGCAAGGTAGAGATTCTGGGGAGCGTGTACCCGGCTTACTTTTTATTCGTGATCGCGATTACCCTGGGCGTCGCGTTCCTGATCTGGCTGTTTATGGGGAAAACCAGACTGGGGATCATGCTAAGAGCCATCTCCTTAGATAGAGAAATGGCTACGGGCTTGGGGTTGGACATTGGAAGACTCAGCACATTGGCCTTCGTCCTGGGGTCCGGATTGGCCGGGTTGGCCGGAGCTTTGGTCATACCCACCACTCCGGCGTTGTTGGGAATTGGGATGGAACCACTCATATTCGCTTTTATTGTCGTCGTCGTAGGTGGGCTGGGAAGCCTCAAGGGCGCCCTGGTGGGGGCTATGCTCGTGGGGCTTACCAGGTCTTACGGCATCGCCATATTTCCGGAGATCGAATTGCCCCTCTTGTTTCTGATCGCGGGGATCATCCTGGTGGCCAAGCCGCAAGGACTGTTCGGGAGATAAAAAAGTGTATTTCATGAGAATGTTCGGAAATCCGAAATGGGTTACCTATGGAATCATCCTTCTGGTTTTATTATTTATCCCCTATCTCCTTTCCACTCATGACCTTTTGCTTTTCGAATACGGCTTAACCTTCGCCATTGTAGGTCTTGGTTTCAACCTCCTCCTGGGATACACGGGCCTCTTGTCTTTCGGTCATGGAGCCTATTTTGCCGCCGGAGCCTATGCCGTGGCGATGATGGGGAAATACCTTCCTCAGGCTTATGCCATGGAGATATTGATTCCTGCGGCTCTCCTTTTTTCACTCCTGATCTCCATCATCTTCGGGTTTCTCTGTGTGAGGCACACGAAGATCTTTTTTTCCATTCTGGCCCTCTCCCTTTCCATGCTCCTCTTTGCCCTGTTATTCAAACTCTATCACCTCACCGGGGGGTCTGATGGACTTCGGGTGCCGATTCCCACCATGTTTGGCATGGCCTTTAAGGGGGTTCGACGCCCCCTGTTCCTCGCCGGGACATACTACTATTTCCTATTGGCCATGTTTACCCTCAGCTTTCTGATCATGCGGGGGATTGTAAGTTCTCCATTCGGCAAGGCCCTCCAGGCCATCCGGGATAACGAGATACGCGCGGAGTTGATCGGCATCCGGGTCCGCCGGTACCGACTGTATGCCTTCTGCATCTCCGGGATGTACGCTGGGTTAGGCGGTGCGCTCTGGTCTTTCGTCAATGGCCACGTTACTCCGGATCTATCCCATTGGGTTTTTTCCGGAGAGATCGTCTACATGACCCTGCTGGGAGGTTTCGGAATTGTTGAAGGGCCGGTCGTCGGCGCCATGATTTTTACCTATCTAAAGTTATACGCCATGGGAAACACAGAATACTGGATGTTCGTCATCGGCGCCACGCTCATCATCCTTGTTCTTCTCCTCCCGAATGGCGTTGCCGGCGGCGCCACGGCCCTATGGACGAAAATAAAAAATAAAAGATTAACCGCAGAGAACGCGGAGAACGCAGGGAAGAATTAAAATGTGAGTCATCTCCAAATTAGTTGAGTCCCAAAGAGCTGGTATATTCTAAATGCCGAGTTATTTCATGGGCGCGGAAGGAAAGTCGTATTGCTTGCAATCATGAGGCGCGTATCTCTCCTTAGCTGTGGCGGGGGTGTTCTGTCATTTCATCGAAGCCTTCTTTTCCCGCCGCCCGCTCCGTTTTGCGGAAGGCCAGCAGGGAGTCTATGGAAAGCGGATATCCCGCCGATGCTTGCGGCGCAATCCGCCTTTCCTTCCGCGCCCTTGCCAAGCCTTCATAAGAAATTCGATCAACTTATTAAGGAGTCCATAATTGACCGGACATGGACTTTCAAAATCTCCCCTAACCCCTCTTTTTCAAAGAGGGGAATTCCTCCCTTTGGTAAAGGGAGGATAGGAGGGATTTTCTCTCCGGTGTCTATATAATTATGGACTGACTAGTATCTGTAGATGACCCTAAAAGGTAAAGACGAAAAAGGAACTGACTTTTCTTGAATTCTGTCTTTTGAATGATTTGACTCTGTGATCTCTGCGGTGAAAGAAGGGAAAAAGGTGGAGGGAGTTTCTTGCTAACGGTTAAAGAACTGAACAAATATTTCGGATATTTCCAGGCCGTGAATAACGTCAGTTTTGAGATTCGAGGGGGCGAAATTGTATCTATCATAGGAACGAACGGGGCCGGGAAAACGACTTTGGTCAATCTAATCAGCGGGTATATAAAACCGGATAGCGGAAGTATTCTGTTTTTTGACAAGGACATAACCTATATTTCCTCTTACAAAAGGATTCAATTGGGAGTGAGCCGAAGCTTCCAGCTGATTCAACTCTTCGAGAAAGCCAGCGTCCTGGATAATGTGCGCATTGCCCTTTTCTCCAAGTACGGGATGATCCGCAGGGCCTTATTGCCGGCAGATCGCTATTCTTCCGTTACCCAGGAGGCGATCACGATTCTGGATAATTTCCATCTGCTGGATAAAAAAGATCTAACTCCTAAAGAGCTCTCCGAAGGAGACATGAAAATTCTTGATGTGGCCATTGCCTTCGCGTTGAAATCGAAACTTCTCCTGCTGGATGAACCCACCAGCGGAGTGGCCACGTATGATAAATTCAAAGTGATGGATTCCATCGTCGCGGCAATAAGAAAAGAAGGGATTTCCAGCCTCATCATCGAGCATGATATGGATATCGTTTCCGGCTATTCGGACAGAGTCATCGTCATGCACGAAGGGCAAATCCTGGCCGAAGGCAAACCGGGCGAAATTATGGAAAATAGAGAGGTCAAAGCGGCCGTATTCGGGATCATGGGTTAAAAAACATGCTATTACAGGTTGAAGGTTTAGACTTTTTCATCGGCTCGACCCAAATTTTAAGGGATGTTTCCTTGTTCGTAAAGGAAGAAGAGATCGTTTGTCTTCTGGGTCGGAATGGTGCCGGGAAAAGCTCCATTATCAAGAACCTCATCGGGCTATACTCCTCCAGGTCGGGAAAGATCATTTTTCAGGGGAAGGATATTACTTCGTTTTCACCCCGACAGAAAGTTCTCGCCGGTATCGGATATTCCCCCGAAGATGCCAAGATATTCTCCGATCTTACCGTGGAAGAAAACATTAATCTTTCAACCTGGGTTCGGGATCGGGCGGAAATAAAAAAAATCTTCAGCTTTGAAAAAATCTTCACGATATTTCCGGGGATCAAAAAAATCTTGACCCGGAAGGGTTTGCACCTCAGCGGAGGGGAGAAGAAGATGACCTCCATCGCCCGGGCGCTGGCCCTCAATCCATCCTTATTACTGCTGGATGAAGCCTTTGAAGGGTTGGCCCCCTTGGTAGTGAAACACTTCATAGAAGCACTGAGTCAGATCCGGGATTTGGGGGTGGCCATTCTTTTAGGAGAATCGAATGTCCGAATCGCCTCCCAAATCGCCGGCAGGTCCTATATCGTTGAAAGAGGAGAGGTCATTTTCGAGGGCCATCCCCGAGAGATCCTGGATAATGAGAAGCTTTTAAAGATCGTTGGGAGATAAACCAGTAGAAAGCAAAAGTACAGGAGGTGCGATGCCATGATGGATAGGATCAGTCTGTTTAGGACGACGAAGAGAATTCTTTTCGGAAGTGGAGCGGTAGAAAAAATAGGCCAGGAAGCCCAAATTCTCAAAGCGAAGAAAGCTCTGATCATCACCGATCCAGGAATTATTAAATCCGGGCTTCTGCAAACGGTTGAAAAACCCCTCCAATCGGTCGGCATTTCTTTTGCCGTTTTCGATGGGGTGGAGCCCGATCCTAAAATTGAGGTGGCGGAAAAAGGCCGCGAGCTGGCCAAACAAGAAGGGATCGATCTCATCATCGGTTTGGGGGGAGGCAGTTCTCTCGACATCGCGAAAGTGACCTCCATCCTGGTTACGAACCCTGGGAAGATAGATGCTTTCCTGGGAATCGATCTTATTCCCAATCCAGGAGTGCCTTTGATTTTAGTTCCAACGACTGCCGGGACCGGGAGTGAAGTCACCCCCATTGCAATCTTATCCGATACCAGGGAGAAATTGAAAAAAGGGGTGGTCAGCGCTTATCTCTTCCCGGAGGTAGCCATTCTCGACCCGAAACTCACGGTTGGGCTTCCCCCTTCCGTGACCGCCTTCACCGGGATGGATGCCTTGACCCATGCCATCGAGTCTTACACTTCTCTCAATGCAACGGACGTAACGGACCTCCTGGCTTTCAGGGCCATGGAACTCATTGCCAAAAATCTGCGGATGGCCTACGCCCACGGAGAAAATCTATTGGTCCGTTCAAACATGATGGAAGGAAGCCTTCTGGCGGGAATGTCCTTTGCCAATGCGGGCGTCGCCGCCGTCCATGCTTTTGCGTATCCCCTGGGGGGAGAGTTCCATATCGCTCATGGCCTATCCAATACGTTAATGCTCCCCTATGTGATGCGCTACAATATCATAGGTTGTCCGGATAAATTTGCGCAAATGGCCAGGGCTTTTGGAGAGCCGATGGAAGGACGCTCTGAGCTGGATGCAGCGGAAGCCGCCGTGAAATTCGTAGAACGACTCTCCGATGACCTCCGGGTTCCGAGAAGGCTTCGGGCTGTGGGAATTCCGGAATCCGCTATTCCTCAAATGGCGGAATCGGCAATGAAAGTGACCCGGCTTCTGGTCAACAATCCAAGAAAAATAACCCTTGAGGATGCGGTTGCCATTTACAAGTCAGCCCATTAAGCGCATCAATGTCCAATAAGGATTGAATCCATGTAACGGCTATGAAGTCCCAATCTGAGTATTGCTCCCCAAAGGGCGGGTTTCTTTATCCTCGGCTTTGCAGCCCCTAAAGCACCCCGAACATTTTGAAGTATCCCCCTATTGACTTCTTCAATGACTGACATAATCCGTCAAAAGGTGTAGATTTCTATTAGTAATCTAGGTTTGGGCATATTTTTCATCTCAGAATCTTGCCGAAATGTGGACAGTGGCTGAAATCGTAACTTTTAGAAAGCCGAAGTCCAGAGAGGTGTTTCACGACCCGTCCCTCTGATGGGTATTCCTAGATTATTTCAAACCCCGTTCTTTGAGCTTGGATTCAGTAGGGATGCCATCCTGGCTCCAGCCGCGTTCCCGATAATACTCTTCGGGCATCTCCTCGAGATGGACGACCTTGCCTTGAGTTGGCCCTTCCGTCAGAGGCTCGCGGGTCAACCAGGGAGGCAAGGCGTCGTCTTTCCGGGAGAATCCCGCCTTAATGAAAAACATTCGTTCGGCGTTCAGGATTCGCTCGCCGGCTTTTACCCGCTCGTCCGGCGAATACTCTGCTCCGGTAACAGCGTTCAGATACTCCAGGATGACATCCGGATAATACGCTAAAATGCCTATTGACTTAGCTCATAAAGATAATGTACCCTCCACTTGCTGGGGGTACGTAAATGACCAAGAGATACAGGGAGCGCAGCCTGCTCGAATTTCAGAAAGAATTTTCCACTGAAGAA
>Ga0187865_1002567_pt1 | contig 16910 bp, 12 predicted proteins | sample June2016WEW_11_1_2_FD_132989 | JGI IMG/M metagenome (GOLD analysis project Ga0187865, IMG submission 132989) | Peatland microbial communities from SPRUCE experiment site at the Marcell Experimental Forest, Minnesota, USA - June2016WEW_11_100 | ecosystem: Environmental > Terrestrial > Soil >...
CGAGGCCGATCCCCACGTTCCGGAGCTGAAGCCGGATCCCTGGGGTCTGGTCATGGTCGTGATCGCCATCGCCGCGGCGCTCGTCTGGCTCGCCGCCACGCGGCTCGCCTGTCGCCCCCGGGTCCGGCGTCTGACCGCGGGGGTGCTGCGCGACGCCGTCCCCCTCGCGGCCCTCGTCGTCGTCGCCGGCGCGCTGCTCGTCCTCACGGTGGCGCCGAAGGTCCACCATCCACCCGTCGCGCACGCCGTCAAGTACCTGCCCGCGGCGTACGCCACCGCGCTCGGCGGGAGCGACACCGCCTACGTCGACGAGTACCAGGTGGACTCCGAGCTGCCGGCGTTCGCCGGCCACGCCACCTACGCGGGCGAGCAGCTGCTGATCTGGTTCCCCTGGCGCGAGACCGGCGCCCTATACGGGCCCATCGGTATGTTCGAGGGGGGTGCGAACACGATTCACGGGACGTATCCCGCACTCGCCCGATCGGGGATGGACGAGATCGAGCGTCGCAAGCCGGCACAGGTGCTTCTCATGCGCCTGTCCGGTCAAGGCTTCGGTCAGGCGGTGGCGTCGCTCGCGCCGTTCGGGCCCGACGTCGTCCGGAAGGGCGTCCTCTCCGACGGGGGCTTCCACCTCCACGTCTGGCTCGTCGATCTCCGGTGTGATTTACCTCGGGTAGCGCCGAGCGGCGGGCATTGCCGTTCTCAGTGACGGGCCTTGAGCGGCTTCATCGCCGCGACCCCGGCACAGGCGAGTCCGAAGCACGTGAGACCGAGCACATTGATGCCGGAGAACGTGCCGATGGCCCCGAGTCCAGCGATGGCAAACAGGACGATGGCGGCCAGGAGGAACAGACGGTGCATCCCCATTTCCTTCCTTTCTTTGGCGCATGGCCAAGGACGAGTCTCCGACGTCCGTGCCGCGTGACCGTTCCACGATTCCGTGCGGCCGTCAAGTGATCCGCGGCACAACAATTCGTCGCGCAGCGCCCGGATTGGGCGGGTCGCGATACTCCGGATACAGTCTCGGCGGCGCGATACTGGTCACACAGAAGGCGACTCTCGGAGCTCGTTCGGTCGCGGCGGGAACCACGGCCGGATTGGTTCTGGGGCGCGTCGCACCGAGGAGTGGTTGCTCGCGGAAGATCGTTCGCCAATAGAGCTTGGAGAGTGGATCTAGCGGAGTGTCCGGTGGACGGTCGCTCTTGGGACCAAGGTCCCTGGCACGAGTGGCGTCCGCGGGAGGAATGTCGATAGGGCCCGGCGGGGGCCCAGTCCGAAGTCAGCGCACGATCCGGTCTGGACCGGGCTGGCGGAGGGACAGAGGAGAGAGACATGGCCTTCATTGCCAGGCGGCTCGTTACGTACGTCGTGGCGGCATGGGTGGCGCTGACGGCGAACTTCTTCATTCCGAGGCTTATGCCGGGCAATATTCTCTCGACGTACCTGTCACGATTCCCGAGCCTTGGTCCATACGCCTACAAGGCCATCACGGCCGAGTTCGGCATCGGCAAGCAAGGCAGTCTCATCCATCAGTACGGGGTCTACTTCGACGACCTGGCGCACGGGAATCTCGGGGTGTCGCTCAACTACTTCCCGTTGTCGGTCGCGACGATCCTGCACCAGACACTTTTCTGGACCCTGATCCTCGTCGGGACGGCGACCATCCTGAGCTTCGTCATCGGCACGGTGCTCGGCATCCTCGCCGGCTGGTGGCGGGGCGGTCGTTTTGACCAGCTGCTTCCGGCGTTCACCTTCCTCCAGGCCATCCCGTACTTCTTCCTCGCGCTGTTGCTGATCGAGTTCTTCGCGATCCACCTGTCGTGGTTCCCCGTCGGCGAGGGCAACAGCCTCACGACGCATGTGGGCTGGAACTTGCCGTTCATCGAGAGCGCCGTGTATCACTCGCTCCTGCCCGCGATCACGCTCGTTTTTGCCTCGATGGCCGGTTGGATGCTGCAGATGCGCAACGTCATGATCACGACGATCGGCGAGGACTACGTCCTTGCCGCCCAGGCGAAGGGCCTGTCGAACCGCCGTGTGGTCATGACCTACGCCGCTCGCAACGCGATCCTTCCGAACATCGCCGGCTTCGCGATCTCGCTCGGCTATGTCGTCGCCGGGGCGCTCGTCATGGAGCTCGTATTCTCCTACCCGGGTATCGGCTACACGCTGTACCAGGCGGTCGTCGGTGAGGACTATGCGCTGATGCAGGGCATCTTCTTGGTGATCGTGATGGCGGTGCTGATCGCCAACCTGATCGCCGACGCGATCTACGTCATCGCCGACCCGAGGACGCGCACGAGGGCAGCCTACTGATGGGGACCGTCTCGAGCTTTTTCGGGCAGTTGGCCTTCAAGATCCGCCGACGCCATGTCTGGGCCCGTTTGCCGGGCAAGGCGCGCGCCGGCGTCGTAATCATCCTCATCTTCATCTTTCTCGCGATCGTCGGCCCGTATCTTGCGCCCTACAACCCGTCGCGCCTTTTCTCGACGAGCGACATCGCGCGGCCGCCGAACTGGTCCCACCTCCTCGGGACGACGACCTACGGCCAGGACGTGCTCTCCCAGCTGCTCGTCAGCGTCCGATCGACTGTCGTCATCGGGCTGACCGCTGGAGTGATCGCCACCTTCCTCTCGGTCGTCGTGGGCGTGTCGGCCGGTTTCCTCGGGGGCTACGCCGATGAGGGCTTGTCGTTGCTGAGCAACGTCTTCCTCGTCCTGCCGGCCCTTCCGCTCCTCGTCGTCATCTTCGGCTACCTGCCGAACGCCGGGAACCTCGTCACCGCTTTCGTGCTCAGCATCCTCGGCTGGCCCTGGGGGGCGCGAGTCATTCGGGCCCAGACCATGTCGCTGCGCGGCAGGGACTTCATCGGCGCGTCCCGGGAAACCGGTGAACGAACGTGGCGGATCATCTTCTTCGAGCTGCTGCCGAACGAGGTCAGCCTCATTGCGGCGAGCTTCGTCGGCACCGTGCTCTACGCCGTGCTGACCTCGGTCGCCCTGACCTTCCTCGGACTCGGGGATCTGTCGACCTGGAGCCTCGGGTCGATGCTGTACTGGGTGCAGAACCAGAACGCGATCATCGTCGGCACCTGGTGGTGGTACATCCCGCCGGGATTGACCGTTGCCGTGTTCGGGATGGGCCTCGTCCTTTTGAACTTCGGGCTTGACGAGCTCGGCAATCCGCGCCTTCGCGATGCGGCGCACCGGCAGAAGATCGCCGGGCGCCCCTGGCGGCCCTCGGACCCGACGCCGGTCGTGCGCGAGGCTCGCCGTTCTCCCGGCGGGTTCGCCCCAGCCCTGGCGACGTCGTCGCTTGCGGTGGCCGGTGACGCCGGAGGGACGGTGTCGGGTGCCTCGCGCGCCGCAGGCGTCCAGAGCGATCAAGGAGGGATCACGTGAGGCACGCCGCCGCTGGCGTCGACCTGGAGAGCGAGCTCGCCTCCGCGTCTCCCTCGGTTCCCGTCAAGCCGACTCCGGGTGCATCCCTGCCCGTTCTCGACATCCGGGGGCTGTCGATCATCTACCGGTCGCTCGCGGGCGATGTCCGGGCCGTGGAGAACGTCGACCTGGCGCTCATGCCGGGGGAGATCGTCGGGCTCGTCGGAGAGAGCGGATCGGGCAAGTCGACCCTCGCCTACGGCTCCGTGCGGCTGCTGCGCCCGCCGGCGATCATCACCGCCGGCGACGTGACCTATCGCGGTCGTCGGGTCGGCGCGGAGGGCGTCGCGGTACTCGAGCAGTCGATCTCGGAACTGCGGACACTGCGCTGGCGGGAGATCGCCATCGTCTTCCAGAGCGCGATGAACGCCCTGAACCCGGTGCTGAAGGTCCAGGAACAGCTCGAAGACGTCATCGAGGCCCACCTCCCGATGGACCACGCCGAGCGTCATGAGCGTGCGGCGTCGCTGCTCGACTTCGTCGGGATCCCCCGCGACCGGCTCCGGAGCTACCCCCACGAGCTCTCCGGCGGCATGCGGCAGCGGGTGATGATCGCGATGGCGCTCGCCGTCGACCCGGAGATCGTGATCATGGACGAGCCGACGACGGCGCTCGACGTCGTCGTGCAGCGCGAGATCCTCTCGCAGATCGTGGAGCTGAAGGAGCGGCTCGGTTTCTCGATTCTCTTCATCACCCACGACCTGTCGCTCCTGCTCGAGATCGCAGACCGGATCGCCATCATGTATGCCGGTCAGCTCGTCGAGGTCGGAACCTCGCAGGCGATCCACCATCGTCCGGCGCACCCGTACACGCGGGGTCTATTGCACTCGTTTCCCGCGCTGCACGGACCCCGGGTGGAGTTGGCGGGCATCCCGGGCTCGCCGCCTGACCTGCGTGACCTGCCCCCGGGTTGCCCGTTCGTCCCACGCTGCTCGTACGCGACCGAGGCCTGCACGGGAATCGACATGCGTCTCGCGCAGATCGCCGGAGAGGGCGATCTCACCCATATGTCGGCCTGCCCGTTCGTCCTGCCCGACACCCCGGTGAAGGCGGACGCAGCGAAAGGACACCGGAAGTGAGCGACGAGATCCGTTCCGCGGCGGAGTTCCGCGGCCCGCTCGTTCTCGAGGCCGTGGGGGTCCACAAGGACTTCAAGCTGGGAGGCGGTCCTCACTCGGCCGTGCTGAACGCCGTCCGGGACGTTTCGTTCGGGCTCTACCGGTCCGGCGTCGTGGCCCTCGTCGGAGAGAGCGGCTCGGGGAAGTCGACCGTCGCCCGCCTGCTCTCCGGCCAGGAGAGGCTCACGAGCGGCGAGGTCCGGCTGGACGGCAAGAAGATCGGGTTGCACCACCGTCGGGCGTTCCGCGCCTACAAGAACGAGGTTCAGATGGTCTTCCAGGACCCCTTCGCCTCGCTCAACCCGGTGCACACCGTTCGCTACCACCTGAAGCGACCGGTGCGAATCCATCGCGCGGCCTCGGGGCACGCTGACGTCTCCCAGGAGCTCGTGCGGCTGATCTCCGAGGTGCAGCTGATTCCGCCAGAGCAGTTTCTGGCGAAGTACCCCCACGAGCTGTCTGGCGGGCAGCGCCAACGGGTGGCCATCGCCCGGGCGCTCGCCGCCCACCCCCGGGTGTTACTCGCCGACGAGCCCATCTCGATGCTCGACGTCTCGATCCGCTTGGAGATCCTGGCCCTGCTCAACGACCTGCGCGAGCGACTCGAGCTGGCGGTTCTCTACATCACCCACGACATCGCCTCGGCGCGCTACTTTGCCGACGAGACGCTCGTTATGTATGCCGGCGACATCGTCGAGCGCGGTCCGTCTGAGGACGTCACGCAGCAGCCGGCGCACCCCTACACGCAGCTCCTCGTGGCGTCGGCGCCTGACCCGGACGCCCTCGGGAGCTCGATGCGCACCGGCTCGAAAATCGTCGCCGGACAGGCGGGAAGTGCATTGTCGAACGTGATCGGGTGCCGTTTCAGCCCGCGCTGTCCGTTCGCTGAGGATCGCTGCCGGAGGGAGGCACCGCCGTCCGTGCGGGTCAACGAGCATCGCTCGGCGGCGTGTTGGCGACTGGATGTCGCGGCGCCGCACCTCGTTGCCGCCGGTCGCGCCTCCGGGACGGACACGGTCGCTTCGTCATAGGTTTCCAACTCCGTCGCGCGAGCTGCCGTCGGAGTCGCGCGACGGCACGGGGCTCTGACGAGCCGTTTTGTGACGGGCGCTCGTCAGAGCGTGACCCGGCGACGCGGGAGGAGTGGCACCTCTCGGTGCCGGATTCGCGGCGACGGTGGCGGCGGGCCGGAAATTCCGGTAGTGGGTCAGTTTGAATCCGCTGAGGGCTAGGCACCGCTGATCCGATTCGGTACGCTGAGGACATGCCAAAGCGGTCAAGCAAGCCAAGAGACCTGAACTCGCTCGCCGCGGCCATCGTGGCTCAGTCGACTAGCGACGAACCCGAAGTCGACCCCTACGAGGGGAAGAATCCCGCAGCGGTCGAGCTGGGGCGTCTCGGGGGAATCAAAGGGGGGAAAGCGAGGGCTCAGAGACTTTCTCCTGAGGCTCGCTCGGCGATTGCGCGGCAAGCCGCCTTAGCGCGTTGGTCGCGCCGATCAAGGGGTGTTAGCAAAAGGGTCTGAATCGTCCCTCGGGTCGCGCTCTTGAATGATCTGTTCTCTAACCGCCAATAGAGTTTTCGTGGCGGTGTAGTAACGCCCCCGCGCCGAGCCGTTGGGCATGAACAGCCCAAGCTCGGTCAGTTGTCGAAGGTCGCGACTAGCGACCTGGTCCGTAATCGTCTCGTCCATGTCAGCAAGGATCGCTCGGTAAGTTCCGTTTCGGACCCGGAATCCCATCGCAGCGTCGTACAACGGGATCAGATTCCGCTCTGGTAGCCCCTGATCGAAGATGATCTTCTCCAGATCACCCCAGAGTCGCTCACTTTCCTTGATTCGCCTTTGAACGGTTCGCGCCTGGCGCAAATGTGCGGTGAGGATGAACCTGATCCACGGGTTCGCATTTCCACTCGGGTCCCAACGACCCCTGCCCACCGTTGCCAGCACGTCGTAGTACGGCTGGGTGTTACGCCCGAGGTACTCCTCGATGCTGCAGAAGATCGGCGAGAGTATCCCGCAGCGTGCAAGAACGAGCGTCTGAAGGCAACGAGCCATGCGTCCGTTCCCGTCGCGGAAGGGGTGGACCATAACCAGGTTCAGGTGGGCCATGCCAGCGTGGACTAAGGGGTGCTGCTCGTTCTGCTTGTTCTCTGACTCTTTGTTGAGGTCATTTACAAGCTCGCGCATCAAACGCGGAACGTCGTCTATGTCCGCTCCTTCGTAGACGATCTGGCCCGTCTCGTCATTGCGAACATAGATAGCCCCCGCTCGCCATAGCCCAGGTCGATTCTTGAGGTCGTACCCGGTCATCATGAAATGCAGGCTCTTAAGGAGCTGCTCGCCATAATGGAAATTGGGTTCTGAGGTCATCTGGAGCACGTAGGTCATGGCATCGCAGTAGCCCCTGATCGCCAACCGAGTCTCCTCGCCAGCGTCGAGCGGTTCTTCGCCCAGTTCGATGGCTGCGGCGTCGTCAACTGCCGCGTCGAATCCCTCGATGCTGTTTGAACCTTGAACCGCGCGAGCGAACTGTGCACGGCGAAGTGAACCTGTCCAGCGCTGAGGTTCGTGAAGCCGAATCCGCAGCTTCTCCGCGAGGTCATCAATCTGGGCGATGACCTCTAGCTCACGGTCACCTAGCGGAGGGGCATTGAACAACATGATTGAAATATCCTTTTGTTCCGTTCTCTAGACATGACTATACTGCGTTGACAATAGGGAGTCAACCATCTAGAAGGCAGTTGACTTCCGCCTACCCCTCAAGTATAATGGTCAGTATGAACAGGTTGAGCACCGAACGCAGGGGCCAGGTCGTCAGCCTCCTTTGCGAAGGAATGAGCATCCGCTCCATCGTTCGCGTCACCGGAGTGGCTAAGAACACGGTCACCAAGCTCCTGGTCGATCTCGGCTCGGCCTGCGCCGAGTACCAGGACGCGGTGTTCACCAACCTGCGCCCTGAGCGGATGGAGTGCGACGAGATTTGGTCGTTTTGCTACGCGAAACAGAAGAACGTGCCTGACGAATTCCAAGACACCCCCGGCTATGGGGATGTCTGGACGTGGGTCGCTGTCGACGCGGACACGAAGCTCGTCCCGAGCTGGCTGGTGGGCGAGCGCACGTTGGCCGACGCTTACACGTTCATCGCTGACATGCGCTCGCGGATCGACCCAAGCCACCGCATCCAGCTCACGACCGATGGCCTGCGGCTCTACGTCGACGTGGTGGACAGCCTTTTCCGCGACAACATCGACGACTCAATCCTCCACAAGCTCTACGGCTCCGACGCCGACACGGAGCGGACCTACAGCCCGTCACAGTGCATTGGGATCGACAAGCGCGTGATCGCCGGTACGCCCGACCTCGACATGGCCGGGACGAGTTTCGTGGAGCGCCAGAACCTGACGATGCGAATGGGGATGCGGCGATTCACCCGTCTGACCAACGCCTTCTCAAAGAAGCTTGAGAACCTGACGCACGCGGTCAACCTGCACTACATGCACTACAACTTCTGCCGTCCCCATCAGACTTTGACGAAGCGGTACGGCAAGCCGACCACCCCAGCGATGGCTGCTGGGATCGCCCAGTACCCGTGGAGCTACACGCAGATTGCTCAGCTCTTAGACTGAGTATTCCGTTCTGCGAGACGAGCGGCTCGGTGCAGCTGGTCGAAAGATTTGGCAGCTGTGCGAAGAGCTCGTTCAAACCTCTCGCCAGAAGTCGGGAAGTTTTGCCCGCGTTCGCGCGCCTGTTGTGTTGCCACTTGCAGATAACGCCGCGCTTCAGCGAGGACGGCCTCCGTCATTTAACAGCTCCTTTGGCTGTGAGTTCTGGCCACAAGCGGTCCACGACAAGGAACGTGAACCTCTTAGGCCAAAACTGTTGGGCTTTTTTCTTACCGTCGAGGTGTGCCTTGAGCACATCATCCAGCTCAATCTGCGCTTGAAGGTGTAGCGCCACGTCGTCTTGTCTGACTAGCTCGCCAGAGGACTTAAGAGCAAACGCCGTGTAGTTGTACGCCTCGACTGCCATTGCCTTGTACGCGGCTCGATTGTGATCAAAGAGTTTGTCGAGCCCAATCGCCTTCATCTGCTGGTCCCAAAGCGCGGTGAGGGCCATGACTACGGAGCCCGCCACACGAGCTTGACCAAAACCCAACCGGCAGCGACCGTCACCAGGGCCAGTTGAGCGATGAACAGGCTTACCAACCAGCCGTATGGTGCACCTGGTTGATCCCCGACGAGCCACCAGACTGAGAACCCGATGGACAGGACGCTGCAAAGAAAGGCGGCAGAAATCCCCGTCGCGGCGATCTTGAAGGGACGCGTCACCGACTTGGCCGTACTCGAATCGTACGACTGGAGGGACCCCACCAGGAGACCCAGGAAGACGAGAAGCAGAGCACCAATGGCGGACGCCGCCCCGAGAACCGCCAGCACAACATCCTTGTGCTCGACCACTGGCCGCATCGTACCTACGGCCGTGGTCCTCACACGCGGATGGCTGGGTCATGCGGCGAGGGTACAGGGAGGGTGCCTCGTTCAAACTGACCCACTACCGAAATTCCTGGCGGATCTGGCCCTGGTGGATGACCGATGCGCCCCATTGCGATCGCGACGCGCCCCCTGGACGGAGTCTCTGGAGATGGACGCCCGAGCCGACGTTGGCGAGCGACGCGCCGGGGATCACAACAGGCCGGACCGCGCGAGTGCACGAGCCGTCATCGGCGGTGTCCACCTGGGAAAACACGTACCGCGCTGACGGCGACCTGGTGGCCGATCCGAGCTTTGTCCCTCCCCCGCCGGTGCGCCATCTGATAGGTTGCGGGTGGTCCGAGGGCTTTTCTGTCCGCGGAGCTGAATCGTGCACGTGTAAGTCGGTCTCTGGCGTTAGTCCATAGAAAGGTCGCTAAGACATGACACGATGGTTTACTGATAAGAAGCTTCGGCGGGTAGCTGCGTCGACCCTCATGGTCGCCGGCCTTGGCGGGGGGATGCTCGCGGGCATCTTCGCCTCGGCGACAACGTCGGGGGCAACGGGCAGCACACTGGTCATGGAGTCAAGCCCAGAATCGGCGCTGACGGCGAACTTCAACCCGTACATCAGCTCCAGTGAGACCCAGGTTGGGGCCACCTCGCTGATTTACGAGTCGGTGTTGCAGTTCGACATCGCCCAGCCGACAGTCCCGCCGTACGGCTTCATTGCGTCGACGTACAAGTGGGGCAGCGGCGGCACGTCGATCATGTTCGCAATTCGCCCGGGCATTAAGTACAGCGACGGCTCGACATTGACCGCAGCTGACGTGGCGAAGTGCTACAGCGAAGTCGGCGCGAACGCCGCCATCAACGGCGGTGGAGTTGCGATCACGTCGGCGACGTCCGCCGGCAACGTCGTGACGGTGAACTTCTCGTCGGCCCAGTACACGAACCTGCAGAACATCGGCACCGTGCCGATCGTCGGACCGAAGTTCTGGACCGACGCTGGATCTTCTCCGGCGACCTACGCTGACGCCGGCGCCATCGCCGGCACCGGCCCGTACATGCTGCAGGCTGGGTACTCGAGCGGGACCATCACCCTGGTCCAGAACCCCAACTACTGGGGCGGCCCGCAGTGGACGACCAAGGCTCCTTGGGTCACTCCGGCCACGGCCGCGGCCCCGGACCCGGTCGGCACCTTCACGTCCGGACCAACCGAGGTCCAGTTCCCGCAGATCGGTTCGAACACCAGCGTGCTCTCGCTCCTTGACAACAACACGCTCGACTGGGCTGGAAACTTCATCACCGGCCTGAGCAGCACCTTCCTCAAGGGCACGGGTCACGCGGTTTGGTTCGCTCCGGTGAACACCGTGACCATGTGGCCGAACCTGACCGTCTTCCCGACCAACATGCTGGCGGTGCGTGAAGCCATCAGCCTGGCGGTCAACCGCAACACGCTGAGCTTTGTCGGAGAGTCTGGCTTCGAGCCACCGGCGACCAGCGTGAGCGGTCTCACCGAGCCCGGCTTCTCATCGCTCGTTTCCAGCAAGCTTGGGAACTTCAATGACAACGCCAGCATCAAGGCTGCGAAGGCTGTCCTTGTGAAGGCCGGATGGAAGATGGGCCAGAACGGCTACTTCAACCTGAAGGGCAAGGAACTGTCGCTGAACCTCGGAGACCCCTCGGCTTACACCGACTACGCCTCCGACTGTGCGCTGGCGGCGGATGAACTGAGGGCTGCGGGCTTCAACGCAACCTTCATCGGCCAGACCCCGCAGGCTTGGGGACAGGCGATGCAAGTTGGCCACTTCCAGCTGGACATCCACTGGGGCGCCTCGAGCATCTCGGCCTACCAGGTCTACAACAACTGGCTGAACTCCAAGCTCATCGGCACCGGTGGTGGCGACTTCGAGCGTTCGCGCAATGCTGCGATGCAGACCGACCTCACCACGTTGGCGGGTGCGACGACTGTCAAGGCGCAGAAGGCGGACCTCCTGCCCATCGAGCAGTACGTGGCAGCGAACCTGCCCGTCATCCCGATCCTCTACGGAGCATCGTTTGACGAGTACAACACGGGAGCCTTCTCAGGTTGGCCGACCTCGACCAACGCGTACGAGTCCGGCAGCCCGAACACGCCGACCAACGAAGTCATCGTCCTTCACCTGACGGCGGCCTAGTAGTCGGTTAGTCAACTCAGCTTCTGAAATACGCCGGTGGCCCAGGCTTCCGGCTCCGTGGAGGACACGGGGTCGGGCCTGGGTCACCGGCGGTTTCGCGTTCGCGTACGAGGGGTGTCGGAGTTGCGTTCCCGCGCGTTCGAGGAAGGTGAGAGGGCCGGCGCCTCCTCGGGGATCGTCGGTCCGGGAGGCGGGATGGGGCCGCATGAGGGTCGCCGTCGTTGTGCCGTTTCGGGCTTAGCCCCCAAGTCGGCGACTACGGTGGCACGTCGATGACGGAGCAACGAGGCGGCGCGACGAGGCGGCGCGTCCATCCCGCGACGGCCGGGCGCGGGCCGCGGTGAGCCGGCGCCTCGAGTTCCCGCCCGGTTTCCTGTGGGGAGTGGGGACCGCCTCGTATCAGGTCGAAGGCGCTCCCCGCGCCGACGGCAAGGGGCCGTCGATCTGGGACACCTTCAGCCACCGGCCGGGGGCGGTCCACCACGGCGACAACGGCGACGTCGCGTGTGACCAGTACCACCGGATCGCGAGCGATGTCGAGCTGATGGTGTCGCTCGGGATTCCCGCCTATCGCTTCTCGATCTCCTGGCCGCGGGTACAACCTGACGGCAGCGGCCAGGCGAACGAGGCGGGCCTCGACTACTACCGGCGAGTCGTCGACCTGCTGGTATCGCAGGGCATCGAGCCGTTCGTGACGCTCTACCACTGGGATCTGCCCCAGGCGCTCGAGGACAAGGGCGGTTGGACGAGCCGGGACACCGCGAGCCGCTTCGCGGAGTTCGCCGGAATCGTCGGTGCCGCGCTCGGCGACCGAGTGAGGCGGTGGACGACAGTGAACGAACCGTGGGTGGCCGCGTTCACCGGCTACGCCGCCGGCATCCACGCCCCGGGGATCCATGATGTTGGCGCGGCGGTGCGGGCGGCGCACCATCTGCTCGTCGGGCACGGGCTCGCGTCGCGGGCCCTCGCCGAGGCAGTCGCCGGGCCGTCCGAGATCGGGATCACGCTGAACTGCGAGTCGGTGTACCCCGCGACGACCCGTCCCGAGGACGTCGCCGCGGCCCGGCGGGTCGACGCCCAGCTCAACCGCTGGTTCCTCGATCCGGTCCTGAAAGGCAGCTACCCCGATGACGTCCTCGGAGACTGCCTGGGGATCGGCGGGGACGGGTTACTGCACGACGGGGACTTCGACGTCATCCGGACCGGCGTCGACTTCCTCGGCGTCAACTACTACAAGAGCCGTCGGGTGGCCGCCGCCCCGCGCGCGGATTCGCCCGGTGCTCTGTCCGGATCGCCGGCGAACCTCTTGTTGGCGCGGTGGCTCGGGGCGGCCGAGATCGCCCACGGGGACCGGCCCGTGACGACGAAGGGGTGGACGATCGATCCCGAGGGACTCACCGATCTTCTGCTGCGGCTGCGCGCCGACTACGGAAGCGTGCCGATCTACATCACGGAGAACGGCGCGGCGTATCCGGACTATGTCGACCCCGACGGCGCGGTGATGGACCCCGAGCGCGTGGACTACCTGACGAGCCATTTCGCGGCAGTGCACGCCGCCATCGCCCAGGGCGTCGACGTGCGGGGCCACGTCGTATGGTCACTGCTCGACAACTTCGAGTGGGCCGACGGCTACTCGCAGCGGTTCGGGATCGTCTTCGTCGACTACGGGACCCAGGCACGGATCCCGAAGGCGAGCGCCTACTGGCTGCGCGACGTCATCGCCGCGAACGCGGTCGAGATCCCGCCCGGCGACCAGGACTGAGGCGGCCCCCGGGGACTCCCGGCCGGGGGTTCGAGGGCGGGGGCTAGCTCGCCGGGTCCGCAGCCTCCACGGTCGCCTCGACCACGACGGACGACCCGGGGTCGGCCGGCGTGACGAGATTCCCTTCCAGACGGGTTCCGTCGACGGCGAGCCCCCGGACGCGTCCCGTGACCCCGGGTTCTTTGTGGACGGTGATCTCGTAGGTCGCGCCGCGCCAACGGCGGCGGGCCGAGAAACCGCCCCACGACGCCGGCAGCACCGGGTCGATGCGCAGCCCGTCGAGCTCGGGGCGCACACCGAGGATCCACTGCGTGATTGCCGTCAGGTGCCAGGACGCCGATCCCGTGAGCCACGAGTTCTTCGCCTCGCCGAAGGTCGGCGCATCGCGGCCGGCGATCATCTGGGCGTAGACGTACGGCTCGCAGCGGTGGACGTCGCTGATCGGTGCCCGTGCCGAGGGATTGGTCCGTCGGTAGTAGTCGAACGCCGCGTCGCCGTCGCCGATCTTTGCCTCGGCGATCATGACCCACGTGTTGGCGTGGCAGAAGACACTGCCGTTCTCCTTGTAACCCGGTGGGTACGAGGAGATCTCCCCGATCTCGAGGTGGTACTTCGTGTAGGGGGGATGGACGAGCATGATGCCGTGCTCGGTGGCGAGCCGTTCCCGCACACTCGCGAGGGCGGCGGCGGGCCGGGCGTTCGCCGATCCGATGCCAGCCATGGCGCAGATTCCCTGTGACTCCAGGAAGATCTGGCCCTCGTCGGATTGGTGCGAACCGACGGGGTTGCCGGAGTAGTCGTAGGCCCGCAGGTACCAGTTGCCGTCCCAGCCGTGCTCCTCGACCGCGGCGGCCATCCGGGTCGCCTCGGACTCGTATCCGGCGGCCTCGTCGGCCAACCCCCGCCCCGCGGCGACCGCGGCGAGCTCGCGGGCCGCGAGGACGAACTGCCCGGCGATGAACACGGACTCGGCGACGCCACCCTCGCGGTTTCCCGTCGTCTGGAAGGACTCGCCCGGGGTGTCCGAGAAGCAGTTGAGGTTGAGGCAGTCATTCCAGTCGGCGTGACCGATGAGCGGCAGGCCGTGGGGTCCGAGCCGTTCGAGCGTGTAGCGGACGGAGCGCTGGAGGTGCTCGTAGAGCGGTGTCTCGGTCCCCGCGACGAGGTCGTAGGGCACGGGCTCGTCGAGGATCGCGGTGTCCCCGGTCTCTTTCAGGTAGGCCGCCACGGCAAGGACCAACCAGAGCGGGTCGTCGTTGAACCCGGAGCCGACGGCGTCGTTGCCCCGCTTCGTGAGCGGCTGGTACTGGTGGTAGGCGCCGCCGGTCGCGAGCTGGGTCGCCGCGAGGTCGAGGATGCGCTCGCGGGCGCGCTCGGGGACCTCGCTCGTGCAGCCGAAGAGGTCCTGGCTCGAGTCGCGGAAACCCATGCCGCGGCCGATTCCCGACTCGTAGCCGGACATCGACCGGCTGAGGTTGAAAGTCACCATGCACTGGTAGGGGTTCCAGATGTTCACCATCCGGTTCGTGTCCTCGTCAGGGGTCTCGACGTGGAGGACCGAGAGGAGCGCGTCCCAGGAGCGGCGCAGCGCCGCCAGCCCGTCCTCGACCGTTGCCGGCTTCAACCAGCGTTCAATCGTCGGCAGGACGCGCCGCTTGTCGATCGTCTGGGATCCGGGCGGGTCGAACTTGGCGTCCGGCGGGTTTTCCGCGTACCCGAGGAGGAAGACGACCTCGCGCGTCTCTCCGGGCGCCAACGTCAGCCGGACGTGGTGCGAGCCGATCGGCGACCAGCCGTGGGCGACCGAGTCGAAGGAGCTCCCGCGCTCGACGGCCGCCGGCGTGTCCCAGCCCCGGTTGGCGCCGAGGAAGATCTCCCGCTGGGTGTCGAATCCGGCGAGCGGTTCGGAGCAGGCGAAGTAGGCGAAGTGGTTGCGCCGCTCGCGGTACTCGCTCTTGTGGTAAATGACACCGTCGACGACCTCGACCTCGCCGACGGAGAAGTTGCGCTGGAAGTTGGTCATGTCGTCCATCGCGTCCCAGAGACAGAACTCGACCGACGAGAAGAGCGAGAGCTTGGCGGGCCGCTTGCGGTTGTTCGTCACCCGGAGGCGCCAGACCTCGAGGTTCTCGCCGAGGGGGACGAGGTAGAGGGTCTCGGCGCGGATGTCGTTGTGGACCGACGAGATCGACGTGTACGACATCCCGTGGCGGCACTCGTACGCGTCGAGCTGGCTCTTGGTGGGCTGCCACGACGGCGACCAGTAGTCGCCGTCGGCGTCGTCGCGCACGTAGATGTAGCGGCCCCCGAAGTCGGGGGGCACGTTGTTGAAGCGGTAGCGGATGAGTCGGCGCAGGCGGGCGTCGCGGTAGAAAGAACAGCCGCCCCCCGTGTTCGACACGAAGGCGAAGTACTCCTCGGTGCCGAGGTAGTTGATCCACGGCAGCGGCGTGTCGGGCCGGGTGATGACGTACTCCCGGCGCTCGTCGTCGAAGTATCCGTAGTGCACGGCGTCTCCTTTGTCCGCTGGGATCGCCCCGAAACCGGTTTCCGCGTCCTGCGACGGGTATGTCGTACCGGACCGAACGATATCGTGGCCCCTTTACCGCACCGGGTTTCATCGCCTCTGCCGAGAGCACGGATCGCGGGTATCGGCGGGGTGTGATCTTTCTCACGAGAAAATTGGCCCGGGGATCCAAGCAAAATAGGGGATTCGCCCGATTCGAGATGCGAGCGCGCGCGGAGCGGGAAACACAGTGGTGCGGAAATCCGAATAGCCGAACCGTGAAATGGCCGCCGGCGCGTGATCGCGTCAGCCGCCCGTGACGCGCCGGAGACGGCGCGCCGGCGCCAGGGCGGGATTCCGCCGGCGGTCGACGAAAACGTCCCCGAGGTGGCCGATCCCGGTCGCCGGGCTCCTCGGACGACCCTGGCGGCGCGGGCGAGGCGTTTACGGAGGCTCCCGGAGACGACCGCGCCGTAGTCCGCCACGCCCAGGCCCTGCTCGGGAGGGGATATTCCGAAACGGGACCGTCCCCACCTCCATTAACTTGACAAGCTCCATAGATTTGATTAAGTAAGAGACATCCCCCAGACGACGCCAGACATCGACCCCATCAAAGGCGGGGTACAGCTCTTCCGGAGCTGCCTCGTCTCCTCCGAGTACCCGGGGGTCGAGGCGGCGACGAAGTGGCTCTTCGAGCGGCTCGACGTGGAGTACACGGTCAACACGGACCAGACCTGCTGCACCGGGCTCGGCTACTACTCCGACCTCATGCCGTTCCAGACGACCCTCGCCGTCGCGGCGCGCAACGCCTGCGTGGCGGTGGAGGCGGACCACCCGGTTCAGTCGTACCTGTGCTCGACGTGCTACGCGATCAACAAGAAGTGCCGCGACGTGCTGAACGTCCCCGAGTACCGGCGGCAGGCGAACGAGACGCTCGCGAAGATCGGCCGCCGCTACGACGACCGCATCGCCGGCACGATCCAGCACCGCCACACCCTCGAGATCCTCTGGAGCCGGCACCGACAGATCCCCGACCTCATCCGTCGGCGGCTGTCGGGCCTCAAGGTCGCGACCCACCCGGCGTGCCACTACTGCAAGGTCTTCCCTGACGAGGTGCTCGGGGACAGCGAGAACTTCATGCTTCCCGAGGACCTGCTCGAACCGATGGGCGTCGAGAAGACCGGGAACTACCCCGAAAAGACGACGCACTGCGGCGCCGGATTCCGTCAGATCTTCGTCAACCCCTCGCGCTCGCTCGCCGTCACCCGGGAGAAGCTGCGGCGACTGGCGGCCGAGAAGATCGACGTGCTCGTCCACATGTGCCCGAACTGCTCGGTCCAGTTCGACCGCTACCACGACGCCATCTCGGCGTCCTCCGGCGAGGAGTATCCCTTCGTCCACCTCCACGTGCAGCAGCTCGTGGCGCTCGCCCTC
>Ga0187865_1002576_pt1 | contig 16870 bp, 11 predicted proteins | sample June2016WEW_11_1_2_FD_132989 | JGI IMG/M metagenome (GOLD analysis project Ga0187865, IMG submission 132989) | Peatland microbial communities from SPRUCE experiment site at the Marcell Experimental Forest, Minnesota, USA - June2016WEW_11_100 | ecosystem: Environmental > Terrestrial > Soil >...
CCCCCTCTCCCCAAGGGAGAGGGATAGAAACTAAAACCACCGCCCTCTCCCAGGGGAGAGGGGGGACCGCAAGGCGGTGGGTGGGGGGTCCCTTTCAACCCTATTGGACTTTGACGGACCCCTGAACTGTCTACCTTATCGCTTGATTTTCAACTGCCCAAGCGAGACAATACTCGGGTCAAGAAAATAGGGGCAAGTTTACAATTCGACACGACGGGCGGCAAAGCGCCATCCGGCGTGGCGAAAACTGAGGGTACGGGGTCGGACCGTCGGGAGGATGTTGCGATGATGAATTTGAGGCGAGCCGCCGTCTGGGTGTTGGTCTTGGCGTTCGCGGCCATGGCTCAGGATTACAGCCCAAGCGCGCCGTTGTCTCACCGTAACACCGCGGAAGAAAGCGCGAGCTTGGCCGAGCGCCTCACGCTGACGGTTCCCGCCGAGACGGAAGTCAAAGTCCAGGTTTTGTCAGGGATTCACTCTCAAATCAACCACGTCAACGACCCCGTCATCGCCGAAGTTTTGAAACCCGTTTTCGTCCAAGGAAAAATCGCCCTGCCCCCCGGGAGTTTGATGGATGGGCACATCACCATGATCCGCAATGCCGGTCACATGCATCGCTCGGCGGAACTCGGCATGCGTTTTGATCGAATCACCCTTCCGGATGGGCAGGAAAAACCCGTCGCCGCCGTTCTGGCTGCCTTGGAGCACCCCGAGATGCTCGATATTCACCTTGATCCAGAGGGTCACCTGACCAGCAACCGGACGATGTCGTGGAAAACGCTGGTCGGCGGGTTCACCGCGTTGGGCACGTATGGCGCTTTGAAAATGGCGGCGGTGGGCTCAGCCGGCGCCACGCTGGCGCTGCCTTTGGGCGGAGCCGCCCTCATCAGCTACGAAGCCCTTTGGCGTCGCGGGCGCGAAGTGAACATGCCCCCCGACACCCAATGCCGTCTGCGGCTGAATTATCCGCTCACCGTCCACTTCCCTTGGTAAAAAACAGGATGGATTCCCTCATCTATCATAACGACCGGATTCTTCCCCTCGCGGAAGCGCGCCTTTCTCCAGGCCAGATGGGCCTGCTGATGGGCTGGGGCGTCTTCACGACGCTGCGCATCTACCAGGGAGTTCCCTTTGCCTTCGACCGGCATTGGGAGCGGATGGTGCGGGACGCGGAACGCCTGGGTATGGCGCTCGATTGCCACCAGGAGAGCGTTTGGGAAGCGATTGTGAAGCTGGCCGCCGCCAACCACCGGCCGGAAGGCGCGGCGCGGCTTTCCTTTATCAAGAATCATGGCGGACTTTGGGCTGACGCGCCCGGCCGCCCCGCCACCGACCTGCTGATCTTTACGCGCGAACTGGCCGTGTGGCCGGCGGCGCACAAACTCGTGCTCGTCCCCAATGCGATCTTTTCGATGGGGAAATTGGCGGGCGCCAAAATGCTTTCCTGGGTGCAGAACGCCGGCATCCTCGAATGCGTTCACGGGGAGGGCTTCGACGACGCACTGCTGCTGAACGAGCACGGCCACCTGGCGGAATGCACATCAGCCAATGTCTTCCTGGTGCGCGGCCGCCAGGTTCTGACGCCTCCCTTGACTTCCGGCTGCCTGCCGGGAATAACCCGCGAGGCCCTCCGCGAGGTCATTCCCGCCGCGGGATACACATTCCTTGAGCAGAACCTCACTCCCGGCGACCTGGATTCGGCGGAGGAAGTCTTCATTAGCTCCACCACCCGCGAGGTTGCCGGCGTGGGAAGCATCCAGCCCAACTGGAAATATCCCGCTCCGGGGAAAGTCACGCGCGAGATCGAATCGGCTTTCCAGAATTACGTCAAGGCGCATTTGTACCGATCCGCCGTTCCTCGCTCCTGAATTTTCACTCGGATACCGAAGGGATGGGTTCCCACAACGGCTGGCATTCTTCGCGGGTGCTGGGCGTTATCAATATTACTTTGAGGTCGGGGACGGCTGACTTAGCATTGTCGATGGTAGCAATGGCTTGTCGAAACGAAACCGAATTGCCTCCATCAAAGAACAATACCCTCTCGTTCCGCACTCTATAGATTCCGTCTAATAGACGTGGGAGTTGCCCAGCGGGAATTGGTTCGGTATTGATCAAGAGACTCCCGTCATCATCAATCCGCAGCCGTACCTGGCGGCCTAAAAACCGATCGTCCGGTGAGCTGCACTGGGTTGTAACCACACCGACTGACAAGCCTTGCGGATGGCTGCGCCGAAAGAAGCGGACCGCGATAACGCCGAGCAGGACCACTACGAGTAAGGCAGTAATGAGAAACCGCTTCATGGCGCCACCTCAGTCGAGATTGTAGCACTCTCACAAAGGAGCAAACCTGACGGACCGAAGGCAACACCAATTTCCAAAGTCCTTCTTTCCTCTCCGCTTTGGGGGGCTGATCATTACCCATATCTTTGGCTGGACAACGTGGATGAATGAACCGGAGGGGCGAGGATGCGGCAATGTCGTATAAGAGTTTACCTTGCCAAATGGCAACCTAAGGCCGCCCCAACACGGAAGCGACCCAACCACCCATTTTCTGACAGACGGCAAAATTATTTGCTTGACTTTGGTTACTTTTGCGGTATAATCATAACCGTACTGCGTGCTCCGGCTCGGCAGAAAGGCTCGGAGAGGGAGAGGCAGGGCCGGGCAAGGGGGGCTAGAAGGGAGTAATGTAGCTGCGGCCACACCCTGGATTTCGTGGTGTCTTTATGTCCGCCCAAAACGCCAAAACGGCATTTTTCCCAAACCTGAGAACATACTGAAAACAAGGGGGCCGGAAGAGGCAAATTTCGTCCTCAAAACCTGATAACATACTGAAAACAAACCCACTTAGTAGGCCCCCCCGAAAACCAGAAATCGATCTGACAAAATGTCCAATCGAAAAAGGCCTCATTCCTGTGGAGGGGGTCATCCTTCAAGCCGCGGTCGATTATTTAAATGGGCTACGTTCGTTCGCCCCTGCGGAGCTGGTTATCACCTCGGCGCCACTTCCACCCTCGGTGTCCAGCAGGAAATGTGGGACATGCTCACTGGGGGAGAGGGATGTAGATTCAAAACAACGCTTCCTTAACATTCAAAAGAGCAAGGGTTTTAGATTCAAGTCACCACCCTTACTTTCCCATTACAAGTTGCTGCCATCATTCCCTTGCGATAACTTATAACCAAGCCCCGGGAAGAGGGCGTCCCCTTCACGCTGGGGACGGACGCGGCAATGGCCGGCAGGATGCCGGCGCTACTTTGGAATCCCGTTCACGCTGGGGACGGACCCCACCCATCTTATGCGGGAAGAAACCACGGAATCGGCAAAAGCCTCCACAACCAGAAATCCGGGCGCGGGCCCGCGTTTGCCGGAAGCCGAGCATGATCTTTTGCGTGAAATCCCCTCGCCCACGCGGCGCCTTTGGCTGGGCCTGTGTGTCACGCTCGCCATCTTTGCGATCTTTGCCACCTACACCATCCGCAAAATCCGTTGGCTCCAGGATTTCCAGGTGAACGTGGTGCAGAAGAATCGCAAGGCCTCGCTCCAGCTTTTGCGCTTGCAGGACGACACGTACCAGCTTGCCGTCTCGCTGCGCGACATGACTCTTCCGGAAAGCCGCTACCCGATCTTCTACTGGAAAGGTGAATTCTCCCGGCTGCGCGAGGACATGAACACCGCGTTGGCCTCAGAAGCTCAATTCGCCGTCAACACTTCCGCGGGCGATGAGCAGCGGCGGCAACTGCGCGATATTCTCGAAAACTTCTGGTCGCTCGCGGACGAAGCCTTTAATCTCGCCGACCAGGGCCACGAGGATTCCGCTCGCTACCTCATCCGCTCGCAACTGGAAGAGCAGCGTGAGACGATTTCCCGCGTCGTGTCGCACTTGCTGAGCTTGAACGACCAAGCCCAGCAGGAAGCCGGCCAGCGCGTCAGCCTGGTGTACGGACAAGTTTCGAAGGACATCCTGCTGCTGATAGGTGTGCTCTTCCTGGTGGCGCTGGGAACCGGGCTCTATACGCTGCAAGCCAACCGCAAAACCTTCCAGCGATTGCACCACCTGGCGGAAAAGCTGCAATCGCAATCGGAGCAAATGCGCATGCTCTCCTGGAAGCTGATTGAAGTGCAGGAGCAAACCCTGCGCCAGGTGGCGCGCGATCTGCACGACCACTTCGGGCAGATCCTCACGGCGATTGGCGTCACGTTGGGGCGCGCGGGGCAAAAGGCTGCGGAAAGCGACCCCGTCTTTGTGCAGGACGTGCGCGCTACCAAAAAGATTGTGGAAGATACTTTGCAGAGCGTGCGTGACGAGTCCCAGATTTTTCGCCCTGCCATCCTGGATGATTTCGGCCTGCAACAAACGCTGGAGTGGTTTGCGGAACAATTCTCGCGCCAGACAGGTGTGCAGGTTCATTGCGGGGGAAAGCTGGCGGACGGATTTCTCCCTCCCGAGGCGGCCATCCACGTTTATCGCATCGTTCAGGAAGCGCTGAGCAACGTGGCGCGCCATTCCGGTGCGCGGGAAGCGTGGGTAACGCTCGGCGAAAAAGAAAACCAGCTCGACCTGGAAATCCGCGATAATGGCAGCGGCTTCGAAGCCCGTCCGGAAATGAAAAGAGCCGCAGGCCAGGGCATGGGCCTCGCGGGCATGCGCGAGCGCGCCGAACACCTTCAGGGCTCGTTCTCGATTCGCTCCGCGCGCCACGAGGGCACCACGGTCAGCGTGCGCGTTCCCCTGCGGCGGCCCTCTGTGCATTCTCTTCCCGAGGAGGGTAGTGGGTCAGTTTGACGTAGAGGCGGCTTTACGCCGCCACATGGTCCGTCAGTTGACGGATAAACTCGCCGCTACATTTTCAAACTGACCCACTACCCCGAGGAGATCAACTAAATCGTGGCTGCACTCGAAACCAAGAAACAGATTCGCGTCTTGCTGGCCGAAGATCACACCCTGGTCCGGCAGGGATTCCGCCGCATTCTGGAAGACGATCCTAACGTCACCGTGGTGGGAGAGGCGCGCACCGGCCTGGAAGCCATCGAGCAGTGCAAAACTTTGAAGCCCGAAGTAGTGGTGATGGATCTTTCCATGCCGGATCTCGGCGGTCTGGAGGCCACGGCGGAAATCCTCAAAGCCGATCCTCAGGTCAAAATCCTCATCCTCAGCATGTACTCGAACGAAGCCTACATCCGCAAAGCCTTCGAACTCGGCGCCAAGGGTTACATGCTCAAGAATGCGATTGAGGTGGACTTGAACCGCGCCGTGAAGGCGCTGGCGGAAGGCGAAGCCTATTTCAGCCCGGGAATCTCCCACATCGTATTGGAGAGTTTGAAGACCGGATCGTTCCGTGACTCGACGCAAGACCCCTACGAACGCCTCACCCTGCGGGAAAAGGAAGTCCTGCAACTCATCGCCCAGGGGAAGTCCAACAAAGAAATTGCCGTGCTCCTCAACATCAGCGTCAATACGGTGGCCGTCCATCGCGCCCGCGTAATGGACACCCTCGGTCTCCACCGCACCGCGGAACTCGTGCTTTTCGCCGTAAAAAAGGGGCTGGTGCAGACGTAGGTAGTGTCCTAATTTAAAAAGCTGTGCATGATCTTTACCGCCGAGGCGCGGAGACGCAGAGCAAAAGAGGTGTTAGGTGCCAGGTGCCAGTAGAACCCTAACACCTGACACCTACTCTGCTGTTCCCTCCCTCGGAAATCCCCGATCCCGGGACACCGCTTCCTAAGGGTGGGGAATTGTGAAGATAATTCGACACGATTCTTCCTGCGGTCGGACAATCTGTATCTATCTGTCTTGCCAATGGGCGGCAACATGCTAGCCTCTAATCTGGAGAATGGTGCCGGCGTGGATTCGCGCACCACGGCCAGGTGTCGGGTGTCAGGGCTAGGTGCTGGGTGCGGGAGGAATGTGTCAGGTGCCAGGTCCCAGGTGCTAGGTACTAGTATGCCGTTTCATTGTTTTATATCCATTGTCTCAGCATTGTGTTATGCTAATACATGGCCAAAAAATCGAAACGAGCGAAACTGCTGTTGACAGGAAGAGTCAAAGAAATCGGTTGTGAAGAATTTACTTTGGGATTAAACTTAACTTGTCGGCGACTGTTTGTTCCCGAGCGCTGGATGCGAGGGGGAATCTTGCGTCCTGGACCCGAGCCTTGCGGAAACGAAGCCGGTCGAAACCGCGCGATTGTCCCCTGTGCCGCGTAGTGGTGGGGCCAGTGGGAACGCTGAATACCCACGTGTGCAAGCGCCGAGAAGGAGATGCGTTTCGGAGCTTGCCTGTCGGCCTTTATGGACCTGCCCGCGATGGCTTCCCGGGCCAGTTCCCCGGGAACGGTACGGTCGCAGGGGTGGCTAATGCAAGCCCATCCGATGCGGTGGCGCGCTGTTGGCTTGCGGTCGATTTTTGGAAGCCGAGTTGTTCTACATAAAATGACTGTCCCTGGTGGGGGAGAACTTTGCGCACACCCTGCGCGGGGGCGTTAATTACTGCGCTCTGACGAATGCGGACGGTGGAACCGGCTAGGCAGTTTAGAGGATCTTAGAAAAAAGTAGCTTGAAGACGTAAAAGGAGACATGCGGAGTTTCACCCTCACAAGGAGAGACTCCGAGGTCGGGATCACCATGTGTATCCAGCGGCTCCGCTGGCATGCAACGATTCTTTTTTTGGGGTTGGGACTCCTCCTGGCAGGGCTGTGCTTCGCGCGCGCCTTGCCTTCGACGCAGACGGTTCGTGGCGAAGTCATCGACGAAAAGAACGTCCCCATTCCGGAAGCCCTCTGCACCCTAACGAGCCGGTTGCTTCCTACCGACGGTCTCACCGCAACGACCGATCACAAAGGGCAGTTTGAGTTCTTGGGCTTACAACCCGGCGAGTACTCCTTGCTTTGTGCCGCCGCGGGCCACGAACCCCTAAAGCGTGTGCTGGAAGTGACGGATGTTCCCCCGCCGGAGTTCCAACTGGTTTTGCCGCCGGAGGTGGTGCTGCACCAAACCGTGGAAGTCCGGGAGCAGGCCACCACGGTTTCCACCCAACAGAGCGCGCCCTCCGCTAAACTGGGCGGTAGACAAATCGCCAACCTGCCACTCGTCGAACAGAAATTTAAAGCGGTACTGCCTTACCTGCCGGGCGTGATCCGCACGCCGGATGGGAAGATCAACATCAAGGGTGTTCCGGAGAACCAGAGTCAATTGCTCGTAAACTCTGCGGAGACCTCGGACCCGGTAACCGGAAACCTGGCCATCGACATTCCTGTTGTCGCTATCGATTCCCTTCAGGTTTACAAAAACACATACGATGCGCAATACGGTGGCTTCACAGGCGGACTCACGACCATTCACACGCGACCGCCGGCCGACAAATGGGAATTTGAGGTGCAAAATCTCCCCCCCAATCCTCGCATTAAGAACGGTTCGCTGGTAGGAATCGCGGATTACAATCCCCGGGTGTACTTCACCGGCCCGTTACTCGCCAACCGATTGAGTTTCTCCGAGGCCCTGGCATACGACATTGATAAACAGCCGGTGCGCGGACTGGCTTGGCCGCACAACGAGATTTGGACTCACGATTTCAACTCCTTTACCGATTTCCATTACGTTTTTTCCTCCCATCATTTGGCGACGGTCACGGCAAATGTTTTCCCCTTGCGCCGCCAATTTGCCAATATCAACTCCCTGATTCCCCTGGCGGCCTCCTCCGATTATGGCCAGCACGGTTTTAAGATCACCCTAACGGATCAATTTATAACCACCGGCGGCGGCATCTTCACTACGGTCGTTGACGGCATGCAGTTTTACAGTTGGGGCCACGGTCGGGGCGGGGCCAACATGTTGGTTACGCCCAACGGCTGGGGCGGTAATTTCTTCAATGCCTACCGGCGCGACAGCGAGCAAGAACAATTCTCGGAGATGTACAAACTCCCCCGGCTGAAACGGTGGGGAAAGCACGAATGGACGCTGGGGGTGGGTTTCCTAAACCGGACTTACGGAGGCATCAACCAATCGCGCCCCGTGAGCTTACTGGGCCCCGACGGGTCAGTGGTGGAGCAGATAGATTTCCTGGGACGGGGCACACTGGCTGCGCGGGACTTTGAAGGATCCCTCTTTGTGGCCGATCACTGGGTGCCCAGCGACCGGATTTCTCTTGATCTCGGTTTGCGTTATTCCGGCGAGACCCTGGGCAGCGCGGCGAACGTGGCACCCCGCCTGGGAGTCGCCTATTCACCCGGCCAAGATGGAAAGACGGTTTTTCGCGGCGGCCTGGGCCGCTTCTACGGTCATACCCCTTTGCTTGCCGGCAACTTTACGATGAACCAGGCTCGCCGGGTGAGCTCCTTTGATGACCTCGGAAATCTTCAGGGCCCTCCGGTTACTTACATAAACGCCTACGGGGACTTGAATCGCCGGGGGGCATTGGTGGCCTCGCCAACCTTCCCCGGCAATGTGCCCTACAATTGGACCTGGAGCTTGGAAGCGGACCGGGAGTTGCATCCCCGCGTGATGCTGCGGCTGAGCTACATTTCCAGCCGCGCCTACGATCAATTCATTGTTAACCCGGTCACCGATTTGGCCGTGGGCCCGGCCATGCTGCTGACTCCCCGCGGCGCTTCGCATTACAACGAGTTAGAATCCACCGTGCATATTCGTCTCAACGGAATCACCGAATGGAACATCTCCTACGTGTACAGCAGAGCGCGCGGCGATTTGAACACTCTCTCGCAATTGTTCGTGCCTTTTGAGCAGCCGGTGATTCGCCCCGATGTTTACACCAACTTGGCGTCTGACGTTCCGAATCGCATTGTGAGCTGGGGACGATTCAAAACGCACCTGTGGGGAATCGAAGCCGGCCCAGTGGTCGATTACCATTCCGGATTTCCTTACGCGCCCGTGGACGTGCAGCAGGATTACATTGGCACACCTAACACCAAACGTTTCCCGCAGTTCTTCTCACTCGACATGAAATTGAGCAAGGAATTCCACCTTCCTTTGCCCTTGTTCAAGAAGCACCTGATGCGCGGCTCCCTCACAATTTTCAATTTGTCGAACCATTCCAATCCCCGTGATGTCTTCAACAATACTTCCTCACCGTACTTCGGCCATTTCGTGGGGAACCAGCACCGCTTCTTTGACAGCACGTTGGACGTCCTCTACTAATCGAAGTTCTAAGCTGGATTTCTCACCAGGCCGAGCTGTTCTCATCGAACGGTCGGAAGGGGAGCGCTTCACCGGGTAATTGAGTGATCGGGCCATCGGGCCATTGAAAACCTTCTGGCGCAGCAAATGGATTCATCTTCTCACCGGATACTGTCGATAACCGATTTGGGGAAGTGTGTCACGCAGGGGTTTGGCCGTCGGCGTTCCCCGTTTTTCCGTCTTGGTAGTGAGCCCGTCACTCGTCACTTGTCACTTGCCACTGGTTTTGTGATCGGGCGATCGGCTGATTTTCGATTTTCGATTTGCGATTTTCGGGCGTGGCCCCGTCCTGCCCTTTCATAGTGGATAATCCGCAAATGCCCAAAGTTAACCACAAGTGCTGGCACGATTAGCTTGTAAGACGTTTATTTTCAATGATATAGCCTGAAATACCGGTCTCATTTCCAGATTGTTCTGTATTGTTTTCATACACTTAGCCGGACCGATCGGCATTTTGGCGTCTCTTTGCTGGCACGGGCGCAGACGGGTTAGGGTAGACCTTTTCAAGCACAAAATTTTGCCTTTCGTCAGAATTTTACTGAAGCGGACGCAAGAAGTACAGGGGCGGGGTTTTGGGGGCTCGCGCTTATGGAAAGGGGGTGCGAGCTGAAGCCCGGTAGCTCGTCGGGGGGGCCGCGCTTCGGAATCGAACGTACAAGAAAAAGTGCGGACCTGAAAAGAAGGTCCGCGCTTCGCGTGCTCACTCGACCCGAAGGTCGGGGGCTACGTCAGCTTTGCCCGCGTGGTTGGATTAGGGGCTTGTCGATAAGGTCCTTAGTCCACTACTTGATTAAGTCGGACTCGCGCAGCGGCTCTAGGACGCCATTCTGGAGCTTGCCCTTGTCGAAGCCTTCGGCGGAGTCAGCGTGCACGGTCACGGTGACCTTGCCTGCCAGGTCGGCGAGATTCGCAATGGCGTTCCATGCCGAGAACAACTGATTTCGGTCGGCGGAGAAATTGATGTCGATAGACTTCTGGGCAGTGGGCTCGCCCGGGGGTGTTGTTCCCGGTCCACCGGTCGGAGCGCCGGGCGTAGGCGTAAGAATTAGGGAAGGTCCACTCCCCGGCCCCACCGCTGCTGTCACGGTCGTGGGCTCGGTGCCCGTTGGCGTCGGCGTTGGCGCCGCCACGGGAACCGCTCCGGGCATCATCAGGAAGCCCGACTCCAAGTCAATCTCGTCCTCGGTGACGGTGGCATTAAAACGCACGCGGGCCACTGGCACTTGGTACTTGCCGTCGCTTCCGAGCGATGGAGTCGAGCCCGAGTAGTAGCCGAAGAAACCATCGGCAATCCCTTTCGCAATGGCTTTCTTTATCACGGCGCTGCTGACCAGCCTGGGAAATCCGAGGAACGAGTAAAAGCCGTCAACCACGTCGGCGGTCTTGATTCCGAGCGTGGGCGGATTGCCTTCACCGAGTTTGAAGAGATCGACAATCTTGCTGGGGCTCACTGTCTCAAACACGCGACGCTGGACATCGACCAGGAGTTCCATTATCCGGTCGTGTACTCGCGCCCGCTTCTTCTCGTCCAAGGTGATTTGTAGCGGGCGACCGCCAATGGCCACAACGTCGATCACGATGCCATCCGAGGTCACCTTGGGGAGCCAAACCTCCGCGTAGAGTTTGAGCAGGCCCGATTCTGCCGCTGCGCTCTCGGTGCGCTCCCGCTCGCGCAACTGCGATTTCTGTTCCTCCGTGAGCTTCAGTTGTCCTGCTTTCTCCCTCACGTGCTCAATTGCCAGCAAGTAACGAACGGAGCGGCGAAGAATTTCAATCTGCTCTGCCGCCGGAATGGCCAATCCCAGTCCGTTTCGGTACTTACGCGGAGAACTGCCGCAGTTTTCAAACACTTCCTTGGCCGCTGCTTCCCGCCCGCTGCGCGCGTCGGTGCCGAAGTTCAAAGGCATATAAGCAATCAGGAATGATGGTTCCTTGTCCGGAATGTCGCCGGACTTGGCTTTCCAGATCACCGCATTCCGGCCAGTGATCCGCTCCTCCAACATCTCCCTGATTCGATCCTCTACTTGGCCCTCGTCCCGGCCCACCGCTTCTGACTCCTGTTCGATAAGCAGCGTGATGTTGGGATCCTTCTTGAAGCAGTAGCGGACGCCATCGAAGTGCAGGTAGAGGCATTGTTCCTTCAGTTCCTTCAGGCAGGCCAGTGCGGTCGTGCTATCAAGGTCGGGGCCCACGCAGGCTGCAAGCAACTCTGCCTCTCTGATGCCGGGAGGTAGGAGGTCGCCCTCACTTCCACCTTCACGTCGCAACCCTCCGAACGAGTACATCAAAATGGCAGTGGCGAGCCGGAAAGCAGCCCGCTTGCCGGCCTCTGAAGGGCTCTCCTTCGCGCGCCGGTCATCAATCCGGCGGGCGCGAGCGTTGGCTCCGATCAAGTCGTGCTCCAGCACCGCCTGATAGTCCGCCTGCTGCCCAACTTCCTTGAAGAAAGCCAACCGAACCTCAGCGTCATAGATGGGCACGTCACCCGGTCCGAGTACGGCGCGGCTTTTGCCCTCGCGGTGCGTGGCTCGTAGGCACGCCGCCAGGAAGCGGAGCGCGCCGCGCGTGCGCTGGAAGTCCGGGATGGCCGCCCACCGCTCCCGCATCACGGCGACCAACGCCGGGTGAAACGGGTATGCGGCACGCATCTGCTCCCGCAGCGCGAGCCCTTCTTCTTCTGCTTGCTGCTCTTCGGCTCTGCCTTTGGCGTACCCGCGTTTCATCTGTGTCACGACGTCCTGGTACGCCATTGCCGCAGGAGTGGCCTCCTCGGTTGTGGGAATGCGCGCAAGCAGGCGGCGCTGGATTACTGATAGAACTTCGTTGCCCTCAACCGGCTCGCGTAACTGGTCTTTGCGCGCCGCTAGGTGGTCAACCGTCTGGAGCAAGTTGACGTACTCTAGAGACTCGCGCTTGCTGGACTGAAGCGAGAACACCAGGGCGGTGTTCGTCGTATTGCCCACCGCGACTGTGAGCCGTTGCAGGAAGGTCAGTGTTTCATCTCGCAAAGTCGTCTGATGAATCTTCACCCCGCCCGCGCTGATTAGGTATTGCAGAACTTCATCCAGCAGGATCAGGTTGGGGCCTTCGGCGAGCAGGGTCATGATCTCGTCCGCCCCCGGCGCGACGCGGGCTTCATCCTGCTTGCGCATGATCTCGTAGCCCTTCATGCCGCCCAGCGACCATGCGATCCAGCCCCACATGGTTTGGGCGCGAAACTTCTCGCCGGGGACTTCTTTGCCCTTTGTCGCGTCGAAGAATGAGCCGTCGAACACAGCGGTGTGAACGCCCGCAGGCCTTGGCATTCCCTGTGCCTCAGGGAGGATGTCCAGCGCCTTCCGATTGCGCGCAGCATGGAACAGGGAGGCAAGAGTGTGGGACTTGCCGCCACCAAAAGGCGTCAGGAGCTTCAGCACGCGGTTCCCAGCACCCTCGCTAAGGCGCGAAAGTACGTCATGCAGCAGCGAGCGCAGGCCTCTGGTGATGTAGGACACACGGAAGAAGTGTTCGGGATCGCGGTATGCCGCTGGAACGCTCGACTTGCCATCGGCCAGGAGGCCAAGGTCGAGCGCGAAGATGTCCTCGGAGAAGCTCTCGGAAACGACATCGGGGTGAAGGGAAACCACCTCCACCCATGGCCTAATGCTTATTGCGCTCATGGCTACCTCTTTTCCGCCGCCACTGTTCGTCTGTACGCCGAAGCCAATTGTCGTAGCAGTGATACGACAATCGCTCGAATTCGTGAATCAACGATTTTGGTATCTGGCTAAGTTGCCGTCCACGCGAACTGAGACATCCGCCATTCTATAACACCTTCCAGGCAGAAATTAACTTTCTCCGCACGCCATTTTCATCCCCGGTGGCGCGCCGAAGGCGCACGTTGTCTGTTTGAAATTCACGACGTTCCAGCATTCGTCAGATTGAATCCTCTTGAGCGTGGGGCCAGGGAGAGATCGTCTCGATAATCAGCGCACACGGTTCCAAGCCACATCGCACGTGCGAGACGTGGAGCAGAGGGAGTTGCCATCTACGAGGGCGGAGATGTAGAGTGAATGCCGGGCGAAGGGAGTTAGCGAATGGATCTGAAAAAAGTAGCAAGTGCTGTGAAGATGGCGAGGAAATTCGGGATGGACGACCTCGCTATTTTGACTGCGCTCTTGACCAACGAAGGGCCGCCCCTCCACAGACGAGAAATTGTTGAGGCCTGGGCAAAAGCAGTGGGCTTGGATTTAACTAAGGCTTTGCAGAGAGCGCGGGCTGCCAACCTGATCCCCTCGACTCACCCGGCGAGCGCTTGGAAGAAGGAAAAGCTTCCTCATACAACTCCGGAAAATGATCCCGAATGAAGGCAGCATCTTCCTTCGATTCGGCGGCAAGCTCTCGAATCTTGGAAACTCTATCTTGCGCGCTCATTTTCTTGGCGCGAAGGCAGATCGCCCTCACCAGATGCTCCATGGCCATTTTTGTCGATCCTCCAACCAGACGTATTACATTATAATACGAAAATGTGATTTGTCATGGTCCGTATTTTTGTTTTCTTATTTTCTTAGACCATCTAGCTTTAGCAGCAATCCTAGCCGAAATGAGTCACCACCCTCGTTCGGACCTCAAGCCCTGCGACCGTCGAACAACGGCCCAGTCGGTTGCTCCACAAGCGCCCGCCAGTTTGCGAGGAGTTTACCCAACGCGGATTGCTCGGATTGTGTTGTGCTCATGAGGGCCTTGTCTTCGTCGGACTTCCCTTTGAGGGCGGAGCCGGCGAGGGCCTGAGCGACAAGGCGCATCTGCTCCAGGTTGGGCTGGGCCTCGCGCAGGAAATCATCGAGGTGACCGGGTCGTTTCTCCATGAGCCAGAGCGTCCGCTGAAGTGCATCAATGAGAGGCGCGGGTTGACCGTTATCGGATGGCATCCCCAGCATCTTGTCATCTCCTCGTTCCGTATAGTCGAGCAATCGGTAGGTACCTTTCTCTTTCTCAATGAGCGCTCGAACTCCTGAGGATAGACCCCCAAGCCCATCGAGTTCCACATGCGTTCCGTTGGCAAAAATGATGGCCTCCCCTGCGTCGAGGTCACCCGAGCGGTAGGTGTAGCGCCACAAGATGTAAAAGCGCGTGGCTGGGTCCACAGTTGCGAGACCCTCTTTCCCGCCGACTTCCTTCGAGAGGCGTGACAAAATGGTTTCAAGGACGACAGTTTCCACCTCGGTCAAAAAGCGCTGGGCGGGAACTTCCTCGCCGTTCGCGTAGTCAACCCTAGCAAACCGAGTGAAAGCCCTCAGCCCTGCACCAACAGCTGCGATTACGAGGTCCGCACCACCTATACCCATCTCCCACAAATTCATCACACGCTCGCGGACGATCTGCTCCAGCTGGGGCCGAACCTCTTCTTCGTAGGAACCTTTTGCAGCGCCTTCACGTTTGCGAGCGACCAGAAAAATACTGGAGGCTAGTGCGGCAGATTCTTGGGACACCAGTCGTCCGCCAAATTCGGTGTCAAGTGGCCAAGCCTCTGTAACGATGAAGCCAGAGTTCCGGAGTGCGTCGATCAATGTGGACCAGCCCAGCGTGGTCTTATGTGCATAGACGACCACCAGCGAGGCCTTTGGTTTCAGCACCCGAGCCGCCTCCCCGAACGCACCCAGCATCATTGTCTCGTAAGCAGAACTGGCTGCTCGCATGTCGCCATTGAACCGCGACGATAGGGCTGTCGCCTCGGTCTTCTTCGGTGTCAACTGAGAGGAGAAATCCTCCGGGTAAAGATGGCCAATGGATCGCTTCAGCCAAACGTAAAAGAAGTCCGAAAGGTCGCCATATGGCACGTTGTCATAATAAGGCGGGTCCGTGATCACTGCGTCGAACGTTCGGGCCACTTGCTGCAAAGACAAGGCTGATCCTCGGCTTACCGAAGCGTTGTTGGAAAGTTCAGCGGCCTCCCGAACCACTCGCTCAACCCAGTCGATTGCCTGGGCCATATCACCCGAAGCATCGCCAAAGGGGTTCGTCTCAGAGAAATCCCAAACAAATGGCAGAGCCGGTCTGCCAAACGTCGACTGCGTCTTTGTGTAGGCAGGGTCCCATCGGCACATCGAACTTCCTCGATCGGCCATTCGGTCGACAATTAAACCCAGGTAACTGGCAACCGCTCTAGCGCGCTCCTCGCAGACCCCTTCGGCGCCCATCGCTGAAAACGCGCCTCGCACTGCCTCGCACTGCACAAGGAGAGAAAGCAATTGGCGAGGCTGAAACAGATCGGAAAACTTAGCCAGACCATGTCGCGTGGGCGCAGTTAGACCTCTGGCGTTGGGCGAAGGGCGGACAGGGCTGATGGACTCCTCTGGAATAGTAAGTCCCGACCGCACGAGTGCATTCTGGATTCGAGCTTGAATTTCACTCTCCGATGGCACGAGGCCGCGCGGGATATTGCTGGCATCGAGGAAAATCGTTCCAGGTGCGTGGTTCTTGCGGCAAATTACCGCTAGTAATTGATAGCCGACCCTACCGGCAATCCCTTCCTGCTGCACATACGGGCTATCAGCGACGGTGCGGCAGAACCGGCAAGTGGCACTTCCCGACTCCGACCCGGCGGCGGGGTCGAAACCCAGATCCTCCTGGGCAGCCGCCTCCACCATCTCAAAACTTGCCTTCTTCTCGTTCCTACGTGCGACAATTCTGAGGGCAACGTAGCGCCCGTTCTTCTTGCAGAGCCAAGTCTGCCTCACGAGCGGTACCGTTGCGCCACATGCGGGATTCTTGCATTGGACGGTGCGGGTCCACAGATAGGCGATTGGGGTCAAATAACCTGCCGCCACTTCCACGCCGAACTCTTGCTGCCCTTCGCGCTCGAAACCCTCACCGGCCATTTCTAACTGCGATTGACCAAGGAGCCGTTTCGCCTTTGGAGCTTTTGGGTCGGGAATGGGAGGGTAGAGGTCACCGATCTCCGCCTTTACCTTGTCGAGCACCCAATTGCCCCAATGTCGAACTTCCTCCGCCAGACCCGCCCATGTGCCATCCTCCGCTGATCCTTTATTGTTCTTGTCGGGCTTGCCGTATTTCTGCGGATATACCAGTGTGCAGAGTTCGATGATGTGGGCGACGGGGTTGAGGTCGAGCGCGTAAGCCTCACAGCCCAGTCGCAACGCCTCCAGCGGGATCGCTCCGCCCCCCGCAAACATATCCAGCACTTTCGGTCGGGGAGCGCGGCCTTCGACGATATCCTCGACAGTGACTTTCTTTCCCGTCTCATGAGTCAGCCGCTCCGCGTGCGCTTCCAGGATGTGCCGCTGTGCCTCGGCAATCACCGGAGCGTCGCCAGGGTACTTGCAGAGCCGCTCGACGAACTTGGCTGCGTTGGCGCGGGTAAGGCTCTCGCGCTTCTCTTCCGGCCCATTCTTGGGCCGAAACCTGCGGGCCGGCACCAGCGCGCCATAAACCGCCGCCCGGCAAGCCACCAACGGCCGCCTCGCCCACCAGAGGTGCAGAGTCGAGATATGGCCTTTGCGGACCGACTTCTCCCGCGATGCCTCTTTGCTGATGGCTTCTATTGGGAGGTAGTCTTCAATCAGCCGCCGGTCGTCATTAGACATCGAGCGGAGCCTCTTTTCAGCTCGCCAGGCGAGACCTTCTACGTCCCAACCCGCCCCGGCTTCCGGCCCGGACGGGCCTTTGCCCACGCTTGAG
>Ga0187865_1002583_pt1 | contig 16832 bp, 14 predicted proteins | sample June2016WEW_11_1_2_FD_132989 | JGI IMG/M metagenome (GOLD analysis project Ga0187865, IMG submission 132989) | Peatland microbial communities from SPRUCE experiment site at the Marcell Experimental Forest, Minnesota, USA - June2016WEW_11_100 | ecosystem: Environmental > Terrestrial > Soil >...
ACATCCGTTATCAATACAGCGCCGGGCAGGGGGGTTTCACCCCCTATTTTGTGGTTTCGGAAAACTGGGTTCATCGGCTTCCGGACTTTGTCTCCTACGAAGAGGGAGCGCTCCTGGAGCCTCTGGCCGTTGCCGTCCATGCGGCCCGCAAAGCCCAGTTAGACCTGGGGCAAAGTGCGGCGATCTTTGGCGCTGGAGGAATCGGCCTCTTTCTGCTCCAGGTGGTAAAAGCCGGGGGATGCGGCTCGGTTTTTATCGTTGACCTTCTGGAACAACGCTTGAAGACTGCCCTGTCCTTCGGAGCCAGTCTGGCTATCAACCCCGTCCAGGAAGATCCGGTAGAAAAGATTTTCCAAGAGACGGGGAGTCTGGGGGTAGACCGGTCCTTTGAAGCCGTGGGCCTGGAAAAGACTCTGCGGCAGACCGCCCAATCCTTGAAGAAAGGCGGGATCTGCGTTGTGATCGGACTTTTTGAAGACCCCATGAAGGTAAACTTTCCGGTCAACCTTTTTGCTCAGCGAGAGATCCAGATTCGGGGAGTACGCGGATACTGTTGGGATTTCCAGGCGGCCCTCGAATTGATTAAAGGTCGGCAGGTCCAGCTTAAACCTCTTATCTCCCACCAGCTACCCCTGAGCGACCTTCCCGAAGCTTTCGAAATCCTCCTGGACCCGGAAAGCAAGGCCAATAAAGTGGTGATTCGAATGGATTAGAAAGGCCAGATTAGAAAGGCCAGTATTGACAACCCTTCGATTAAGATGTTACGTTTCAAACGGCTGCTTATCACCCTTATTCAACATTGAGGCCCCATTCCAATAATCAACGAAGGGGGCCAATCGATTCGGGGCAAGGAAGATTTTTGATGATCTACTTTACGGAGGAGGAAAAGATGAAAAAGTTATCCTTACTCGTCGCCATGGTCATTATTGCTCTTTTGGCCGTCTTCGGCGCGGGCGGGGCCGCTGCCGCAGAGGAAATCCTGGTCGGCAACATCCAGGATCTGTCGGGGCCCAATAAGGCCTTCGGCCTGGCAACGTTCAACGGCGCCCAGATGTACTTCGATAAGATCAATGCCGCCGGCGGCGTCAACGGCATGAAGCTGAAGATTATCAGCTACGACACGAAGAGCGAGGTCAACGAGGCGATCAGCGCGTACCGTCGGCTCTGCGATCTGGATAAAGTTTCCATCGTGATCGGCCCCCCCATCGCCAATATGGGAATTGCCCTGGCGCCCATTGCCGAAGGGAAGAAAATCCCCATCATTGGCCTGTACATGGACGAGCGTGCAACCACCAAGCCCGATGGAAAACCCTGGACTTATATGTTCCTGGCCCAGAACTCCTCGGGGGCCCAGGCAAGGACCATTGCCCTTTACGCCGTCAAGGATCTAAAGCTGAAGAAGTATGCGCTTCTTTATAACCAACAGAATGCCTATTCCGTTTCCCTGGTCGAGCCCTTCGTCGCTTATGTGACTGAAAACGGGGGGACGATCGTGGCCAAAGAAACCTTTATGACCGCCGACAAGGATTACCGGGCCCAGCTCACCAAGATCAAGCAGGCCAACCCGGAAGCCATTTACATGCCCAATTACCCGCAGGAAATCCCGTTGACGCTGCAGCAATCCTTCGATCTCGGGATCAAAGCCACGATCCTGGGCAATAACTCTTATATCCCCTTTGCCCTGGCCAGCAATACGGACCCCAAGGCGTCCGAAGGAGTGTACTTCCCCTACGGGATCGATCCGTCCGACCCCAAGCTGAAAGAATTCAGCGCCCAGTATGAAAAGAAGTTCGGCTATCCTGCCATTACCCAGGCTTTCTCGGGGTGGGACCTTGGCGGAGCAATCGTAGAGGCCTACCAGCGTGCTCTTACGGCAAGTAAGAAGCCCTCGGGAGATGGGCTCGCCGCCGAACTGGCCAAGACCCGGGACTTCCCTGGATTTCAGGGTGCCTTCACCATTTCCCCGAAGACCCACCGCCCTCTGGGTCTGACCATGTATATTCTTCAGGTAAAGGGCGGCAAACCGGTTACCCTCATTAAGCTCATTCCGCCGGAAGAAAAATAGAGTAAATAGGTCCAGCCGGAACTTCAGTGAAAATCATTGGGGTTCCGGTTTTTTTAGGAGGGCAAACCTTTATGGAAGCAAGCCAGTTCCTAAGTGTTGCCATGCAGCAAATCGTCAACGGGATCTCGCTTGGGGCGGTTTATGCCTTGATCGCCGTCGGCTTTGCCATGGTATTCAATGTCCTCAAGTTTTCCAATTTTTCCCATGGAGGAGTGCTCGGAACCGGCGCCTATTTAGGCTATCTGGCCGCCCTCTATCTAAAGCTCCCGCTCATCCCGGTTCTGCTCATTGGCATGTTGATGGGAGGTCTTGTTGCCGTCGGAGTCGAGTTCGTGGCTTTCCGCTCCATCCGCAAAAAACGGGGACAGTTGGTTTATTTCTTTGTAACTTCGGTCACCATGCTCATGCTTCTGGAACAGATCCTGGTTATTTTCTTCGGGGCTTCCTTCTTCACCTACCCAACCATGATTAGAACTACATCTTTCTCCCTTGGCGGGATCAACTTTACCGTTTTGTACCTGGTCATGATGGCGGTTTCTCTGCTGGCCTTCGGCACTCTTGCCTGGGCCCTGAAATATACGAAGCTGGGGATCGCCATTCGCGCCGCCTCCAATGACTTGACGACTACGAACCTGATGGGCGTCAATGTAGACTTTATCGTCATGGCCACCTTCTTTGTCTCCGGCATGCTGGGCGGCCTGTCCGGTGTGTTGCTGGGGATGACCTACACCCTTTACCCTCAGATCGGCCAACTGGTGGTGAAGGGGTTCATTGCCTGTGTCCTGGGAGGATTGGGAAGTGTTACCGGTGCGGCCTGGGGCGCTTTGGCCTTGGCCGTTGTAGAAGTATCGTTGATCGCCATCATGGGTGCGGGGTTATCTCCCGCGGTGATCTTCGCGATCATGGTAGCTTTTCTGCTGGTGAGACCCCAGGGGTTCGCCGGTGTCTCCTTCCAGGAGAAAGCATAAAGAGAGGATTCAGGAGCTAGGAGTCAGGAAACAGAAGAAAGAAATTCCATTCAGAATTCTGGCTTTTGATTTCTTCATTATCCTATGGATTACATCATAACCGTTGCTGTCTTTACCGCGATTACGACCCTGGGGGTTCTGGGGACTTTTGTCCTCACGGGTCTGACCGGCCTCTTTTCCCTCGGTCAGGCCGCTTTCATGGGTCTGGGATCGTATATCGCCGCTCTGGCCGTAGTGAAATATGACGTTCCCTTTCCCCTCGCCGTTGCCATGGCTGTAGTGATTTCTGTGGCCGTAGCCTACGTCATCGGGTACACCACTTTGAAAATCCGTCAGGATTTCTTTGCTCTGGTCACTTTCGGCTTCGGAGAAGCTCTCCGGTCTATCATGGACGAATCGGTGAAATATACGGGCGGGGCCATGGGATTCTCCGGTGTTCCCCAGTTGACGACTCCGTGGCTGGCCTTTGGCTCGCTGGCCGCCGCAGTGTGGCTGGTCCGCAATGTCCGGAAATCAAAGTTCGGCCGAGACTGCCTGGCCATTCGGACGGATGAGCTGGCCGCCCAGGTTATTGGAATCGATGCTTTCAGCCATAAGCTAAAAGTTTTCCTGCTGGGAGCCGGCCTATCCTCATTTGCCGGGGCTCTGATGGCTTTCTTTACCACCTATGTGGAACCGGGCATGTTCGGGTGGATTCAGTCGGCCATCTGGATCATCATGGTTTTCTTCGGGGGACGGGACAGCCTGACGGGCACGATCTTCGGAGCGGCCACTCTTTCCGCCCTCCCTGAAATCCTGCGGTTCGCATCCCAGTGGCGGGTTCTCATCTACTGCGTGATCATCCTCCTGATCATTAACTTCCGCCCGGCCGGACTTTTTGGCCGATGGGAATTATCCTTGGAGAATCTCGGGCTGAAACACCGCCGGGTTGGGCCGGGAATTCCGGAGGGGAAAATCCATGGCTGAAAACGGAGTCCTGCTTGAGGTCAAGGGCCTATCCAAGAAGTTTGGCGGGGTGGTAGCCGTGGATGATTTTAACGCCAGGATAAAAAAAAGTCGACTGATCGGAATTATTGGTCCGAACGGGGCGGGCAAGACCACGATCCTTAATCTTCTGTCCGGTGTTTATGAGTCCGATTCCGGGGAGATTCTTTTCAACGGGAGGAATATTACCAATCTCCAATCATTCGAGGTCGGTCGTTTGGGAATCGCCCGGACCTTCCAGAATATCCGTCTCTTTGAGGACATGAGTGTCCTGGACAATGTCCGTAGCGCCTATAGTTGGCGAGCGGAATATGGTCTCCTGAAAGCGATGGTCGGATGGAGAGGGGTGGGGAGCTCCGAACACCGCGTAGTCGAACAATCCCTTCACTGGCTGGGGAAGGTGGGCCTCAGCGGACACCTCGATGAAGACGCAGGCAGCCTGCCCTATGGGTTGCAGCGCCGGGTCGAACTGGCCCGGGCCTTGGCCGGGGAGCCCCGGCTGCTTCTCCTCGACGAGCCGGCAGCCGGACTGAACCCGGCTGAGGTTAGGGGGCTGATTGAATTGATTCGCAAGCTTTTCGTCGAGCTCCAGCTTTCAATCATCCTGATCGAGCACCGGATGGAAGTGGTGATGGAGCTTTGCCAGTGGATCTACGTCCAGAACTTCGGCTGCACCATCGCTCAGGGGACGCCCGCACAGATCCAAAAGGATCCGGTGGTGATCAATGCCTACCTCGGAGAGGAATTCGAATGCTCGAGGTAAGAAATATAACCGTCGCGTACGGTAAAATCGAGGCCCTCCGCGGAGTCAACCTGAAGGTCCCAGAAGGTCAGATGATCAGTGTCATCGGCTCCAACGGAGCGGGGAAGACCACTTTATTGAACACGATCTCCGGGCTTCTGCGCCCGCGAAATGGCGTCATTTATCTCGACGGGAAGATCCTTCCCTCGGCCGCTCACCTGACCGTGGCTGCGGGCATCGTTCAGGTACCCGAGGGGCGCAAGGTGTTTACGACTTTGACCGTTGATGAGAATCTTACCATGGGGGGATACCGGGCCGGCCGACAGGAGTCGAATAAGACCCGGGAGCAAGTTTATCGGATGTTTCCGATTTTGAACGAGCGGCGCGGGCAGACCGCTGGTACTCTCTCCGGAGGAGAGCAGCAGATGCTTTCCATCGGGCGCGGCCTCATGTCTTCCCCCAGGATCATGCTCCTCGACGAGCCTTCCCTGGGCCTGGCTCCAAAGATCGTAAAACAGATCTTTGACCTGATCCAGGAGATCAACCGCCGGGGTACAACCCTGGTCTTGGTCGAACAGAACGCCAGGACCGCCCTGGCCGTGGCCCACTACGCTTACGTTCTGGAGAACGGGAGGGTGATTCTCGAAGGAACCTGCTCCGAACTAAGCAAAAACCCCCAGGTGGAGGCCGCCTATCTCGGGGGCCTTGAGACTTCCTGCCAGGCTGATTCTACAAGCCCCTGAGCTTTAGCCCTTCTAAAAATTGCGCGAGGTCTCTTTTCTAAAGCGCTCTCCGGATCGATTGCTGGGATATTTATTAATGCTTCCACCTCTCCCCCAGCGGAACATCTGAGCGGCACCCAGAGAGAAAAACTTGCGCAGATCGAAAGACGCTGGCTGGAGAAATTTAAGTGAAGATTCAGTCAGGACGGGTTTCCCGGACGGAGTACAACGTTATCGATCAGCCTGACATTCTTGAAATATACGGCCACTGCCAGCAAAGCCGGCCCGTTAATCATCTCTACGGGCTCAAGATTGGGGATCGTGCGAATCTCCACATAATCAACCCTGGCCAGGGGCTCACCGGCAATCATATCCGTAACGATTTTACATAATCTTTGCGGGTTTCGCTCGCCATTCTTAAACGCTACCTCGGCAGCCATAAGCCCCCGATACAGCACCGGTGCAGCCTTCCTTTCCTCTTTACTGAGATAGACATTGCGAGAACTCATCGCCACGCCATCCGGTTCCCGGACAGTAGGAACGGTAACAATTTCCGGTTCCATGTTCAAATCCTCTACCATCTTCCGGATGACCAATACCTGCTGACCATCCTTCTGACCAAAAAAAGCCTTTTCCGGGCGGACGATATTGAACAGCTTGGTTACCACCGTGGCAACCCCATCAAAGTGGCCGGGGCGCGAACGGCCGCAGAGACAATCCGTGAGACTTTTCAGTCTTACATAGGTAACATAACCCTGCGGATAAATTTCAGCTACGGAGGGCATAAAAACCGCATCCGCTCTCTCCTCTTCAAGCATACGTAAATCTCTTTCGATATCCCGCGGATAACGTTCAAAATCTTCATGAGGGCCGAACTGGGTAGGGTTGACAAAAATACTTACCACCACTGTCTGGCAGGTTTTCTTTGCCTCCCGTACCAGAGCCAGATGACCTTCATGTAGGTAACCCATCGTCGGAACAAGACCTATCGAATGACCGCTTTTTTTCCGCTCGCTAACAAAACTCTTTATCTGCTCATTTTTCTCGAAGACGACCATTTCTACCAAACCTCCTGCCGATAGGCACTAGCGATCAGGAATCACGGTCCAGTAAGGAGATAATTCATCCAGCTATCGAATAAGCTCACTTCAGGACAGCCTACGGGCGGAATCTTTATCCAGGTATATCTTGACCCAGGAATGCATCCTCAGAGCCGATGAAGGGCAGGCTGAGGAGATGGGTCCCTCCCACATCTTTCGAACCGCCTCTGCTTTCTGGGGTCCGGGAACGATGGTATAGATTTCCTGCGCCGAAAGAATCGCGGGAACGGTCATGGTGAAGGCCCGGCGGGGAACTGCCTTGAGGGAAGCATAGCGGGCCTGTGGGTCGGGATGATTCTTATAGTCCCGGTATTGTTGCCGAACTGACCGGTCATTGATGCGAATGATCCGGACCGTCTGAGGATCATTCAAGTCAGAGCCCGGCTCGCAGAAGGCAATGTGGCCGTTCTCCCCAATTCCGATGCAAGAAATATCCAACCCGCCGCTCCTCCGAATTTGCTCTCCATACTGACAGGCAACCTGGGAGGGAGTACCCTTCAGGGCTTTTAAGAGGTAAATGCGCCGGGGATTCACATAGTTAAAAAGGTGCTCTTTCAGATAGACTTCAAAAGTATTCGGATGATAACGCGGAAGATCGACGTAATCATCCAAATGGAAACACGTAACCCGCGACCAATCGATGCTTTTATTTTTGGCAAGATGGGCCAGAAATTCATTCTGCGAAGGGGCAGCAGCAAAGACTACGCTGACCTTCCCTTTTCCCTTAATGAACCGGCTCATAGCCTGGGCCACATCGCTCGCCGCCGTTCGCCCCATTGCATCCCTTGTGGGCAGTACATTTATTTCCAGCGACCGTGAAATCGCCGACCTTAATCTATTCATTCCGCCTCCGGAAAATGCAGGGGCGAGCCTGGGTGCCTGACCCTGTATCAGACGCCCCCACAAGGCGCCCTTTCATTTCAATCTCGTTCCTTTATTTCTTCTCCCATAGTCGGTATATCCCAAACCTACCTTCCCAAATTCCTTCTCCACTTTGACCTCCATAGGCCGGGGGGAAGCAGATTGCTATGGACGACTGCGAATAAAATTATCATAGGGCTGCGGTATGGTCAAATCAAAATACAGGTTGATCCCCCGCGATTCCCCTGCGATTCTTCCCCTGCGATTCTTGCTTGACACTCCATCATCTTTTTGACATACTTTTTACCAAAAAAGCAAATTATTTCGGAATATTCCTGAATCGGCATGGAAAGGGCCAGCGAAAAAGGAAGGCATGCAAATCGTTCGAGGTTACCCCAGCCCTCCCCCAATGGCTCCTAAAGATACGTCCCGGAAAAGAAAATTTTCTCAATGACCCCGCTCGGCACGAGTAAAAACGAACCATCCGGAAGAGGGAAATAGTCTTGACCAGAGATTCGATAGCCAAAAAGAAACCGAACGACACGGAGAAAAGAAGATTACGGTCTCTTACGCGACTTTATCTTCCTCCCCTTTTGCCTTTTCTGATTTTCCTCGCCGTGTGGTGGGGAATCTCCCTTTTGGGAATTCCAAAATATATCCTGCCATCTCCCGGTCAAGTGCTGCAGGAGTTGATCAATCCGAAGTGGCGTTGGTTTCCCCAGATTCTCACCACCACCCAAGAGGTCATGGGTGGTTTTGTCCTGGCGGTCGTCATCGGAGTCTTTTTGGGGTTGGTGGTTTCCTGGAATGACACCCTGAGCCGAACCTTAATGCCGATTTTATTATTCTTCAACAGCATTCCGAAGGTGGCGGCGGCGCCCCTGGTTCTGGTCTGGTTTGGGTTTGGGGTGTTGCCCAATATCGTTATGTCCTTCGTGATTTCCTTCTTCCCCGTTTTGCTCAACACGGCCCGGGGGGTGAGCGAGGTCCCCTACGAGATGACCGAACTGGCCCTCACCTTCAATACGCCCAAGTGGAAGCGGTTCGTCATGATCCGCGTTCCTTATGCGTTGCCTTATATCATGACCGGGGTGAAGCTCGCCAGTATCATGGCGGTCACGGGCGCGATTGTGGGTGAATTCATCGCCTCCGAGAAGGGTCTGGCCGCATTGATTTTACAGGCCCAGAGTTATCTGGAAACGGGGGCGATGGTGGGTGCTCTGTTATGGATATCGATCATGGCGATGGCCCTGTTCGGGTTGATTAACCTGGCCGAACGTTTGGTCATGCCCTGGGCGAAGATCAAAGAAACCGACTGACCCGATCCGCCAGCCCCAGAAGGGCTAGGGAGGAAGGCTCCGGCAACCGGATGGCTAGGAGGAAGATTCCGTCCGATAACAAATTTTCAATAGAAATATAGGAAAGGAGGCCATGCCTCGATGAAAAAAAACCTGGGTCTGACTCTTGGGGTGTTTCTCTTGGGTTTCTTCCTGACCACTTCCCCTGCCGCAGCGGCGGAGAAAGTCACGCTTAAACTCAACTGGGTTCCAGGGGGAGATCACTGTTTCTATTATGTGGCCAAAGAAAAAGGATTCTACAGGGAAAAAGGGCTGGAGGTGAACATCGAGCGAGGGCAAGGGTCCGGCGATACGCTCAAGAGAGTGGAACTGAACACGGTCGATGTCGGGCTCGCCGATACCGGAACCCTGGTTGTCGCCCGGTCCAAGGGTGCAAAAGTCAAGGTCATTGGGATGATTTATTCCAAATCTCCCAACGGGATCAAGACCTGGAAAGGGTCGGGGATCACCAAGCCAAAAGATCTCGAGGGACGCAAAGTCGGTGTCCCCCCGGGAGATGCCCAGCGGGTCCTCTGGCCTGCCCTGGTAGCCGCCAACGGCATCGACCTGAACAAGGTCACCCTGATTAACATTCAACCCAGCGCCAAGGCGCAGTCTTTGGCTGCCAATCAAGTAGACGCGGTTTTCGACTGGATTGTGGGCAACCAGGCGTATTGGGAGGCCGGTCTCGACAAGGACAAGCTGGTGCTCATCCCCTGGGCCAAATGGGGGGTCAATCCCTATGGCAATGCGCTCATGGCCAGCGAGAAGACTATCAAAGAACGGCCCGACATGCTCCGCAAATTCATAGACGCGACCATGCAGGGGTGGAAGTGGGCCATCGAAAATCCGGAAAAGGCGAACGAAATTTTCATCCAATCCAATCCGGAGGTTCCTCTGCTGGCGGCTCTGGGCCGCTTCGCCGACGACATCCAGGATCTGGTCGATGTCCCCATGAACCAGAAATACAGACTGGGGTGGATTGACAAGGGAAGGATGGAGGAAACGGTCAATATCCTCAATAAATATTTTCAAGTCGAGAGGCCGGTGACCGCCCAAGAATTGTATACCGTGGAGTTCTTGCCGGATTTGAAAATGCCTTCCATCGACCGTCTGCCCACGGTAGATCAGGTGTACAAAAAGTGGGAGTCGCAGAAAAAATAGGAGGCGGGGGAAGCGCGGGGGAGGAGGATTCGTGGACCAGACGTATGTAAAGGTCGAATCGGTCTCCAAGGTCTTTGATACCTTTTCCGGGGATCGGATCGTGGCCGTTGAGGATATCTCCTTTGACATTCGGTCCGGCGAATTCATTTCCATTCTAGGCCCCAGCGGGTGTGGAAAGTCCACCCTTCTTCGCATCATTGCCGGGTTGTTGAAACCGACGGCGGGAATCGTATGGGTCGGAGGAAGCCGGGTACAAGGGCCCATCAAGAGGATTGGGTTTGTTTTCCAAAAACCGGTCCTCTTCGATTGGTACAGGGTGCTCGCCAATATTCTGGCGCCCGTCGAATTGGCAGGGCTCAGGAAAAGGGACTACTTGGATAAGGCATACGAATTGATTCGCTTGGTCAAGCTGGAGGGTTTCGAAGACAAGTATCCGAAAGAGCTCTCCGGCGGGATGCAGCAGCGGGTATCCATCGCCAGGGCGCTGATTTTGGATCCGGAAATTCTCATCATGGACGAACCCTTCGGAGCCCTGGATGCCCTGACGCGCGACCAGCTCAACCTGGAGCTACTCAAGATCTGGAGTGAAAAGCGGAAAACCATTCTCTTTGTAACCCACAATATTCCGGAAGCGGTGTTGCTGGGCGATCGGGTCATCGTTTTCAGCGAGCGGCCCGGAAGAATCAAATCCATCATCCCCATTGACCTGCCGCGACCCCGGAGCATTGAAGTCAAGAAGAACAAGAAATTCGGTGAGCTGGAAGTCGAGCTGTACAAGTTGATCGCCGGAAGTGATGATTCGGATTGACCGTACGCCACCCCAGGGGCGGTTGCGGAGCATCTCTTTCGCGATGCCGGGTGGGGACTCACCCTCAATCGGCGAGGAAATCAAAGTCCTGGGCATCCATGCCGGTTCGAATCATCTCTTCGGTCAGCCGCAGGCAAGCCTCCATATCTCCCAGATGACAGACCGAAGAAGGGGCATGGGAGTACCGCATCGGAATTCCTAACGCAATGGACGGTATACCGGCCGCCTCCTGGGAAACGGCCGCCGCATCGGTGTAGGAATTCCCGTATACTGCCTTCAGCTGTATGGGAATCCCCTTTTGCCGGCCGATTTCCAGGGCTGCTCTCTTGAGACCGGGGTGAATAAAATATCCCCTCTTGGGGGATTCCAGGAAATCCCCCAGCTTGACCACCGTACCCGCCCCCAGCCGGACCGGTTTGCTGCTCACCGGACTCTCCGGGGTGTCACTCGCCAGAGCTACATCCAGGGCGATAAACCAGTCGGGGCGGACGAACTGGGCCGCAGTCCGGGCTCCCCCAAGCCCCCGCTCCTCCTGCACCGTTCCCACGACCCAGACCGTTCCCGGAAAATCATCATCCGGGAGACTCTCCATGAGGGCCACGATCACTGCGCACGCTGCGCGGTTATCAATGGCTTTGCCGCAGCAGTAATCCGGGTCCTGCCACCTTCCAAAAGGAACGTCGAAGGCAATGGGATCACCGATGGAGATTCCCATCCCCTCGACATCGGCGGCACTCTTCGCTCCTACATCGATATAAAGGCTCCGATGGGCGAGAACGGTTCGTTTCTCTTCCTCCGTCATCAGGTGCCCCGATTTAATCCCCACCATCCCGGGAATTTTTCCGACCCGTACCCTCGTCCCCGGCAGAAAGGAATCGCTGAACCACCCGAGCTTGTCGAACCGGATGGTTCCCTGGGGATCGATGTCCCGGACGGCCATCCCGATCTCATCAGTATGGGCCGAGACCAATACCGTGAGCCCCGGCTTCCGTCCCGTCTTCCGGGCATAGATGTTCCCGTTCACCCCCACGGCCACTTTCTCAGCCAGGGGAGAAAATCGTTCCTTCAGGTAACGAACGACGGGCTGTTCGTGCCCCGGAAGCCCATCCAGCAGGGAAAGTTCTTCCAGCAGTTCGCCTAGGTGTTCTTTCAATTCATTCCTCCAACTTATCCGTCTGTGGTTCCTATATAGTGGATTAATACCATGGAGAATTTATTCGGTCAATAAGCAGTAAGTTGGAAGGAGAGAGTTGGGAGGTGGGGGAAAAAGGGTTTTTCAATGCCCAACTCCGACTCTCCATTCACTGTCATAATTCTAAACTGGGAGGACAGCGGTGAGAGGCTTGGAAATAAAACCTGTTAGTGTGCAGCTGGTTAAAGAAGATGGGCATATAGGGATGGGGAGCCAAGCATCGACCCGATAAAACAGCGAGTAATGTCTTTACTACTCCCTACTCCCTACTCCCTACTTACGTTTTTACATATTCCATTTCTGTTCTGAGCCGTCCTTGGTGATGGCTCCCTTGGGAACGGGGACCCCCACCTCCAGGATGCTGCTCTCGTAGTGAACATCCTTTTTCACACTCTGGAAGTACCGGGATGCCTCTATCAGCCTCTCCATCTTCACACCGGTGCTGATTCCCATCTCTTCAAACATAAACACGAGGTCTTCCGTGGAGGTATTTCCTTTGGCCCCCGGGGCAAAGGGGCAGCCACCCAGTCCGCCGATGGCTCCATCATGGATGCGAATCCCGCTCTCGTAGGCGGCCAGGGAGTTGGCCAGGCCCAACCCGCGGGTGTTGTGGAGGTGGATGGAAAAAGTGACGTCCGGGAATTCTGTTACGCAGAGCCTGGACATCTCCTTTACCTCTCTCGGGTTTCCAAACCCCACGGTATCCGCGATGGACATGTCCCGGATCCCGAGTTCGTAAAACTGGCGAAGGAAACCCAAGGTCACCTCAGGTTTGATCTTCCCTTCAAAGGGGCAGCCAAACACGCAGGGCATCCCGGCTTTGGGTTCCATGTCAGGATATTTCGCTTTAAGCTCCAGGATCTTCTTTAGCTCATCCATCGATTCTGCCCGAGTCCGTCTTACATTGCTGATATTATGGGATTCACTCACGGACATGAAGAAACCCAGCTTGCGCATGCCGCTTTCCAGGGCAAGCTGGGCCCCTCTCAAGTTGGGGACCAGGGCTGAGACTTCGACCCCTTTCAGGTTCATTTTCAATACGGCCTGGGCCATCTGGGTCGCATCTTTAAATTGCAGGATGGCTTTGGGGCTGACGAAAGAGGTAATTTCGATGTTCCGAAGGCCGCTGGCAACGATCAGCTGGAAAAGCTTAATTTTCGCTTCGGTGGGAATAAACTCGGGTATGTTCTGTAAACCATCCCGCAGCATCATTTCCCGGATTACTACACTGGACTTGTCCATCTATTAACCTCCTAGGGATCGGTTTTGTTTTTACGCTTCCATTCCTTCCCATGGCTTTCCAATACAGAAAATGTAAAAAGCTGACCCAAGGAATCAGATCACGCCTTTTTCTCTTAAATCTTTGATCTTCTCCCCGGAGTAACCGAGTTCCGCGAGAACCTCCTCGTTGTGCTGTCCCAGTTGAGGGGCTGGGCGGCGTATCCCCGCTGGGGTATCGCTCATTTTGACGGGGAAACCCAGCGTCTTTACCTTCCCCCCAGGTTGCTCCAACTCCAGCACCATCTCCTGATGTTTAACCTGGGGATCCTCGAAGGTTTGGGCCAGATTGTAGATGGGACCGCAGGGAATCCCCTCTTTGTTCAGGTATTCAATCCACTCCGCCATGGTCCGTTTGCTGGTAATCTCATTTACAATAGCATTCAGATCTTCCCGGTTGGTCCGCCTCTGATCGTTGGTTCGAAACTTGGGGTCGTCGAGTAGCTTTTGCAGGCCCAGGGCCTTGGCCAGCCTCTCCCACATGGGGTCTCCGGCGGGAGCAATATTGATATAGCCGTCCAGGGCTTTAAAGGTGCCGTAGGGAGAGGCCACCGGGTGATCATTGCCGCCGCGTCTGGGGATTTCACCCCGGGCGAAAAACCATGCCGCCTGAAAACTCAGAATGCTGATCATGGCGTCTACCAGAGAAGTCTGGACTTCCTGCCCCTTTCCGGTTTGCTGCCGGGCCATCAAGGCGGCCAGAATTCCAAAGGCGGCGTAAATTCCGGCCACCGAATCGGAGATGGGAATCCCCGTCCTCACGGGCTCACGGTCGGGAAATCCGGTCACGCTCATGAAGCCGGAAACCCCCTGGGCGATAAAATCAAAGGCGGGGCGGAGATGGTAAGGCCCGTCCTTCCCGAAACCCGAAATCCCGCAATAGACGATCCCCGGATTCACTTCTTTCAAGACCGGGTAATCGAGACCCAGGTTGCGCATGACCCCGGGTCGAAAATTTTCTATCACGACGTCGAATCTCTCCACCATGCGGAGGAATATCTCTTTACCCCCCGCAGATTTAAGATCCAGGCTCATCCCTTTCTTATTCCGGTTCATTCCGACAAAATACGCGCTTTCTCCGTTGATCATCGCCCCCTGGTATCGGGCATCGTCGCCGTGCCGAGGCTCTTCAATTTTGATGACCTCGGCGCCCATGTCGGCCAGAAGCATGCTACAAAACGGACCCGCGAGAAACCGGGTTAAGTCGAGGATTTTGATGTGAGAAAGGGCCATGAGTTTCCTCTAAGTTTTTTGAAGGTATTGTAAAAAATCGGGCAGATTTGTCAAGGAGAAAAAAGGTCCGCCCGGCCTTAGCAACCCCGTCTACGGCAGAACTGTGCCCGGAAAAGGTGATTCTGGGATGGAAGGTAAGCGTGTCTATTTTTTAATTGGCCATCTACAATTCACCAAAAATAACTCAGGGTGAATTTCCCCTCAGCCGAAAGCTGAATTGGGTCACTTCTTTACAGATAAATCTGGACATATGCCTGAAATTGACTTTCCTTGCTTATATATCTGAATAATATTATTATGATAAAAGTATGGAAGGGGACAGAACCTCTCCCGGAAGGCTGACTCGTATCCAGGAACTCAAGAGGGACGGGAAATACGGGGAGGCCGAAAGGGAAATCCAAAGAGAATTGCAAAAAACACCCGGCGATCTTCTGCTAAAGACCAGCCTCGCCGATCTCTTCCTCAGGCAGGGCCGCCCTGCCGAGGCTAGAATCCTGGCAGAAGAAGTCCTGGCCCAGGATCCCCGGCATCCTCAGGCGCTATCCGTCCTCGGGGATTTCTTCTTGGCGGAGAACTCTCCCCGCGAGGCTCTGGAATATTTCCGGCAGGCATCCCAGCGCGACCCCAGGCCCTACCTGCATCTCAAGATTGCCCGGGCGCTCAAAGAATTGGGGAAATTGCCCGAAGCTCTCGAGGAGATGGAGAACGTGTTGGTGGTCAAGCGGGACCATCTTCCCTTCCTGAAAGAGAAGGCCTTGATTCTCAACCGCATGAAACGATTTGACGAGGCTCTGGCCTGTTACGAGAGGATTCAGTCCATCCTGCCCGACGACCCGTTCGTGCAAAAAGAGATCCTTAGGTTGCGGGCTCGCACCCGCCCCCAGGACCAGGTGCTTAAAGAGCTAACTACCGTCATGGGAATGGAATCGAAGAAGACGAACCCACAGATGCACGGCCTTTTGGCCCAGAAGCTGAAAGATTCGGGAATGGTCCGGGAAGCGGCCGCGGAATATAAAGCCGCAGCTGACCTCGAGCCGGAGAATTCTTTCTTCCTCAAGCAGGAGGGGTTCTGCCACTACCGCCTGAAGGAGTACCCGGAAGCCATCCGATGCCTGACCCAAGCCTTTAGGAAAGATCCCTCGGATTATGTGGTCCGAAAGACCCTGGAAAAGATCCAAGCAGCCCAAGGCGATTTGCCTGGCTTTCTGGAACTGCTTGAAGAGGTTCTCAAGCATCATCCCCAGAATAAAACCCTTCTGGGCCCAATCAAAAGGATTCGCAAGAAATTGAGCCCGAGCTCTTCCGGAGTTTCCTGATGGAGCCCTTTCGGAAAGCGGAACCGGCAGGCGGTGGAAATCTCCTCGGGCAGGCCCGCCTCCTCATGGAGGGTTCCTTCGGGTTCCGCGATTTCCGCCCCGGTCAGGAGGAGGTCCTCGAAGCCATCTTCTCCGGAGAAGATACCCTGGCAGTCATGCCCACCGGAGGGGGAAAATCCCTCTGCTATCAGCTTCCGGCCTTGATCTTCCCCGGGGTTTCACTGGTCATCTCCCCCCTGATCGCCTTGATGAAGGACCAGGTGGATACCCTGCGCGTCCGGGACCTCCCCGTCATTTCCGTCCACAGCCTTATGGGAATCGACGAGCAGGAAGAAGCGCTTCGCGGAATCGCCGCCGGATCTTACAAAATCATCTACGCCTCCCCGGAGCGCCTCCGCAGCGCCCCCTTCCTTGGCGCCCTCAAGAAGAATCCCGTGGCCCTGGTCGCCGTGGATGAGGCTCACTGCATCTCCGAATGGGGGCATGATTTTCGGCCCGATTACCTCCGCATCAGCCAGGTCCTCGAAGGCTTGGGGCGCCCCCAGACCCTTGCCCTTACGGCCACGGCGACAGCCAGGGTGCGAGAGGACATCGTGGCGCAGCTCAGGCTTCGGGCCCCGCGCCAGTTTATCACCGGCTTTGACCGGAAGAACCTCTTCTGGGAGGTCTCCCCGGCAGGGAATGCGAAAGAGAAGCTTCTCCTCCTCACGGACCGCCTCCGCGGCCTAAAGGGGGGAGCCATCGTCTACACGGGGACCAGGAAGAGCGTGGAGTCAATCGTCGAGCATTTAAAGGACGATGGGATTTACGCCGAGGGATACCACGCCGGCATGGAAGAAGAAGAGCGGACCCGGGTTCAGGAAGATTTTATGGATGGGACCCTGGACCTCATCGTGGCCACCAACGCTTTCGGCATGGGCATTGACCGCTCGGATATCCGCCTGGTCGTCCACCATCAGCTGACCGGCAGCGTGGAGGCCTATTACCAGGAATCGGGGCGGGCGGGACGGGACGGCCAGCCCTCTTCCTGCCTCCTCCTCTTTTCGCCTGCCGACCGCGGTC
>Ga0187865_1002584_pt1 | contig 16829 bp, 15 predicted proteins | sample June2016WEW_11_1_2_FD_132989 | JGI IMG/M metagenome (GOLD analysis project Ga0187865, IMG submission 132989) | Peatland microbial communities from SPRUCE experiment site at the Marcell Experimental Forest, Minnesota, USA - June2016WEW_11_100 | ecosystem: Environmental > Terrestrial > Soil >...
CGCGCTCGACCGCAGCGCGCCGATCAGCGGATAGTGCGAGTTCGAGGCCCATCCCGCGACCACGATGCCGAGCACGCCGAGCGACGAGACACCGAGCATAAACAGGATGCCGATGTTCATGTCACTCACCGCCTGCGAGGGGCCAAACGGAATCACGGTATAAACGGTGAACGCCGCGAGCAGGCCAATCAGCGGCGCGACCCAGAAAACGAACTGGTCGGCTTCGGCGGGGATGATGTCTTCTTTGAGCATCAGCTTGAGCGCATCGGCGATGGGCTGCAGCAATCCGTGCGGCCCCACGCGCATGGGGCCGAGGCGAACCTGGAAGTGCGCCAGCGCCTTGCGCTCGATCCAGTTCATGCAAATCACGGCCACCGACACGCCCGCGAAAATAATGAGTACATAAATCAGCGCCCAGAACTGGCTCCCAGCAGAGCCGGGCGTCGCCGTCACCCTGGGGTCAAGATACGACATGATGAAATTGGGCATCAGCGGTCCACCTCGCCGAGCACGATGTCGAGCGTGCCGATGACGGCGACCACGTCGGCGACGAGCAGGCCGCGCACCATGACGTCGAGCGCTTGCAAATTGACGAACGAGGGCGGACGCACGCGCAGACGGTAGGGCTGCGTCGAGCCGTCGCTGACGATGAAGTATCCGAGCTCGCCTTTCGGCGCTTCGATCGAATGATAGATTTCGCCCACCGGCGGCTTGATCACCTTGGGCACTTTGCCCATGATCGGGCCTTCGGGGAGGCCGTTGACGGCTTGCTCGATGATGCGCAGCGACTGGCGCATTTCGATCATGCGGACCATGTACCGGTCAAAGGTGTCGCCGTTTTCGCCGGTCGGAATTTCGAAATCGAATTCGGAATAAGCCGCGTAGGGCTGGGCTTTGCGCAGATCCCACTTCACGCCGCTGGCCCGCAGCACCGGCCCGGTCACGCCGAGCGCAATGCAGTCGGCACCCGAGATCACGCCGACATTCTTTGTGCGCTCCAGCCAGATGCGGTTGGTGGTAAGCAGCGTTTCGTATTCGTCGATTTTCGGCGGGAAAAAGGCCAGGAAATTCTTTATGTCTTTTTCGAAACCGGCATAAGTTTCATACTGGCAGCCGCCGATGCGAAAAGCATGCGTGGTGAGGCGCGCGCCGCAGTACTTTTCGAAAATCTTCAGGATCTCCTCCCGGTCGCGGAAGGTGTAGAACAGCGGCGTCATGGCGCCGATATCGAGCGCGTGCGTACCCAGCCAGAGTTGGTGACTGGCGATGCGGTTCAGTTCGGTCAGGATCACGCGAATATATTTCGCGCGCGGGGGCGCCTCCACGTTCATCAACTTCTCGACCGCTTCGCAGTAGCCGAGTCCGTTCGAGACGGCGGCGACGTAATCCATGCGATCGACGTAGGGATTGAACATCGTGTAGGTGCGGTTCTCGGCGATTTTCTCCACGCCGCGGTGCAGGTATCCGATGACGCACTCGGTGCCGAGAACTTTTTCGCCGTCGAGCTTCAGGATGACGCGCAACACGCCGTGCGTAGCCGGATGCTGCGGTCCCATATTGATGACGAGTTCGTTCGAATCGAGATACGGCTTCTCGGGAGTTTCGAGATCGAGATTGGAAAGCGAGCGGTTCGAGACGTCGTTCGTGCGGTCGCTCATTGTCCGCTCTCGATTCCGAGATTGATCTGCACCCATTCTTTGTCTTGCTGCAGGATGCCGTAATCTTTGCGCAGCGGGTAGCCTGTCCAGCCGTCGGGCAGCAGAATGCGCTTCAGGTCAGGATGGCCGTCGAACTGGATGCCGAACATGTCGTAGACTTCGCGCTCCAGCCAGTTGGCGGTTGGCCAAATGGAGACGCTGGACGGCAGCGACGCGCCGTCGGCGATTTGCGTTTTCACCCGCACACGCTCGTTGCGCGGAAACGAGTAGAGGATCCATACGACGTCGAATTGCTTTTCGCGCTTCGGATAATGCACCGCGGTGATATCGACGCAATAGTTGAACTGCTCTTCGTCGCGCAGCAGGCGCAGAAGGTCGGGGATCAGCGAGCGGTCAACGCTCAGGTAGTTCTGTCCAAGATAAGTCTGCGGGTCGAGGCCCGAGCCGTACTGGCTCCGGTATTTTTCAACCAGCGGTGAGGTCCACGGCAGCGGGACGGGACCAGCGGGCTTGGCCGGAGCGGCCGGCTTCGCAGGCGCGACGAGCGCCGCTGCTGCCGCAGGCTTTTCCGCCGCCGGCTTCTTCTCACCTTCCGGCGGCGGCGGTGGAGCGGGCGATTTGACTTCCTCGGCCATGCTAGGGTCTGTCGTTACAAAAGCCGCGCAAGTATTAGGAAACTTTCACTTCTAACAGGTGGTTGCGGTCACCGTCAATGACGGCCATCACAACCACCGCTTTGCTGGTGGAGAGCCGGGCGTCCCCGCCCGGCTGGACGGGCGAGACGCCCGTCCCTCCACCGTATAACGGTACTAGCGCCGGGCCCCCTGAAAGCTTTCGACCAAATCGCGGATGCGCAACGCGTCGGCTTTGCGATGGCCGTGACTGGTGATCGGATCGGTGCCTCCGGTGGATTCAATCAGAATGTCCGACCAAAAGATTCCCGTCGAAATTTTCACCGAAGCTACCTGGGAAATCGAAATGCTTTCCTCGTTGCTGCCGAACAGACGCCGCTTCACGCGGCTCACGCGCAGCGGGCTGACCACGATGCGCGTCGGAAACCACAGGTTCCCCCTGGTCCAGCGGCTCGCGCTGAAGGTCTCATCGGAAGCAGCGGAATTTGGATTGGCCGGAGTTATACCCATTCGAGCGCGCCCTTCTTCCAGATCCATACGTAGCCGACGATCAGGATGCCGAGGAAAACCAGCATTTCGATCAGCCCGAAGACGCCGAGGGCCCTGAACTTCACCGCCCAGGGAAACAGGAAAATCGTTTCCACGTCGAAGACCACGAACAATATGGCGATGATGTAGAAGCGGACGGTGTAGCGTCCGCGCGCGCTGTCGTAGGGATCGATCCCGCATTCATAAGGCATCAGCTTCACGCGGTTGGGACTTTGCGTGCGGATGATTCTGGCGACCAGCAGCGTGACCGGGATCAGGATGCCGACGACGGCGAGAAAGAGGAAGATGGGAACGTAATTTTGCGGCATGAGGCCTCGAAGCAATCACGATAATGGCGAAACCGAATACTAACGCCGAAGTGGCCCGGCTTCAAGGACAAGTGAACATGTCAGGTGTGAGGTTTCAGGTCTCAGGATGCGAAGCAATCACAGGCCCAGACCCGGCACCCACTGCAGGATGCGCAACGCCGCAGGCAAACGGTCTTGTGTCATTTGTTCTTCTCCGAGGCAGTCTTGTTCCCCGAGCGCCGCTTAATTTCGGTGAGGCGGTGGCTGGCGCTGGAGTCGAGATCGAGGGCGTAGAACTTTTTCAGGTCGTGAATGCGCTTGAGCGATGCGGAGCTGAAGGGAGTCTTGCCGTCGAAGGCGTGGAGCACGATGCCTTCGAGCAGGTCGCCCAGGGACATGTCGTGATATTCGGCGAAGGCCTTGAGAACTTTGAGGAGGCGTTTTTCCATGCGGACGCCGGTCTGGACGCGTTCGATGAGGAGCTGCGATTCATTGATCATGGTACAAATGTACCACGGTACATAAATAGCCGCAACCGATGTGCCGCCTCGCGCGGGAGACGCGGCGGCTTGCCCCTGAAGGCGATGCCCCCGATACGAATCCCACTGGCACTACTTTTTCGTTTACCGCAGCGCTTGAAGCGCTGCGCCACCCAAAATCAAGTGCAACATCGAGTCCTTCAGCAACCTGCCAGGGACCCACCAAAGCGAAAAGGAGGGTAGCGGCGAGGCTCCCTCCTGTGTGGCGCGGACGCCCTCGTCCGCGGCCTTTGAATTTGCTCCGACTTTTCGCGGACGAGGGCGTCCGCGCCACACGAATCTGCTTAATTGCGCAAGTGCGGCTCTTCGGACGGCCCTGGTAAAGGCGCCGGCCGCGGAGAAGCTTCGGCAATATTCGCCTGCGGCGGAGCCGGTTTCGGTTCGAGCAGCGACAACTGCTGCTCCGCCAGCCGCGCTTTGTGCTCGTCGTAGGCGCGAATGATCCTCTGCACCAGGTGATGACGCACCACGTCGCTTTCGTCGAAGTGCACGAACGCCAGTCCGTTTACGCCCTGCAGAATATCGACCGCTTCGATGAGACCGCTGCGACGCGCGGTGGGCAAGTCGATTTGCGTTACGTCGCCGGTGATCACCGCCTTGGAATTAAATCCCAGGCGGGTGACGAACATCTTCATCTGCTCTGAGGTCGTGTTCTGCGCCTCGTCCAGGATCACGAACGAATCGTTCAGCGTGCGGCCGCGCATGAAGGCGATGGGCGCGATCTCGATGATATTTTTTTCGAGATAACGTTCGACGCGCTCGGGCTCCAGCATGTCAAAGAGCGCGTCATACAGGGGCCGCAGATAGGGATCGATCTTCTCCTGCAACGTGCCGGGCAAAAAGCCGAGACGTTCGCCCGCCTCCACCGCCGGCCGCGCCAGAATGATGCGGTTGACCTGCTTGTTCAGCAGCGCCGAGATCGCCATGGCCACGGCGAGGTAGGTCTTGCCAGTGCCGGCGGGACCGACACCAAACACCATGTCGTGCTGCTCAATGGCTTCGAGGTAACGGCGCTGATTGGGGCTTTTCGGCTGTACCGTGCGGCGTCCAAAAGAACGCTGGCGTCCAGCCTCGGCCAGTCCACGCAGAGTCGCGTTCGGATCGCCGACCACCACGCGCAACATGCTGCCCAGGTCGCCGTTCAGGAACTGGTGGCCGGTGCGCCGCAGATGCTCATAGTCGGCGAACAATTGTTCGGTGCGGGCCACGTCGCGCGGCGCGCCTTCCAGTTCAATGCGATCCGAGCGCAGATCGATATTGATGTTCAGGCCGTCTTCAAGCACATGGAGATTTTCATCGCGCGTGCCGAACAGGGTCTCGATGTCAGGGGTAAGTTTAATATTTTTTTTCATTCAGGATTGTGGCGCCGCCTCCAGCAGCTTGGACAGGGCTCACTCTTCGATGTGGGTTATCGGGACGTGCTCCGCCGGATTCGGGTGAACCCATGCCGGCGTTTTTTGCACGCAAAAAACTGGATATGGAAGTAGAGCAAACCGGATTGCGCACCCCGACGACGGGGCGGTTCCCAACCATTTGATTTCAGCGTAGCGCGGGCGGGCGGGGGAGTCAATGGGAACGATCACATGAACTTTCATTTCGCCGCCCGCCGTGCCAGACTCGATTTGCAGTACAGTCAACTCACCCGTCCTTGGGTTTTGGTGAGAGATTAAAATCGAATGCCAACCGACGAACACTTTAAAGCGGGACAGGACTCCAGCACTACTGAGGTCCTACGGCGTCTAGCCAAAAAGACGATGTTGACGTTCGCCATCCCGCCGGATAAGGAACATCTATTTTCGCCACTGATGCAAGCAATTGCCCGGCTTAGCGCACCATTCAACGAAATTGGAATCGCGCTTCGAGCAAATATCGACGGCCTGATTTCGACGGTTTCCGTGCCGTATACGCTGGCGAACAGGAGCGCCACTGACAGGCACTGGCAACGGATTCACTCTGCCGAACGTATACGCTCGCTGATGCTAGATGCTGGCTCTAATGAAACTCAGGTTGAACTAGAATCGAGACGCCAGCGAGAAGCGCGCAGCGTCGCTGAGTCCGAGATGGAGAGGTTTGTCCGCTCACCGGAGGGCAGGGACGCTCTCATCCGGGATACGCTCGGCTTTCTTGAGAACCTGCGCTCAGACGAGGCAGTACTTAGGGCGGCCAATGAGCTAATACTCCAGGGAGTGGTTCTTTGCTGGGGTGCGTTCGAGGTCCTCGCGCGTGACTGTTTCATAGCCCATCTCAACGCAAAACCTAGTCGCACTCTGATTCTTCTTGGAGACCCCGTTGCGAAGCGCCGCTTTGAGCTGTCGAAGGTTTCGCTGGAAACACTTGCCACCCACAACTTTGACCTCTCTGAACGCATGGGGACGCTTCTGGCTCAGCAGCAAGACCTAAGCGACGTATATTCGGTGAAGTCTGTGTATCAAGCCCTCTTTCCCGACGACAAGAGGCTATCCGACGCCCTCAGCGAGTCGGACCTAAGACTCTTGTCTCTGCGGCGTAACCTAATAGTTCACCAATGCGGAGTCATTGATGAAATGTACGCCGCCGCGACAAACTGTTGTCAGCACGTTGGCGAGCGGCTCAAGCTCTCTCCCAACGAACTCGAGAGACATCTGGGCACCACTGTTCAGATGGCAACGGCCATTCTTGATGCAGTTTCGGCGGGGACGTGAAGTTGCTTTCAGAAGACTAACTAGACGTTGTCATCCCGAGCGAAGCGAGGGATCTGCAGTCCGCCGCAAAATGCAGATCCCTCGCTTCGCTCGGGAGGACAATTCTTAAAAAGTTTCGCTCTTGCAACTGGCCTAAGCTTTTCAGTTCTGCAATCTGATTTCTGCAATCTACTCCAAGTTCCAACCGCTCACTTCGATTTCTGGCTTCGCCGCTCCCAGGCTGCTGGCGCGATACGTTGCCGAGATCTCCCGTTTTTCACCGGGCAGCAGGGAAATGTAATTGTCCTGCCAGACAACCGGCAGTATTTCCTCGCCGCCTTTGCCTTTGTCGAGCTTCAGGCGCACGAAAAACGCCAGGGTCTTGCTGGGATTTTCCACGGTCAGGCGGGTCACCGCATCTTCGTTATTGCCCTTGCGCTCGCTGCGGCTCGATACATTCAGCTTTACCTTTGGCAACTGCGCGAGCGAACTGTAGTCCGCATATGATGCGGTCGGAGTCGTATACCAGGTCGACTTCGCCCAGTCGAGCGTTTCCGGCTTGGTCGAGAGCCAATAGAAGTTCGACCCGACCAGGTTGCCGCTGCCATCGGTGATACGAAGATCCAGGAAGTATGCCGGCGACAGTCCCTCGATCTGCGGAAGCTCAAACACTTTCGCAGTGCTATCGGCGGCCGCATCGAGCGCAGTGTCCCTGGAAAACTTCTGCGTTCCATCCAGATTGAACACCCGTGCTGCCAGCTTCAGCCCCTTGGCATCCACATATTGGCTGCTCACCAGCCACACGGAGTGATCGTCGTATCCATAGACCGGGTCGAGCGTCTGCATCGCTTTCTTCGCGCCGAAATATCCGCCGCCCGGCCGCAAGTAGTAGTCGTAGAGATGCCAGATCATCGAAGGCCACGCGTTATTCAGCATCCACTGGATCACGCCCGTCGAAGTGTACTTGTTGCGGCTGTAGGCCTCGTACATGGCGCGCACGCCTTCGTAGGTCATGAGCTGCGACTTGTAGGTAAAGTCTTCCGCGCTGCCAGCCTTTCCGTAGCGCGCATTCAGCGCATCGGTGAACACCTGCATCGTCTTGAAGGCCCCGCCGCCCGCGTGGAAATTCCAGTACTCATCCACCGGCCAGAGATGATCTTTCGGAACCATGCGCTCGACGCTCTCGATCGGCGGAACCGCCGGTCCCATGCTGGTTTCGGTGTTAAAGCCGTAGGCGCCGCCACACCCGCCCGCGTTGCAGCGATTCTCGTCCGTCCGAAGATGCGGATCCGTTGCCCAGTACGAAGGCGCCACGTATTCGTAAGGCCCGCTCATCTTCACGCCGCTTCCGCCCGTCACCGTGGTGGGCTTCGCCGTGGCGGAAGACACCACCGGATTCGGCCACCGCAGGTCAGCTTCAATCTTCAGGTACATCTCTTCCACGTCCGGCGGGGGAGGATTGTCGCTGCCATTCAGCCACATCACCAGGCTCGGATGGCGCCTCAACCGGTAGATCTGGTCGCGCAACGAGGACTTGGCGTTCTCGAAGTCCTCATCTTTCCAACTTCCCCAGTGCTCCCAGAAATCGCAGCAGCACCATCCGGCCATCACCAGAATGCCCTGCCGGTCGGCCATCTCAAAGAATTCCTCGGTCTCGAGTTTGCCTTCCAGCCGGACCGTATTCAGTCCCATGTCGCGCACATAGCGGAACTCATCGGCGAGCCGTTTCGAGGTCTCGCGAAGCATCATGTCGGGCGTCCAGCCGCCGCCGCGAATCAGAATGTTCTTGCCATTGACTTTGAACAGGCGCTTCAAGCGATCCGGCGCCTGCTCGGCGACTTCGGATGTGATCTCGCGAATGCCGAACTTCGTGCGCGACACGTCAGAAAGCTCGCCGTTCACTTCGAAAGAAATTTGCAGATCGTACAGGTTCGGCGTCCCCATCTGCGCCGGCCACCACAGCCGCGGATTGCTCAAGTTGAGCTGCGGATACTGAGCAGGCGAGAAGACAACGTCTTTCGATTCTCCCGCCGCCAGTTCCACTGGCTGCGCGAATTCGATGTTTCCGTTGTCTTCGATCCGGCCTTTCAGCGTCCCTTTTACCGGGCGATCGCTGGCATTCTTCACCAGCGCGGTTACCGTCAAGTGGGCTGCGTTGTTTGCGGGCGAATCCACTTTTGAAAGCACTGCCGGATGCCGCAGCGCAACCGGTCCACTGGTCGTCAAATACACCTCGCGCCACAGCCCCATGTTCTTGTCGGGCGGCGCGGGATTCCAGTCCACGAAAGTGATTGCCAGGCTGTTCTCGGTCGGCGCCCATACCTGCACCGCGAGCACATTCGCTCCGGGTTTGACGGCGGAAGTAATGTTGAACTCATAGGTCCGCCATGCGCCGGCGACTTCGTTCGAGTTGGCGATCTGCTTTCCGTTGAGAAAAATGTTGGCGCGATAGTTGATGCCGCGGAAGTTCAGCCACACGGTTTTCCCGGCGAAGACGTTGGGCAGTGTGAACTCCTTGCGATACCACCAGGAGACCGCGTAGGGACTGTCCGGCGGCATCGGAATATTCGAAAAATTGAAGCCGACGGGATAGCTGACTCCCGGGTACTGCCGCAGATTCATGGCGTAAAAAGGATCCGGCAGCAACCCGCTCTTCACTTGCGCGGCCACCACCGTGGTCGGAACATCCGCCTGGATCCAGTCGTTGGTCTGGAACATGGCCTTAAATGACGCGCTGGAGATCGCTTCGCCCGTCCCCGTGACTTTCGCGGAAGACTGCAGGGTCCACCCTTCGCGCAAAGGGAGCGTCAGGGCAGGGGCCGGCTGGAAGCTTGGCTGGGCGGTTGCTACCGCAAGCGAAAAGAACGGGATCAAGAGCTGGAATATCTTCATGAGAGTGTCCTTGATGAAAGAAGATGAAAAAATGGAAACTTGGCGACCCATTCTGCCGGTGCCCTCCTAGTTCATAACATCTTTATTAATTCGATTCAATAGCGCATTTCTGCAAGGTACTCGTGAGCGACGCAGATGGCGACGCGATCGCTCCGCCGGCCCTCCAGCTCTTCCTCGATGGCTAGTTTATAATGATAAATTCTCGCTTCCAGCGTGGAGTAATCTAACGGAGTTATCTGACTATGATTCGACAGCTTCAAAATGCAGGGCCAACCCTGAAGATCATTCTGGGCGCATTGCTCGTCATTATCTGTGCCTCGATGGCGATCACTCTCATTCCCGGGGGCATTGGCTCCAGCTTCGGCATTGGCGCGCCTCCGGCTGGCGTTCTGGCCACGATTGGCGACCAGCAAGTGACCGTGCCCGAGGTGCAGCGTGAAGCGAGGGCCATGATCCGGCAGCAGTTTCCTCGCGGTGGATCGCAGGCCAGCATGCTGCTGCCCTATTTTGCCAGTCAGGCTGCCCAGCAACTCATCAATGAGAAGGCTCTGGTTGCCGAGGCGCACCGCATGGGCCTGCGCGTCAGCGACGACGAACTTCGCGAAGAGCTCCAGCACGGGCAGCTTGGCTCCATGCTCTTTCCCGACGGCAAGTTCGTGGGGCAGGAGGAGTACGAAAACTTTGTTCAGCGCAACGACCTGACGGTTCCTCAGTTTGAAGGGCTGGAGAAGGACTTTATTCTTGTGCGCAAATTGCGCGCCCTGGTTTCAAGCAGTGCCTTCGTGGGGGACGCCGAAGTTCGCGATGAATTCAACCACCGCAACACCAAGGTGAAGTTCGAATATGCCGTGATCACGCAGACCGACATCCTGAAGGGATTGCACCCCACCGACGAGGAACTCAAGGCTTTTTACGAACGCAACAAAGCGAGCTTCAACAACTTCATCCCGGAGAAGCGGCAGATTAAATATGTCGTCGTTGATAGCGCGAAAATGGCGGCTGCGACGACTATCCACGATCAGGACCTGCAGGCCTACTACGATCAGCACCGCGACGAGTACCGCGTGCCCGAACAGGTGAAGGTCAGCCACATTCTTATCAAGACTCCTCTCCCTGCGCCCGGCGCGAAGGAAGATGAGAAAGCCGTCGCCGATGCGCGCGCGAAAGCCGAAGGGGTGTTGAAGGATCTCAAGGCGGGCGGAGACTTTGCCAAGCTCGCGGAAAAATACTCTGACGATCCCGGAAGCGCCAAGAGCGGAGGCGAACTCGGCTGGATCGGCCGCGGCCGCACCGTCCCTGAATTCGAGAAGGCGGCCTTTTCACTCGGCAAAGGACAGACCAGCGACCTGGTCAAGAGCAGTTATGGCTTCCATATCATCCACGTCGAAGACAAGCAGGAGGCTCATCTCAAGATGCTCGCCGAGGTGAAGAGCGAGATCGAAGAGAAGGTGAAGCAGCAGAAAACGGCGCGCGCCACCGAAGCGGCGGCGAATGCCTTGCTCAGCCAGGCGCGTACTGACGGATTCGACAAGGCAGCCGCCGCCAAAGGTCAGACGGTAGTCACCACCGAATTCTTCAGCCGAACCGATAGCTTGCCCGGGCTGGCTGCGAATCCGCAGTTTATGGATGCCGTCTTCAACGAAACAGAGAAGGCCCCGCCCGATGTCGTGCAGGTTCCGCAAGGCTACGTGGTTGTCCAACTGCTCGCTATAAAGCCCCCCGCTACGCCCACGTTCGAAGAGGCTCGTTCGAAGGTCGAGAGTGAGTTCGAGAGCGAGCGCGGCGCTTTTCTGCTGCAACAGAAGACGCAGGAACTTTCCGATCGCGCCAAGGCGGCGCACGATTTGAAGAAAGCTGCCAAAGATCTGGGTGCGACGGTGAAGACTAGCGACTTGGTTGCGCCCGATGGCCAGGTTCCTGATATCGGTTCAATGGCTAGCGCGAGTGCGATCTTCTCACTGAAGCCCGGCGAGATTAGCGGGCCGATCACCGGCGGCGGCAATGGCGTGGTCGCTCAACTACTGGAAAAACAGGCACCGGCGGATCAGGAATTCGCCGAGAAGAAGGACGGGATTCGCCAGTCGCTCCTCGAAGCCAAACAGAACGATTTGTTCGGGCTGTTCGTTACGAACCTGCGCAAGGACATGGAAAAGTCCCACCGGCTCAAGGTCAATCAGGAAGAGATGAAAAACCTGACCCGCCAAGCTGGGCAAGAAGGCTCGTAGCGGAATGCAGGTTGCTGCGGTTCGATGCCCAGCCCCTGAAAGGGCGTCTGATTTTCCGTAGAGACGCGGCAAGCCCCGTCTCTACAGGCGGAGCTAAGAGCTAAGAGCTGACCACTGAGAACTGAATTGAATGCCATTCCCGCGCGCCAGCGGAATTCTGCTTCATCCCACCTCGCTCGCTTCCCGCGGCGGGATTGGCGACTTTGGTCCGTCGGCGTACGCGTTCGCGGATTTTCTCGCCTCCGCGCGGCAGGGTCTCTGGCAGGTGCTGCCTCTCGGCCCGCTCGGTTTCGGGGACTCGCCCTATTCCTCCACTTCGGCCTTTGCCGGAAATCCCCTGCTGATCAGCCTGGAGCGGCTCGCCGATCGCGGCTGGATTGACCGCCCCCAGGTCGATGCTCTAGCCGGCGAGCTCGGACCCGTGGATTACCCAGCGGTTTTCCACCAGAAGCTGCCTCTGCTGTTTGAAGCGGCGCGCAACTTCCTGCGCTCGGCGTCGCCGGGGGCGCGCGCCCGTTACGAGAACTTCTGTCGGCAAAATCAATGGTGGCTCGATGACTTTGTTCTCTTCGATGGTTTGCGCGCCCGTTTCAAGCTGGAAAGCTGGAACCGCTGGCCCCGCGAACTGACGCATCGCGATCCGGTGGCGATTGAGAAGGCGCATGCGGAAATGCTCGACGAACTCGACGTCCGCCGCGCGGTGCAGTTCTTTTTCTTCGAACAGTGGCAGGCGCTTCGAGCCTACTGCGCGCAACACTCGATTCGCGTCGTGGGCGACATCGCGATCTTCGTGAATTTCGACAGCGCCGATGTCTGGACCCATCCCGATTTGTTTCGCCTGAACTCCGAACTCGATCCCGAAGTCGTTTCCGGCGTGCCTCCGGATTTTTTCAGCAAAGACGGCCAGCGCTGGGGCAATCCTCTTTATCGCTGGGACGTGATGCGGGAGCAGGGATATTCCTGGTGGATCGACCGCATGCGCTGGGTCACGCACAATTTTGACTACATCCGCCTCGATCATTTCCGCGGGTTTTCGCAGTTCTGGGAGATTCCGGCGAGCGAACCCACCGCGATCCATGGCCGCTGGGTCGATGGTCCCAAGGATGATTTATTCGTGAAGCTGCGCGAGGCTTTGGGTGGGCTCCCGTTTTTTGCCGAGGATCTTGGATACATCACGCCCGACGTTCACGCTCTCCGCGACCGGCTCAAGATTCCCGGTATGGCCGTGTTGCAGTTTGGTTTTGGCGATGCCGGCGCGCACGCTCATCTGCCGCACACTTTCACGACGGAAAAGGTGGTCTACACTGGCACGCACGACAACGACACGCTGTTCGGCTGGTGGGCGTCGGGCGCAACAGAACACGAACGTCAGCAAGTCGCAGCCTACCTGGGCCGGTGCGATGACGGCGTCAACTGGGCGATGATTCGCGCGGCGTCTGATTCCGTCGCCAGCTTTTGCGTGGTGCCGATGCAGGATGCGCTGGGGCTGGGAAGCGATGCGCGCATGAATGTGCCCAGCCGCGGAGGAGGGAACTGGCGCTGGCGTTTTGGCGCCGAGTTACTGCGCCCAGAGTTGGCAAAAAAACTTGCCACGCTCGCCGAAGTTTCCGACCGGCTTCCGCAGCCGTTGCCCGCGACCGCTAGTGAAGAGTGGGCGGCCTGAGTAGTGTATTCTCGCTTGCGAAGCAAATTGAAAAAACTTTCTGTTGGTCTTGATTCGCCTGGGCGGAGGTCTGGGACTCGGATCGATCGTTCTGCTGCTGCTCGGCACGCAGTGGTACATTTTGTTCAACGTGATCGCCGGCGCCATGGCTATCCCCACCGATTTGAAAGAAGCCGCCAGCGTTTTCGGTATCCGCGGCTGGGAGCGTTGGCGCAAACTGATCCTGCCCGGAATTTTCCTTTTCTCGTTACCGGCATGATCACGGCCTCAGGAGGCGCGTGGAACGTCAGCATCGTGGCGGAATATGCCCATCTCAAAGGCCAGACCGATTCGATCGTGGGCGTCGGCGCCATGATTTCCGCGGCCACCGATGCCAAGAATTTCGATCTTCTTCTCGCCAGTACCATCGCCTTGGCCGCCGTGGTAGTTACCACCAACCGCCTGGTCTGGCGGCGTCTCTATCGCCTCGCCGAGACGCGCTTCAAGCTCGAAGGCTAACTCCCCGCGGCACTTGGTTACATCTCATGCAGGCCGCTAGCCTCAGCGGCTGACGCCGCTTTTATTCAGCGGCCCTTACGGCACGACTGAAGGCATGCCCTTCCCGGAACCATTTATGACAGACCCGTTCTACTCTGAAATCACCATCTTCCCGGGCGCCGTTCCGGTGGAAAAAGGCGAGCCCGCGATGACCGTAGGAGCGCCGGTCGATGGATTATAGGTATAACCCTCGACACCGTTTGCCGTAGGACTCCCGATATAGAAATGGTTGCCGCTGGGATCGATCAGCGCGAACAGCCCGCCCGCAGCCAAGCTGAACGGCGAGCTCGTTATCGCCACCAGTTGTCCGTTCGTGGGAGTGATCGCGAAACACCAGATGGAGAAACTCGATCCCGGAGTCACCGCGTAAACAAACCGGCCGCTGGGATCGATGGTGAGCGCGGTGGGACCGGTGCCGGTCGTGGAGGTAAACGGCGAGCCGAGTATCGGGCTCAGTGCGCCGGTGACAGGGTCGATGTTGAACCCGGAAATGTTGCCGATGGTGGGCACTGAAGAGTTGCTTGCCGAAGGGTTCGCAACGTAGAGGAACCGTCCACTGCCATCCACGGCCAGGCCGTAGGCTCCCGCTCCTGAAAAGACCGGAGACCCGGGCACCTGCGTGAGTACGCCGTTCGAGAATGAGAAAGCGGTGACCATGCCGATGAGGGGATTCGTCACGTACACGGACTTGCCGGAAGGCGTGATCAGAATCTCGGTTGGATCCGCATTCGCGAAGAAAGGCGATCCTGGGACCTCCGACAAAGCGCCGCTGGCGGGATCGATGGAAAAAACGGAAACGTCGTTAGAAAAATTATTCGTCGCTAACAGGTACTTGCCTGTGGGGTCGATGACCGCCGCATCCGGACCGGAACCGGCAGGAGCCGGAGTGCCATTGAGCGTCAAAGTCCCATCGCTGGCGACGTTGAAAATCGAGATCGTGTTGGCGCGGGAATTGATCGCGTAGAGAAACTTCTTCGACGGGAGCAACGCCAGGCCGTTGGGCGAAGTTCCCTCCACTTGCGGGGTTTGCGCTCCCGTGGTGATGACGCCGGTTGAGCCGTTGATGTGCAGCAGAAGCACGTTGCCCGTCGCGGGCAGAGTTACGTAGGCATTATGGTCCGGAACCGTTGTGCCGCTGTAACTGCTGCAGGAAAGGGAAAGTCCGGCCAGGACAACGACGACGGCCACAAGAATTCGGGGAAAACAACTCTGATCTGCCAGTGCGGCACGCGCCGCCCTTAGAAAGCTCATTTGCGAACCTGCTCCTCAATATCCAAGGTGAGAACGAAAAGGTCGTGTTCCCTATCGTGCACGAGAAGGCGGGAACAACGCAACTGCGCGCCTCGCCGGGCGCGACCCAACCTTTGAAACTGGAACCCGTCGGGTTGGATGCGCAGGCGGGGCCGCGAGGCTGCGCAGGGTCTCCAAAACTGCGCGCGTCTGAAGGCCCGCGATGCTTCGCGGCGGGATGTGTTCTAATCGCTGTGTTCCTAATCTGGTGTTCTAATCGTTGTGTTCCAAGTTGTGTTGCAGGCAAAGACGACGTCGTGATCGACATCCACTGCCACATTCTGCCCGAGGTCGACGACGGCCCCAAGTCCTGGGATGTAGCCGTCGAAATGTGCCGCATGGCGGCGGCGGACGGTATTACCCACGCCGTCGCCACCCCGCACGCCAACGATCGCTACGTTTACGATCGCGGATACCTCTCGGGGCTTCTCGACCAGCTGCGGGAAAAGGCCGGTCCCGCGCTGCAATTGCAATTCAGTCTAGGCTGCGATTTTCATCTTTCCTTCGAGAATCTGGAACGCGTCCTCGAGCAGCCGCACACCTACACGATTGGCGAAACGAACTATCTGCTGATTGAACTCAGCAACTTCAGTGTCCCGACCCGGCTTTCCGAGTGTTTCACCCGCCTGGGAGATCGCGGGCTTACGCCAATCCTCACCCATCCCGAACGGAACCCGATTCTGCAGCAAACGCCGCAGCGCATCCTGGAGTGGGCGGAGCAGGGCTGTCTGATTCAGGTCACGGCCTCGGCGCTGACGGGGTTCTGGGGAGAACGGCCCGAAATCGTGGCCCGCTGGCTACTCGACCGCTCTGCCGTCCACATCCTCGCCTCGGATGCTCACGACACCAAGCGCCGTATCCCGAATCTTTCCGCGGCTCGCGCTGTGGCGGAAAAGATCGTGGGAGCCGAGTATGCCGAAGCGCTGGTCGAGGGCAACCCGGGCGCGATCGTCAAAGGACAACCGATCCCATACTGCCCACGGCCGGTGCTGGATTAGCGAGAATTGGATTGGAACTGGTCTCACAAATGATTCATTCGGAGGACTCTATTTGGGTGAGGATCTATCCACTGCGGATTCTCCCCAGTACGCCCAATTGACCACAGACCGCCTTTGCTAAATCCGCCCGCCTGTTGAACAATGAATAGTGTTCCCTGGCTCGCGGCGGCCGGTTGCGATTCCGCTGGCGCGCCAGAGAAAACGCAAGGAGCCTTCATGCCCGCAACTGGAGAACTTATCCGCCTCATGAATTACATCGACGACATCGCCACCACCCTGCGCCGGATCAGCGCCAGCATCCCGGCGATGACCAACGAGGAGTGCGCCCGCCTGGCCGAATATATCCGCAAGTCCGAACCCAGCTATGAGAGCGTGCTTCAACACCTCGACAGGGCGGGCAAATAGTGGCTGAAGTCCGCACGGTTGCCGTGATCGGCGCTGGCATCATGGGCCGGGGCATCGCGCATGCTGCCGCTCTTGGCGGCTATCGCACCATTCTCGAAGACCTTCTGCCGAACGCCCTGCGCAAGGCGGAGACGGAAATCCGCGCCAATCTCGACCAGGCTGTCGAACTCGGCAAAGTTAATGCCACCGACGCCGACGCCGCTTTTTCGCGGCTGGAGTATGCCGGCTCGGTCGATCAGGCCGCGCGCGAGGCCGATCTCGTCATCGAGGCCGTGCCCGAGGAAATGGAATCGAAGATCGAAATCTTCACCATGCTCGACAAAATCTGTCGTCCCACGACCATTCTCGCTTCGAACACCTCCTCGCTCAGCGTCACCGAGATCGCCAGCGTTACCTATCGCGCCAACAAGTGCGTCGGCATGCACTTTTTCAATCCCGTGCACAAGATGAAGCTGCTCGAAATCGTGCGCGCGCTCGAAACCGATGACGACACG
>Ga0187865_1002596_pt1 | contig 16736 bp, 13 predicted proteins | sample June2016WEW_11_1_2_FD_132989 | JGI IMG/M metagenome (GOLD analysis project Ga0187865, IMG submission 132989) | Peatland microbial communities from SPRUCE experiment site at the Marcell Experimental Forest, Minnesota, USA - June2016WEW_11_100 | ecosystem: Environmental > Terrestrial > Soil >...
CAGACCACGAAACTGGAGACCATGCTCCGCGACGGGCTTGAAAACACCACTGCGCTATCGGCCTTGACTGCCGCCACAACGGGTGCGCCCAGCGTATCACCTTGTTTCTTCCCCCGCCAGACTCCGCGGTGAAATTGGCTTCGTTCCGCATGGCTCTGATAAGATGAAGGCTACTCCCGCATCGCCCCCGATGTTCGCCGCAACTACCATTGCCGACGAGATCCTGGATCTAAAGAAACAGCAGAAGGCCATGCTGCTCGCCCACCACTACCAGGCGCCCGAAATCCAGGAGTTGGCCGATGTCATCGGCGACAGCCTCGAACTGGCGCGCAAGGCCCGCGACTTCGCCGGCGACGTGATCGCCTTCTGTGGCGTGTGGTTCATGGCCGAAACCGCCAAAGCGGTGAACCCCAACCGCATCGTGGTGGTCCCCGACCGCGAGGCAGCGTGCAGCCTGGTGGAAAGCTGTCCGGTCGGGCCGGTCCGCGAGTTCCGGCGCCAGAACCCCGGCCACGTCATCGTCAGCTACATCAACACCTCCATCGAGGTGAAGGCCGAAAGCGACATCCTCTGCACCTCGCGCAACGCGGTGAAAGTGGTCAACTCCATTCCGCGGGAGAAACCCATCCTCTTCCTGCCCGACGGCCACCTCGGCGATTATGTCAGGAAGCAGACCGGCCGGGAGAACATGAAGATCTGGCAAGGCACGTGCATCGTGCACGCCACGTTTCCCGCGCGGCGGGTGGCCGAGGCCAAGGCGGAACACCCCGGCGCCGCGGTGGTGGCGCATCCCGAGTGCCCGGCTTCGGTGCTGGCGATGGCCGATTTCATCGGGTCCACCTCGGCCATCGTCGAATGGTGCGCCGCCAGCCGCGCCGCCGAGTTCATCGTCATGACCGAAAGCGGCATCCGCTACTCGCTCCAGAAGGTGGCGCCGGGCAAGCGCTTCTACTTCGTGGCCAATGAGAACTGCAATTGCAGCGAGTGCCCGTACATGAAGCTGAACACGCTCGAGAAGCTGCGGGACTGCCTGCTCACGCTCACCCCGCGCGTGGAGCTGCCCGCAACCACCGTCCGGCGCGCCCTGCTCCCGCTCGAGCGCATGCTGGCTCTCAAGTAAATGTCACCCGCGGCGCTCCTCGATAGCTACGGCCGCCTCCACGACAACCTGCGCGTCAGCGTCACCGACCGCTGCAACATCCGCTGCTTCTACTGCATGCCCGAGCACGATGTCGAGTTTGTCAAGCGCGGCGAGATCCTGGATTTCGAGGAGATCGAGCGCTTCGTGCGCATCGCCGTCGCGCTGGGGATCGTCAAGCTGAGGGTCACCGGGGGCGAGCCGCTGGTGCGGCGCGGCCTGCCGGAGCTGATCCGGCGCCTCACCGCCATCCCCGGCATCCGCGACCTCGCCCTCACCACCAACGGCGTGCTGCTGCCCGATCTCGCGGAGCCGCTGTATGAGGCCGGGCTGCGCCGCATCAACGTCCACCTCGACACCCTCGATCGCGAGCGATTCATCCGCATCACGCGCCGCGACGAGCTCGGCAAGGTCCTCGCCGGCCTGGATCTCTCGAAGCGCCTCGGCTATTCCCGAATCAAGCTCAACGCCGTGGCCGTGAAAGACCTGGTCGAGCCCGATATCGTGCCCCTGGCGCGCTACGCGCGCGAGAACGGATTTGAAGTGCGCTACATCGAGTTCATGCCGCTGGATGCGCAGAATCTCTGGGACCGCGGCAAGGTGCTGCTGGCGGACGAGATCATCGAGACGCTCGCGCGCGAAATCGCGCCGCTCGCCCCGGTGCCCGATCCCGACCCCCGCGCGCCGGCCTCGGAGTACGCCTTTGCCGATGGCATCGGCCGGGTGGGATTCATCGCCTCGGTGAGCCGCCCGTTCTGTCTGAACTGCAACCGCATCCGGCTCACCGCCGACGGCAAGCTGCGCTACTGCCTCTTCGCCATCCAGGAAGACGACGTCAAGAGCCTGATGCGCTCGGGCGCCTCCGACGAGGAGATTGCCGCGCTCATCCGCCGCAACCTGGCCGGCAAGTGGGAAGGCCACGAGATCGACTCCGCCAAGTTCGTGCCCCCGCCGCGCCCCATGTACTCCATCGGAGGGTGAGTAGCGCCGCTCAGCCTCTTCCCACAGCGCAAATCCGGGGATGACGGCCGCGCCGCTGTGCGCCGCCAGCTTGGCGAACCCCGTGCCCGCGCAGGCCGGCACGCCGAAGAAGTCGACGAAGACTCCCGAGTCGAGCGATGCGTTCTGGTCCGCCAGAATGCCCACCGCTTGGTTCGCCGCCAGCGCTTTCAGAATGGCGCGCTTTCGGTAAGCCTGCATGACTGTGCGCAGCCGTAGTTGGTAACGTCGGACCTTAGCCCTGCAGGGCGAGGAGGACCGACGATGGAAACCAAGGCGCAACGCAACGAGGGCGAGCTTCCGGCCGGCATGCGGAGGGTATGTCGACGTTTCGAGCGTTGGCGTAAAGGCCATAAGGCCCGCTTGCCGATTCCAGGGAGGTTGTGGGCTTCAGCGGCGCAGGTCGCTCGGGAGCAGGGGGTGTTCCGCACCGCCAAGATACTGCGCCTGGAATACGGCAAGCTGAAGAGGATGGTGGGGGGCACTCAAAGCGCACGACCTTGGCCAGGCACGTAAGCCACCGCAAGGCCCTTCGCGAGAAAGGAGCTGATGCCATCAGAGCGCTGCCTGCGGTTGTCCCCGGTCTTGCAGTTCAGAAAACGCCAAAAACCGAAAACTAGGGCTGTATGCTCATGGTCACTCCCGAGCGGCTCGCCACATTGGACACAGGTATCATAATGACCACGGGCTGATTACCGGCCGGCGCGTCGGGCGGCACGATAGCGTTGATCTGGTAGAGGGCCGCACAGCACGGAGTAAGGCCGGAGAAGAGCACTTGCGCTGCTTTGCCGCCGATTGTCAGTACAGGCATTTCTGCACTGCGGTTGAATGGCTCCGCTGCGCTGCCGTGGCCGCCGTCTGCTGCTGGCGGGTTGGTTACGCCAAGCCCCGTGCAGTAGATCACCACCGCTTCCCCGGGTTTCGCAGGCGAAGTGCTATTCACCGGGGTGAAGTCAGAGCTGTGCTGGATGACGGCAGGTCCTTGGCCGTCGGCGGACACCGTGAAGATTGCCGGCGAAGCCGGAGCGATAGTCACCGGCTCTGGTTCACTGTCGGGCTGGCCCGCCACGCGCACCAGCAAACTGCCTTTTGTCGCGCCTGCGACTTCAAACGGGACCTGGGCGTTGACCTGATCGAACGTGGGATTGCCGATCACGGCGAAAACAGGGGCTGGTGCGCCGTTGACAAGCACCTGTGTGCCGCCCAGTTGAGTTGGCAAGGGGAGAGTCGTGGCGAGTTGCACACCCAACTGGCTCGCTAGCCCTGTCCCAAAAACCGAAATCAGGCCGCCGGGGGCGATTACGTCAGCTTTTGTGGTATCGAAACTAGCGCCGTTCACGATCCCATTGCTGCCGATCTTGGGCGGAGGCGCCGTGTTGGCGAGCGAAAATGTAGCCGATCTTCCGAGGGCCAACGGGGTTGCCGTCATCGTGTATGGGCCGACCTGCGAATTGGCCATGCAGACCGCCGTAGCGTGGCCGTTGATATCGGTGAGAGCCGAGAATGTGAAGGTACCACTCGAAAAGGTACAGGATGGTCCGCTGGCCGGCGCGGCAAAGTCTACGCGAATGCCGTTCTCCGGGGTCCCGGCTGTAGAGGTGACCGTGATCTGAAACGCTGTAGGAAACACCTTCCCCGCCGCCGTAGTTTGGGGCGTTCCAGCAGTGGCAGTGACGGTCGAGCCAGGTTCCGTAATCACCGCCCCGTAACGAATCGCCCGAATGCGGCGGTTGATCACATCCGCGAAGAAGAGGTTGCCCTCCTGGTCGATCGCAATGCCAACGTCCTGTATCGCGTCATTAAACCTCGCTTGAATTGCCGGCCCGCCATCTCCCAGACCTGTCCCAGACGGGTTGTTGAAACCAAACTGGAAGGCATGTCCGTTGGGTTCAATCCTATATGGGGCCATGAACAGGTTGCCGCCGGGACCGAGTCGCAGCCGCTGGCCGGCGCCGGAGAAGAACGTGGTAATGATCCCGTTCGGATCCACCTTGCGGATACGCTGATCCCTCGAGGATCCGTTTTCGCCAATGTACATGGTGCCGTCGGGAGCAACGGCAATTCCGTAAGGCGTGTTCAGGCATGCCTGGGTCGCTTGCCCGCCATCGCCGCAGTATGATCCCCCTCCGTAACCCTCAGGACCATTTCCTGGGCCGCTGCCCGCGACAGTGGTGATCACTCCAGTCCGGGCATCGATACGCCGGATTCGATTGTTGTCGCTGTCGGCGATGTATATGTTTCCGGCGGAATCGGTAGCGACGTCCCATGGCTGATCGAGCAGGGCCAGCCCGGCGGGTCCACCATCGCCCGTCAATCCGCGGCCGCCAGTATCGATCACGGCATGGATAATTCCCGACCCATCGACCCGCGAGATGCCGGTGTCGAACGCCACCAAAATGTCACCGTTCGGCGCGCGCGCAAGCGCCACGGGAGACAAGGGAGCTTGCAGCGCGGGCACACCGTCGCGGGTGTAATTGAAGAAGAGGAGAAGACCGCTCCCTGCGAAATTACTCACGTTCCCTTGCCGGTCCACTTTGCGCATGAGATAGTTTCCGGCTTCCGCGGTGAGAAGATCGCCGTTGGGGAGGAATAGCAGGTCCGTACCCGGGTCATTGAGCATGGTCGCGACGGCAGGGCCGTCTCCTCCGATGACCTGCGGGCCTATTCCGGCCACGGTCTCCAACAGTCCGTTACTGAGGTTGATACGCCGGATACGGGAGGCACAGAACTCCGGAAACACGATATTGCCGGCCAGGTCCAGCGCAATCCCCTCTATGTTGCACAGCGGCGCGGCGGCAGCCGTCGCGCCGTCATTACTGAAACCGTAGCCCATTCCCCACGACTGAAGAAGTTGTCCGCTCGCCGTAAGCTTGAGAATGCGCGCCGATTTCTTCGCGATGTCCTGAGTACCCACATACACATTGGCGGCGCTGTCGGTCGCCACGGAAACCACGGGCCCTATGTCGGCTAAGAAAGTGGAGATGATGGCTGTGCGGGCATCAATCTTGCGCACCCGATTGTTCTGCGTGTCGGCTACGTATACGTTCCCGGCTGCATCGGCCGCCAGTCCGCCCATGTCAGCCGTTCCCAGGTCGAACGTGGCGACTAGCGCGGGCCCGCCATCGCCGGAGGATCCCACCGCTCCAGTCCCCGCAATTGTCGTAATGATCCCGTTGGCGTCGATCTTGCGGATGCGGGGATGAGAGCACACGAAGAAGTCACCACCCTCCAAGATGTAAAGGTCACCAGAGCCGCCGAAGGCGATTTTGATCGGATAGTTGAGTTGTGCTCGGTTTGCAGGACCACCATCTCCGGAGACACCGGCGACCGACTCCCCGGCAATGGTCGTGATAATCCCTGTTTTGTGGTCGATCTTTCGGATACTGTTCAAAAATTGATCAGCGACAAAAATGTCACCTTCCGCATTCATCGCCAAGCCGCGTGGGTGGCCGAGCTGAGCCGCGATTGCCGGGCCGCCGTCGGCCGCCACACCGGTCCACATACCGGTCCCCGCATATCGCTCAATCACTCCGTCCGGGCGTATCTGGCGGATCGCACTCTGGTTCGGCTCACTGAAGTACATTGTGCCGTCGGCACCGAAAATCAGACCACCGCCCCCGCCCGAGTCCACACTGGCCTTCGTGGCTTGTCTGCCATCGCCTCGAAAGACGCCGATCCCCATCACGGTAGTGATGTAACCCGGAGGCAAGCTCTCCAATGGTGGTGGCAGATAAAGGAATTCGGCGTAGGCGTTCGGCCCGTTGCCGCTGAGCTGCACGCTGGCTATGCCGTTGTCGTGCGCCGGCGTTTGGAAGGTAATTTGGGTATCGGAGACCGCAACAGGGGTGAGTGCCGTCCCATCCAGCGTCAGCCTGGTACCTGTGAAACCGGATCCGGTCAGGGTGACGACTGTTCCGCCGTCGATAGGACCCTGAGCAGGGCTGAGGCTCTGAATCCTGGCCTGCCCTGGGGCTGATATCGATGCGGCAATAAACCAGAAGAGCAGCCACGAACAGCGTTTCATAGCCGCTAGATTTTAGCTCCGAGCGGTCTGGAAGACCAGCCTGACCTCTTGACCTCGGTGCCCGGCAATGCTCGGTTGGCTCGCATCCGAAGCGGCTACTCGAGAAAAATGCCCAAATCGCTCAGAAATTGCCATTTGCCGGTGGGCATGGTTGCTGCAATCCTACCGAAAACTCACGATGCACTCCATCGGAGGGTGATTGACACAGGCATCCCAAGGCGCGGGGTGCCCTCTGGGCCCTGCGCCGCGTGGACGCAGGTGTCGCTCGGGCGGCTTCGACGTGGCGCAGCCTCTCAGGCTGCCGTCTCCGCACTCTTGCGGAGACGTCTTGCGGGCCGTGAACCACGCGTCCCCAAGAGTGGGGACGCGGCAGACTAAGAGTCTGCGCTACGCGGCCGCGTCTTCCACCTGCGGTGGATCCACAGCCACTGGTCAGGGTACTCCCGGATGGCGTCCTCGATGCGCTTTTGCACCGCCTGTGTGTCGCGCGTCACGTCGCCCGTCATGGGAACCGGCGGGTAGAACCGCAGGACATAACGACGCTCGCTTTCCGACCACAGCGCAAATCCGGGGATGACGGCCGCGCCGCTGTGCGCCGCCAGCTTCGCTAAGCCCGTGCCCGCGCAGGCCGGCACGCCGAAGAAGTCGACGAAGACTCCCGAGTCGAGCGATGCGTTCTGGTCCGCCAGAATGCCCACCGCCTGGTTCGCCGCCAGCGCTTTCAGAATGGCGCGCGCGAAGTCCTTCTTGAAGATCGGGCGGTTGCCGGAGAGCGCCCGGCGGCGCTCCACCAGCGCGTCAATGAGAGGGTTGTCGAGCGGCCGCACCACCACGTTCATGGGCGCCGCCAGCAGCGCGTGCGCGTAAGCGCTCAACTCCCAGTTGCCCAGGTGGGCGGTGGCGAACAGCACCCCGCGCCCCGCGCGAATGGCGTCCTCGAAGTGCTCGTGGCCTTCCCAGCGGATCCAGAGCTCGACGTTCTCCCGGCGGATGGAAGGGAACTTGGCAAACGTCACCAGCAGCCGCGCGATGGATCGGAATACCCCGTCGATGATTTCAGAATGATCGGCCCCCGGCAGCGCCATCGACAGATTGTGGCTGGCTACCCGCCGCAAGCGGGGAATCGCCAGATCGAGAAGCCGCGCGTAACCGCGAGCCAGCCAGTCAGCCAGTGGCGCCGGCGCCCATTCCAGCGACTTCACGACGCCCAGGGCGAGCCCGTATTCGATCCCGTTCCGAACCCTGCCGCGGGTGCCCACTACGCGTGTTTCTCGCGGCGCCGCCGGTACGTAATCAGCCCGCCGATGCCCCAGACCATCAGAATGACAAACCAGAAGCCGTATAGCAGACTACCGCCTTCGGTCTGAAGCAGCGCTGTTCCGGGCATGTTACCAATCATCAGCGCCACGATTATCGCCAGCAGGTGCCAGTACCAGGCCTGGGAACGAAACCGGTAGAGCAGGTAAATGGGAATGAGCACCGCGAACGCGTCGAGAACGATTGCCAACAGCGAGAACATCAATGGCCTCCTCCAGTATTGTAGTTCCAATCATCGGAGTTGGGAAAACCGCCCATTACGAATGAATCCGCGCTGGTAGCGCCGGCGGTCTTGCCGCCGGTGTGTTCCGGTTCGGACAACCCCACCGGCGGCAAAGACCGCCGGCGCTACGCTTCGATCCATCCCCCGCCCAGCACCAGCTCGCCACCGTAGAAGACCGCGCCCTGGCCGGGGGTGACGGCGCGTTGCGGCTCGTCGAAGACCACCTCGACGCGCGTGGCGTCGCCAGTGGCATGGAGCGTGGCGCCCGCGGCCTCGTGCTTGTTGCGGATCTTCACCTGTGCGCGCATGGGCGCTAAAAGGCCGGCGATCGAGATCCAGTTCACGCCTTTGGCGAAGAAACGCGCGCGCAGAAGTTCGTCGTTGCCGCCCACGATGACGCGCTGCCGCTGGGGGTCGGTCGAGATCACATAAAGCGGCTCGCCGGTGGCCACGCCCAACCCGCGGCGCTGGCCGACGGTGAAGTGGTGGACGCCCTCGTGTTCGCCCAGCGTCCGGCCGTCGGTGGTGACGATCGAGCCGCGCGTTGGCTCCTTCGGGACGCCACTCTCCGCCAGGTAGGCGCGCAGAAACGCCGCGTAGTCGCCGTTGGGCACGAAGCAGATCTCCTGGCTGTCGCCCTTGGCCGCCACCGCCAGGTTCATCGAGCGGGCCAGCTCGCGGACTTCGGGTTTGGTCAGCTCCCCCAGCGGGAACATGGTGCGGGCGAGCTGCTCCTGGGTGAGGCCGAATAGGAAGTAGGTCTGGTCCTTGGAATCGTCCACCGCGCGCAGCAACTGCCAGCGGTCCGAAGTTTCGTCCCGGTGGATGCGCGCGTAGTGGCCGGTGGCCATCTGGCGCGCGCCCACAGCGCCGGCCATTTCGAAAAAGCGGTCGAACTTGATGTAGTTGTTGCAGAGCGTGCAGGGAATGGGCGTGCGGCCGGCCAGGTACTCTTCCACGAACGGCTTCACCACCTGCTCTTCGAACTGCCGCTCGAAGTTCACCACGTAGTAGGGAATGCCGATCTGCTCGGCCACCCGGCGGGCGTCGTAAACATCGTCCAGCGAGCAGCACCGCCCCGAGGCTCCCTCCGCGGCAAGCTCCGGCAAGCGCCGCTGGTTCCAAAGCTGCATGGTCAGCCCCACCACGCGGTGACCCTGGCGCACCAGGAGCGCGGCCACGGTGGAGCTGTCGACGCCGCCGCTCATGGCGACGGCAATGGGCGCCTCAGCCATGTACGGAGATTCTGCGGAGGTGCGCCACCGCGCCCTCCAGCGCGTCTGCCAGGGCGTCCACCTGCTCGGCGGTGTTGCCCCGGCCGAGGGAAAAACGCATGCTGGCGCGCGCGCGTGCCGGCGGAAGGCCGATGGCCGTGAGGACGTGCGAAGGAGCCACGGCGCCGCTCGAGCAGGCCGCTCCGGTGGAAACGGCGAAGCCGCGGAGGTCCAGCGCGATCACCAGGGCCTCGCCTTCGATGCCCTCGAAACACATGTTGGAGGTGTTGGGCGTGCGCTTCCAGCGCGAGCCGTTGATGGTGGCGCCGGAGATGCGGCCGGCAACCGCGTTCTCCAGGCGGTCGCGGAGCGCCGTGAGCCGCTCGCACTCGCTCGCCAGGTTGCGCCCGGCCGCTTCCACCGCCGCTCCGAATGCCGCGATGCCGGGAACGTTCTCCGTGCCGGGGCGGCGGTCCCGTTCGTGATGGCCGCCGAAAGCGATGGGCGCGAGCCTGGCGCCCCCGCGCACGTACAGGGCGCCCACGCCCTTGGGACCGTAGATCTTGTGGCTGCTCACGCTGTAGAGATCGATCCCCGCGGCTTCGACATCCACCGGGATCTTGCCCAGCGCCTGCACCCCATCCACGTGAAACGGAACACCGGCCCGCCTGGTAATGCGCGCAATCTCCTCCACCGGCTGGATGGTGCCCAGCTCGTTATTGGCGTGCATGACCGAGACCAGCACCGTATCGGGCCGCAGCGCGCGGCGCACATCGTCGGGGTCCACCACGCCGTCGGAACCCACGCGCAGCCAGGTGACGGCCACGCCCTCGCGTTCGAGCTGAGCGCAAGGTCCCAGCACCGCCGGATGTTCGACGGCGGTGGTGATGACGTGCCGGGCCGGGCCGGCGGCCGCCCGCGCCACCCCCAGCACCGCCATGTTGTCGGCCTCCGTGCCGCCGCTGGTGAAGACCACTTCGGCCGGGCTCGCGTGGATCGCGACCGCAAGCTGCCGGCGGGCCGCTTCCAGCCGCTGTTTGGCGGCCTGGCCAAAATGGTGGATGCTGGAAGCGTTACCATACACTTGACCGAGACACGCCGCCAGCGTCTCCAGAACCTCGGGAGCGAGGGGAGTGGTGGCGTTGTGATCGAAATAGAAGCGCTGCACCGACATTCATTTTACCAATGCCCGCACCCATCCTCACGCTCACCTCGGATTTCGGCCTCTCGGACCACTACGTGGCCGCCATGAAAGGCGTAATCCTGAGCATCTGCCCGCCAGCGCGGATTGTAGACATCAGTCACGGCGTCAGCCCGTTCGAGATCGCCGAGGGCGCCTACGTGATCGCGCAGGCGTACCCCTCGTTCCCACCCAAGACGGTGCACGTGGTGGTGGTGGACCCGGGCGTGGGCACCGCGCGCCGGCCGATCCTGCTGGAGGCCGCCGGGCAGTACTTCGTGGGGCCGGACAACGGCGTTCTTTCCATGATCTACTCGCGCGAGAAACACAAGGTCCGGCTGATTTCGAACGACCGGTACTTTCGCAAGCCGGTGAGCCGGACGTTTCACGGCCGCGATATCTTCTCGCCGGTGGCGGCTCACCTGGCGGCCGGCGTGCCGCCCTCGCGCATGGGCAAGCTCATTCAGGACTACCTGCGGCCGTCGTTCGAGAAGCCGCAGCGCACCGGAAAGCGCACGTGGACCGGCCGGATTCTGAAAATCGACCGCTTCGGCAACATCATTACCAACTTCCACGTGAGCGAGTTCCCGGACCTGGACCGCAAGAACTTCTCGCTGGCCATCGGACCGCGGCAGGTCGGGGTGATGGCGCACAACTACGCCGAGTGCGGCCCTGGTGAGCTGTTTCTGGTGGCGGGGAGTTCGGGATACCTGGAGGTCTCGGTGAGCCAGGGATCGGCGGCCCAGACCATCGGCTGCGAAACGGGTGCGCCCGCGGAATTGATGATTTGGTAGGGGCCGGACATGCTGGAAATGATCGATGGGCAGGCGAGCACCGCCTGCCCCACCTACGCCGCGCCGCTCTTGTTGATGGGAATCACCGTGGCAGGGGCCTGCTGCGGCTCGAGTGATCGCAGTACCTGCTCCAGCTCCGAGTCTTGCAGGGGCTTGGACAGCACGAAGCGGCCATCGCCCTCGAAATCCGCGCACAACTCCGCATCGTAGCGGTCCGATAGGAGAATGAACGCGCCTACGCGGGACTGCATCCGCTCCGATAGCTCCACCCAGTTCAGGCCGGGGGCGTGGACGGAGCAGAAAGCCGCGTCGAACCGCAAGCGCTGCGACAGTTCCAGGCCGGTATCGGCATTGGCGATGGGGACCACGCGGAGTCCGCGCGCCGCCAGCAATCCCAGCATCTGCCGCTGGGCGGTCTCGTCCGGCTCGATGACCAGCGCGGTCATGCGGCGGGAAAAATCGCGCGCCGGTGCGTGCAAGGACCCAGACCCGGCGCCCACCCGCTCTTTCGAGGTGCTGGGCAGCTCGATTTCGAAATGCGGGTCCGACTGGCCGCTTTCGATGAGCCGCACCTCTCCGCCGTGGCCGGCAATCACGCTGCGGGTGACCCCCACCACGGCGGCGGTCTCCTCGGGCTGGCGCGATCCGGGAGAGGCTGTAAACGCCACCTCCACCACCAGCCGCTTGGCCAGCACACTGGTGCGGATGGTAATCGCTTTCTGCGGGGCGTCGGCCAGCGACTGCTCCGCATGCACGAACAGGTTGAGAAAAACCTGTTCCAACTGGCCCTGGGAGCCCAACACGTAGAGCGGCTCACGGCTGATCAGATCGCGGACGCGAATGCCGGACGCCTTCCAATCGCCTTCGCGAAACTCGATGAGGCTTCGCAGCAGAGTGGTGATGCAGACGGGACGCGCTTCCATCTGCTCGGCCGCGGCGAACGAAACCAGCCGCGCCACCATGGAAGCGGCCTTTTGGGCCTCGGCGGCAATCGCCGAGACCTCGCGTTCGGCGGGGCCCATGAGTCCCTTGCCCTGCGCCCTGGCCGCCAGGTCCGAGATGGAAGAGAGGGGCGTCTGCAATTCATTGACGACGCCCGAAATCAACCGGCCGACGGCGGCCAGTTTCTCGGTTCGGAAAAGCTGTTCCTGCACGGACCGCTGATCCAGCAGCCGGACGGCGACGCCGATCTGATTGCCCAGGTGCTGCGCCAAAGCCTGCTCGTCGGCGGTAAAGTCGCGGAGGCGGTCGTCCTGATCCAGCTCGAGAACACCGACCACCTCGCTTTGGGCCAGCATGGGGACGAAGAGCAGCGACTTGGGAGCGCCGCCGCCGTCACTGCCGGCCATCGGGAAGGGGCTGCGGCCGATATCCGGAATCACCAGCAACGTGCGGTAGTGAAAGCAAGCCACGGCGCCGGCCCGCGCTCCGCCGGGAGGAGAAGCCAGGGGAATCGAAACCGGCTCTCCTGCCTCGCCAGCCACCGCGTCCAGGGTCTTGGCGCCGCGGTTATAGATGTATAACTGGACCCGGGTGACCCCCAGGATACCGGGCAAGGCCTCCGTGATGCGCTTCAGAATGGTATCGGTCGAAGAGGCGCCCAAGATCTCTTCGCCAAGCTGATAGGTCTTCCGCAGGCGTTCGCGCTGCTTGCGAAGGCGGCGATCGCGGGTCCACACCAGCAAAGAGGCGGCCAGCACCATGCCGATCCCGGCAATCAGCGCCAGCGGCGGGATAAACCAGCTCCGCGCCGCGATGGCAATTTCCGCCGGATCGGCCGCCAGCAGCTCGAACCACTGGTTGTACGGAGGATCCGGACAGTATTGGAAAGCCACGCCGGTGGCTTGCACCGTGTCGCCTACCTTGTACTCCGGCGTGCGCGAGGGCGGCTGATTCCGCGCGCGGGGAAAGAATATCCTGTAGGTCGCCACCGGAGCGGCGATCAAGGCGAAATCCCCGGCGGTAGTGTTGCCGACTTCCACCACCCGTCCCTTCGTATGGACCAGGCGCCCGAGGTAGCGAAACCCTTGGAGATCCTGGATGGAAACCTCTGCTGGAGCGGGCGGCTCCTTTCGGCCGTTGAGGGTGATGCGCTCCGGCTGAATTGTGACCGCTCCGGCTACGGAGGAAACCGTGCCAACCACCTCGATTTCCTCGCCAGGATGGAGGGCGTCAAGCCGGGTATTGGGCTGCGGCGCCTGGAGCTCGGCGACCACGGCGCCGAAGCGGCCGTCATCGATCGCCAGCAAGTCATAACCCGGAAAGTGATAGGCGGGAGCGGAGACGACTCCGCGCACGGTTACCGTCTCGCCGCCATGGGCAGTGCTGTAATCGGGCGGTTTGCGGGCGCTAACCTCTTCCAGCGTAAGCTGTTTCTGCGCGACGGCGGGGAACGACAGCAGCGCCGCAAACACCGCCGCCGCCACGCGCGCACGTCTCAGACCGCCCGCTATTGGGCTTGCAACCATCGCTCCGGATTCCCGCCCAAGAGATTATCTATCGGTAGTTTCATATCCGGCAAGTAGCCGAAAGTAGTACAAAATCTACTAACGCTCATGCCGGTTTCCAGTCGGAGGCTCAATCCCGATTGTACCGAATCGCACACTATTCGCCTTCAGGGCCGCGCCGCAGGTTGGCCAGAAGCCAGTTCAGGTAGTTCGTTGCCCCTTCCACGACGGGAAGCGCGAGCAGTTCCGGAACCTCGTAGGAGTGCTCCTTCTCGAGGACTGCGCCGATCGAGCCGATCAGCTCGCGCGAGGACTTGACGACGAGCAGGCACTCATTGGCGGATTCGATGGCGCCCTTCCAACGGTAGTAGCTGCGGATGCCCGGAATCACGTTGACACACGCGGCCAGGCGTTCGTCGAGCAGGACGCGGGCGAGCTTTTCGGCCTCTTCCTGGGTTGCGCACGTGCTGAGAACGACAATTTTATCGGTCATCAAAAAAATCCCGGAGCGAACCGGCAAAGCAATGCTACTATTATGTTCCAGGACCGCATCACATGAAAGCGCCGCTGAGCCGACTGGCTTACGTCATGGCATTCCTCATGGTGATCGGTTATGCCTTTTTCACGTTACGCGGCCCGAAGGGCATACCCGGTCTACTCGAGAGACAGCGCCAGATCCAGGAAGCGGAAAAGCGCAACACGGCGTTGGCGCGGGAGATCGAGCAGAAACGGGAGCATATCAAGCGTCTCACCGGCAGCCCGGCCGAGCAGGAGAAGGAAATCCGCCAGCGGCTGAAGCTCGTGCATCCGGGCGAGAAGATCTACATCGTCGGGGAACCGGAGAAAAAGTAGAGGGGCGGGATCACCGCCGGAGGTCTCCGGCAATGCGCGCGCCGCGCGCGCGTTGGCCGATTTCGTTCCGCGGCAGGATGCCGGAGGCCGGATACGCTATCCTTTGATTGATGCTCAGCCAGAAATTGCGCGAGTGCGGCGTAGTGGGCGCCGGGGGGGCCGGCTTCCCAACCTATGTCAAGGCGCAGTCTCGAGTGGAGTATGTGATCGCCAACGGCGCCGAATGCGAGCCGCTCATCCATAAGGACGCCGAGCTGATGAAGCATTTTCCGGCGGACATTCTGGCGGGCATGAACTCCATGATGGACGCGACCGGCGCGAAGAAGGGCAAGTTCGGAGTCAAGACGAAGAACGCGGAGGCGCTGGAGGCGCTGAAGCACAACCTGAAATCGGACCGGATCGAGTTCGTGACGCTGGGCGATTTCTACCCCTCCGGCGACGAGTACGAACTGGTCTACGCCGCCACCGGCCGCCTGATTCCGCCGGCCGGGATCCCGCTCCAGGTGGGCTCGGTGGTGAACAACGTGGAGACGCTCTACAACGTGCGCCAGGCGGAGCAAGGCGCGCCGGTTACGCGGAAGTTCCTCTCGGTGTGCGGCGCGGTGAACGAGCCGAAATCGTTTTGGGCGCCGGTGGGCACGCCGTTTCGCGACCTGCTGGCCCTGGCCGGCGGCGCCACCGTGGACCAGTTCGGGGTCTTCGTGAGCGGCGTCATGATGGGGACGCCGACGTTCGATCTGGACGACGTGCTGACCAAGACCACCGGCGGCCTGATCGTTCTTCCGCGCGACCATTACCTCATCACCCGCCGCACGCGGCCGCGGCAGGAAATGAACCGCATTGGCAAATCGGCCTGCGACCAGTGCAGCTACTGCACCGAATTCTGCCCGCGATACCTGCTCGGTTACGAGGTGCAGCCGCACAAGGTAATGCGCAGCCTGGGCTTCACCATGACCGGCGCGGGCATCTGGAACCAGTGGGCCGAGCTGTGCTGCTCGTGCGGGCTGTGCACGCTCTATGCATGTCCCGAAGATCTGTATCCGAAGGAGGCGTGCGACCAGGGCAAACAGGACCGGCGCGCAGCCGGGCTGAAGTTCGCGCAGACCAGGCCGCTGGAGGTGCACCCCATGAAGGAGCACCGGCGGGTGCCGCTTTCACAATTGCGGCGCCGGTTGCAGATTGAAGAATACGAACAGGCCGCGCCGTTCCAGGAAGTGGAATGCCGTCCCGCGGCGGTGCGCATCAAGATGCTCCAGCATACTGGGCAGCCCGCCGTGCCGGTGGTCGAGGAAGGCGCAAAGGTGAAGCGGGGACAACTGGTGGGGCGCGTGGAAGATTCCAAGCTGGGCGCACAGGTGCACTCGAGCATCGACGGCAAAGTGCGAAAGGTGACGCCGGAGTGCGTCGAGATTGTGGCATAAGCGATGGCGAACAATTCAATCGGTTTGATCGAGCTGAGCAGCATCGCCGCCGGAATCCAGGCGAGCGACGCCATGCTGAAGGCGGCCGCCGTGGACATGGTGCTGGCGCGTTCGATTTGCTCCGGCAAGTACATGGTGATGGTGCGGGGCGAGGTGGGCGCGGTGCAGGCGGCGGTTTCGGCGGGTATGAGCGCGGGTCATTTTTCGGTGATCGACTCGTTCGTGATTCCGAACCTGCACGAATCGGTATTCCCGGCCATCGCCGGCGCCACGAAGATCGAAGCGCTGGAAGCGCTCGGCATAGTGGAATCGTTCTCGGTGGCCTCGCTGATCGAAGGCGCGGACGCCGCGGTGAAAGCGGCCAACGTGCAACTGATCGAAATTCGTCTGGCGATGGCGCTAGGCGGGAAGGCCTTCGTGACCTTGACCGGCAACGTGGCGGCGGTCGAGGCGGCGGTGGACGCCGCCGCGCAGGTGGTGGGCCAGAAGGGCCTGCTGGTGAACAAGGTGGTGATCCCGCGCCCGCGTCCGGAGCTGCTGAACGAAATGATCTGAGCAGGGCGCGCACCGTAGCGCGAGATTTGACACCTCCTCCGGGCGTCTGTTTTAATGAGAGTACACCACTGCTCCTCAGTAGCTCAATGGTAGAGCATTCGGCTGTTAACCGAAGGGTTGTAGGTTCGAGTCCTACCTGAGGAGCCAATTTAACTCCTTTATTTTCAACGTATCCCCTACTGAACACGACGGTTGCCGGACTGCGCGCAGACCACGGCTGTTTACAATCTTTACCCATCTACCGCCGAATTTACCCGAATTTACCCGCCAAATCCCCCCAGTTTCTCCCCAGCGGGGACGTGAATGCGCAGCCAGTAGCCGCAAACGCCGCTGCCGAAAATGTAGCACAAGAGTGAGTTGCGGTCACCAGCACGGTCCCCCGGTTTCGGCGCGATCAGCAAGACAGCCGGTTCGTCCCGGCAGATTCAGCTCTCACTGAAAGTGATCTACTGACGGATCTTACCCCTGTGCAACTGTCTTGTGAGTTGATCTAACTCATTGACTCCTCGGCCAGAAGGGATTCCACAGACTGTGGTATATGTACCCATGTAAATATGACAATTTCCCTTGTA
>Ga0187865_1002601_pt1 | contig 16693 bp, 9 predicted proteins | sample June2016WEW_11_1_2_FD_132989 | JGI IMG/M metagenome (GOLD analysis project Ga0187865, IMG submission 132989) | Peatland microbial communities from SPRUCE experiment site at the Marcell Experimental Forest, Minnesota, USA - June2016WEW_11_100 | ecosystem: Environmental > Terrestrial > Soil >...
AGCACCGACTCACACTCCCCTGTCTCAAGGTTCCACACCCTAACAGTTTTGTCCACACCCCCCGACACGGCCCTCCTCCCGTCAGGGGTGATGCTGACTGCATAAACCCAACCTGTGTGGCCTTCCAGCACCGACTCACACTCCCCTGTCTCAAGGTTCCACACCCTAACAGTTTTGTCCACACCCCCCGACACGGCCCTCCTCCCGTCAGGGGTGATGCTGACTGCATAAACTTCCTTAGAGTGCCCTTCTAACGTTTTAAGGCAACTCTCCTGTGAACGAAACGGCGGGCGGCGAATTCTCAATAGCAGTGGTTCCGTGTCCCGTTCAGTAGTTATAATGCGTTGTGCTTGTTCGGCTACTGGACCCGCATCAGCATAGTTAAATGCGCTCTGGATGCAGAAAGAATAGACCGCAGCGAACTTGGAAAAAAGGTGTGAATGAGAGTTGAGAAACTGGTGATATAACCTAACTCTTGCGTGCGGTGAAAGTACTGGATCCCCCGCTACGCCGCTTTGATCATCTTGCCGATCCGATGGGATCGATGGCGGAGGTATTGGTAATAGGAGAATATGTTCCGGTGGTGCCGCTACAGATTTCCCCAAGGATCGCTCCCTCCGACGAAAGTCACTGCACGCCTTTGCATAAGCAATCAGTTCTTCTCCATAGCGTCTCTCTGCCTCCTCTCGCTCGCGCTCTTCATAAACTTCCTCACGTGCTCCAGGCAACACCTCACGTGCCCGCACGTAGTCAGTAATGAGGTCATACGTCATGCCTGCGACGCACTTTGCTTCAACAAAGTGGAGGTCGGTGAGTGTATTCTCAAGCCCCCTCCAGAGCGTGCCCTTACGTTGCTGATAAGGTAGCTCTGATGCCACGCGGTGGTCCGGAATCCGCCGCGCTGTATCTTTGAATAGAGGATGTGTGTGACGATCGCCGAAGTACCGGGCGAGTGCAGCGTGACGCTCTTCGCTCATATCAGTGAGATATCGGGCTGTGACTGCCTCTGCGAGTGCCCGGTGGTAGAACCCGATAAGACTCGTCTCATCGGCCCGCCGCTCTGTGAGGTACGGCTCGAGGTCAAAGAAGAGGCGTGACCACACGACGACGGGGAGGCGCTGTTCTGGCAGTTTATGGTGGGCGTGCGTCTCGAAATCAGCAAGCACATCCTTATTAGTCGACAGCACGTCAAGTAGCTCATCCTCAGTCAGTCCGTGCCTTGCTGCAGCAAGATACCCCAAGCTGAGCGACACAAGCGCCTTTCCATGTTCTCCGCTTAACCGATCAAAAAGATCACCGATAATGCCGGGCACGTCAGCGCTCAATGACGTCACCGGGGAGTATGACTTCCAACGCCGCGCCTCCTCAAACGCCAGCTTCAGGTACAACGGGAGCCCGTTCTTGCCGAATGCGGTAAAAACCTCCTGATACTGTAACGGTTGGAGCTTGCGTCCTGCTTCTGTCAGCCATTTGTCGAGCAGCGCTCGCCCCTCAACAACGAGCATCTTACCGAGCGTGATAGTCAATGCAGGCGGGCGACGTTGCTCGAGCATCGCTTTGTGCTCAGAGGACAAGGTCGATACGACAACCCGTGCGTGAGGGGGGAGCGTCGTCGGTATCCAGTCAAGCCTCTGGGCGTTATCAGCGTCTGACAACTGGTCCAGTGCATCCAGGAACACGATCAGCGGTTTTTCCTCAGCGCCATTTCCCAGCCGTTCGGCAAAATCTTTAACGAGGTCCTTATAATCCGTCGGGACCGTTGACTCATCGATCTCATAGCATCGTGAGATCTCACGACAGAGACTCTCAAGCAGCGACCGGATATCCGATGATGCGGATGTTGCTCCGATGAAACGCGTGATAACCACCGCATTAGGGTTTATCTCGCTGGCCACGCGCGCTGCTTGAGCCACAAGCGCCGTCTTGCCTGATCCTGATGCGCCATAAGCCACTAGAGGTTGGTTGTCATCGCTGCGCATATAAGCAGCAATCTCACCAAGGATACCTTCACGCCCGGTAAAATGCTCAGCGCGTCCCTCCCCGAATGTTCGGTGATCGAGGACCTCCTGATCAAGCACGTCTACCGTCTCAATTCTTCCTATCTCTTTCAGGATCGTCGAGGAAAGGGACGCATAAACATCTATGCAGAGCTGGTCTTGGTAGTCAACGGGGAGAGGACTTCCTTTATTTCCATCACCTTCTTGCCACTCGACCTTATACCTAAAGACGTTGCTCGGCGGCAGATGCGTGTCAAGCCTCTCTTTCAAGTCGGCCAACCTTGTTTGGGCATTGCTATCGAGTGATCCGCCATTGGCAAGGTCTACGAACCGTCGCGCATCATGCGGCAGGTTATGGATCGTCCGGAAGAAGGCGAACGCGTGCTCCTCAATGGGTTCGACGTTGAGTGCTCCGTAATAGATCTCCTGTCCCGTTGCCGAACCGAAGAAATCGAAGTACTGAGCATCGTTCAGGGTCATCCCCTGCACGGCCTGTTGCATGATCTTCAGCAACTGCTTCTCAACGGGCTCCCACCGCTCCTGAGCCACGAACTCGCCGGTCCGCGGCTGCAGACAGTAAACCGGCGGCACCGCGTTATCGTCACGGAGGTACCAGCGCGTCAACAGCGCTTCGTCTTCTTCGTCGTTTTTCTCACTTTCAAGCACTCGCTTAACAATATCATCAAAGATCTCTGCATCAATCTCATACGGCAACGGCCGCCACCCGTACCGCTGCCCCAACAGGACGATGAAGTTCGGCTTCAGCTGTGTGTGCTGACAGCGCTCGAGTTCTTCAATGCAAATCGGGACGGTTCGCTGGTCAAGCGCCGCCTCCTCACGAACCCCCCACCGCAGGTCGATGGCCTGGAAGCGGCAGCCGTGCTCTTCACAAAGTTTACGGAGTTTTGGGAAAACGCCACGTTGCAGCGCGTTCCGCTCTTCCTTAAAGTCAGCAAAGGTGGAGCTGACGAAGATACGAAAGGTCCGAGAGGTATAGGTCACACGTCTAACCTACCCGCTAGCATTTAACGATGGTATATCCGGCCTTTGCCAGGATTTCGGGGATTCCGCGCACCAGATCGCGATCCTTCTCTTTCTCCTCAGGAGGCTCATTATCCCACGGGACCAGGCATTTATGCAGCTTTTTTGCGTGATCTGTCTGAGGCGCATACCTCCAGCCATCATCCAACAGAGATCGCATCCATCGACTGTGTTCTGCTTCAGCGAGCTGCTCTATCACCGTATCGGGGAAACGGATACTGGGTATGTTGCCTGATGTCGGGACCATTACATAGCCGGCTGCCGCCAGCTTGACCGGGATGTCGCTCACGTAAAGCCGGTTCTGCTCCTTGAGCGCATCAGAAAGCTTGGCATACGGTAAGAGTGCGGCGTGGGTCTTGAGCTGCTCGTTGGTCGTCGCACCATATTTGTAGCCACGCGATCGCAACCCTTTGCAGAAGATGTTGTGGGCAAGTTCAGCCAGTTCCTCCAGTACATTCTCTGGCGTCTCAGGGAGCTCGACTTGTCGCACTAAGCACATAAACAGTTTCCCATCGCAGTGGAGGTCGAGCTGGGATTCGGCTGGTAGATTGGAGCGTTCGAAGACGGTCTTGCCTGCCAACTGACTCATGGCGATGATCGCATCAATCGAACGCGCCCCATGCTTGTAGTCACTCGTTCTCAGGAACGCACGAAGCACGCCGCGGTCGATGTTGAGCAACTCCTTCTTGTCTCGTTTTGTGAATAACTGCGGCGCACTGCGCTTCAGGCTCGACCGCAGCAAGATGGCGCGGCGGATGATGAAATATGGGTCAGTCGCGACGTGCGCCGGATCACGTTTGATCCTGTTGGGACCCAAGACGTTGATGTAACCTTTGAGCCTGCTGACGAAATCGGGCCCCTTAACCGCCCGAAATTCTTCTGGCGTCAGCTCCTGACCGAAGGCTTTGATGTTGGCGCACGTCCCGCCGGCGAAGACGAAGATCGATCGGCCGATCGGATGGGTGATCTGGCCTTCCTGGAACGCGCCGTCCTGCATGGGCGCGAGGAAGTACCGCAGCCAGCCGAGCTGCACCCCCTCCAACGGGGTGTCGAACTCGTCCCAAAATACGAGCGGGATCTCACCGGTCAGACCAACATCGCGAACCTGATGGAAGGCCGAGAGCAGATCATCGGCTGAATCGAACTGAGAGAGGTTGAACTCAAGCACTTTGATCTGCCCGGGGCGAAGCGACTTAGCGATCTCGACAATCCCGAAGGATTTACCCGATCCGGGAGGGCCGAAGACTGCTATAGAGAGCGAACGTCTCTGTGGTGGTTGGTTACAATATTCAAAGACCAAGTTGCGAATGCTGCGAAAGCTTTCGATCTCCTGTCGGTCGACCGTAAGCAGTTTGCCGAACTGTCCCCAGGGCACCCCGACGAGGGCGGTCTCAGGTCCTTCACGAACGACCTGCGTGGCGGTTTTGTAGAGGGTGCGTATGTACCGGTCGTGTAGGATGGTCCAATAATCGTCGACGAACCCTTGCTCCTCCCCGTTCCGATCGACGAAACGTTTCGGATCCGGCACCTGGGCGACCGTGAACGGCGTGTTTGCTTGGGCGAGAGTCGCTACGACCTTCTTTTTTGGGAAAGCAAGTTTAGCCTCAGCCGGCTTCACGCCCCGCTCACCGTAACCTTCGAGGTGGAGGGTCCTAATGGCTGCAAGCCCGGCTTGGATGCCCGCGCTGAGGTTCGGCTTCCGTAGGTTGCGCATCAACTCGCGGGCAAGCCCAGCGGTCAGGCAGCTGGCATATCCAATCATCCCTCCGGGGTGCTTTTGCTCCCACATCCCTTCCATAACGAGTGGATCGAAGAATAAAGAGCATTGGAAATCAGCGTTTTGTCGCGACAGGTGGATGGCCCCGGCTGCCCCGAACGATATAACCACGTGCGCGCAATCTGACAACGAGTTGACGCACGGGTTGTACACAAGTTCCCAAAAGACGTCTTGGGCGGTGCGTTCCCACGAGAGCTCCCGGCTTATCTCTACCTCACTTAAGCGCAGGTCAGAAACTGTGGCGACCACGATCAGTCGGTCAGCACAGCTTTGGTGAAGCTTTTCCCACAGCGGTCCCTTAGCCAGGGGGTTGGCCATTTTGAGCAAAACCCATGGACGGCGTCTCCCTTTGGTATTGAGTGCCTTCGGCCAGAGCTCTTTCTGTTTTCTGAACCCTTTATTAGCGTCGTCGAGGATCACGAGGTTAGCAGCTGGCGGGTCGTCAACCACCTTTTGCCACGCTTGGACTTCCTCGCTCCGTGCCCGATCCAAGCCGAGAAACTCTTCTACGCGCCACGCGGTTTTTCTATGGTCGGGCTGGTCTGTCTCCACATATTTATGGGGCGACCAGATCGCATACGAGTGATGGTAGTGTGCATCATCCGTATGTACGCTGCGGGACTCATACGGGGCGTTGGTCTGATAGAGTTTAAACTGTGTAGATTCATTGCTTAGCAGCTCCTTGATAATCGCTTCGATAAGGTCTGCCAATAGGGCGCTGCCGCCACGCTGCCAGTAGGTGCTGGTCGTTCCCCAAAAGGACGTATCGCGTTTGCAGCGGGCTGCACGTGCCAGATTCCAATCCATGGCAACGTCCCCCGTCACGATCACAATTTTTTTCGCATTGTCAGCGCTCAATTTTTTCCTCTCCAAATGTTCGAAAATACGTTCTTCGCCTGATCAGACCAACAAGCGGTTTGTGCAACAAAATCACCGCTGTAAAATTCTCTCTGAAGGACGGGCAACGTGTCGTATAACTGTCCTTACAATGTGTGGCCCTGTTTTATAAAAGCGTTACACTTGGGGTATGTTTATGTGAGTACGCGAGCGTTGATGTCCAAGACGGTCATAACCTAGTTGGTGATAACTAATCGATTAAGAAAAGATCCTGACATCACCTTTTTACTCACGTCGTGTTGAGTTCAAGCATTAGGTTATCCTTAGGCGCGAGGTATGTCGGGTTCAAGCGTTAGCTCCCTTCTTTGCCTGAGGTATGTCATACCTTTGCTTTTGGCCTGCTTTGTGCGGGCACCCTGCTGCACGTCAACGTTGAACCAGTTATAGTAACCGTAGTTCCAATAACCAAATTTTGAGCCAACGAACGTTAAATCAGAGAAAAATCGGAACCGCCACCAAGGCACAAGGCGTGTGTAGTCATTGTAGTAGAGGGTAAGCGAGTCTCGACGAGGGGAGAATGAATACCGTCCGCGACGGTCTTCGTCTGCAAAGTTGAGCCAATATATTGTTCGGCCAAGTAATAAGCAAACGTGCTCCTTCTGTGCATAGAAGTATAAAGGATCCTCATCGACGCATATGGTCAGATCAACTTTCCAAAGCGGTTTTCGGATTTTTCTCGCACACGGGCACATACTCTACCTAAAGCAATTCATTAAGGCTGAAACTGATTTTGCTACCTCTTCTGGAATTATCGGCCTCTGAACGGGAGGTTCGTGTTGTTTCTTTGTTCTTACTGTTGTTTCCTTTTTCTTTGGCTGAGTCGAGCCAATCTTTTTAATTTTATCTCAGAATGCAATGATGATTGCCCTAATAATGACCAGAGGATGACGTAATGAGGGTTTCGTTTTAGATTTAATTAATGGGAACCTTCCTTTTGTAGAGTTTGAAATTCTCACCTTAAATTAAAACATCATTGATTTATAGCCCACCATCACATCCCTAATATCCATGTCCCTTTCTTGGCAGACCGTCAGCGTCTTCGTGAGCAGCACATTCAATGACATGCACGCCGAGCGGGATTACCTCGTGAAACGGGTCTTTACCGAGCTGCGGGAATGGTGCGAGCAAAGAAAACTCCACTTGATCGATATTGACTTGCGATGGGGTATTACCGAAGCGGACGCAATGAACAAGAACGCCGTCAAGGTCTGCCTGAACCGGATCGATGAATGCCGTCCATTCTTTCTCTGTTTCCTTGGTCAACGTCGTGGATGGGTTCCTAAAAAAGATGAAATTGATCCTGATACCTGCACTGCTTTTCCAGATTTGAAGAATTACATTGGAGCGGCTTCCATTACTGAGATGGAGATCCTCCATGCGGTCATTGATCCGATGAACAAAAAAGAACGTGCAGATCGGTCTTTCTTCTACCTCAGAGACCCCTCGTACCTAAAGGATCTCCCTGATGAACCGGAGTTCATTCGTAACACCTACACGAATGAGGGGATTGCGAATCCCATAGATCGCGAGAGGGCTGATGAAGAACTTCGAGATTTACGGGAGGTTATAATCCCGAAGACCCATCGACCTGTCCACCATTATACTGCCAAATGGAATCCCAATGAGACGACGCAGGAGCTCGCCATTCCGCTACAGTGCCCGTCAGGGGAAATTCGGAACCAGAAGCGATGGAAAAACCATTGGCGGGTACTAGGAACCGACCCGACCACTTTTGACTTGAATGACGATGAAATGCTTGCAGAAGAGGCGAGGAAGAAGAACCAGGAAATTATACGCGGGCGGCTCGGCTCATTCCGTTGTGACAACGAGGATCTTGCGAAAGTAATCTTCGATGACCTCACAAAGGCTATTTCCGAACGATTTCCGGAACATCTTGTCGACAGGGCCGAAACCCCTCTACAAAAAGAACTCGACCAGCAGGAGCGGTTCCTCGAACTGAACTGCAACGGATTCATCAGGCGGGAGGGGGATTTTGATGCCCTTAACGCGTATGCTGCCAGCGATTCCCGAGACCTCTTTGTCCTGACTGCACCGGGCGGTATGGGGAAAACGATGCTTCTTGCGAACTGGATCCGTTCGTACCAACAGCAACATGGACAGGACCTGCCAATCTTTTACCGGTTTATTGGGGCGAGTGACGGTTCAACTACTGTGAATGCAGTCCTTCGGAGTGTTTTAGCCGAGATCAATGAGGCAAATCTCATTCAGGACGAGATTCCGTTTGATCCAACAGAATTACGAAATAAATTTCCTGATTTATTAAAGTTAATTGGCACTCAAGGCCAGTGCATGATTGTGATAGATGCTCTCAACCAGCTCGAGTCTGGCTTGAGGAATCTTTACTGGCTGCCGAAGAAACTTCCGGCTGGCATCAAGATGATTGTGAGCTTCAAGCGAGATGGGGACGAGGCGGAACAACTTGCTTCTAACCTTCGCAAATCTCTGCCCCGCACATATTATGAGATCAAGCCGTTTGCGACGCGTGATGATCGGAAGAAACTCGTCACCGCATATTTGGACCAGTACCTCAAACAACTCGATGATACGCTCATCGAGGCATTGATTGAAAGACCGGAGGCACAAAATCCGCTTTTTCTTAAAGTGGTCCTTTCCGAACTCAGGATTTATGGTTCCTTTGCGAATCTTGGCAAGAAAATCAGGGAAGATTTTGGGACAACGCCCGCTGAGGCATTCGTAGCTGTGCTCAGACGTTTAGAAGACGACCCCATCTATTCGTCAGTTGAACCAAAGATTTCGGTCCCCCTTATTTTTGGTTTACTGGCACATGCGAGACAAGGTCTAGCGGAAGAGGAATTAGTGGGTTTGTTCATCCAGGAACTATGCGCACATGAAAAAATTAAGTGTGAGACTAATGATCTTCGCTATAGTTATACTGATACTATCCGGCTTATTTTACGACAGGTACGACAGTACCTTGCCTCGCGGCAAGGACGGTATGATTTCTTCTACGAAGGCTTCAAAGAAGCAGCAATGGTTACGTATCAACAATTAAAAAAGGAAACAAACAGTGAACATTCAGGATCGGGTTGGCATGATATATTAGCTTCTTTTTTTATCGCAATGCCGACATGGCTTACTCAAATAAAAAGCGACACCAGACCAACAATTGAATCTCGAGTTCCAAACTATCGAAAGTGCATTGAGTTACCTTATCAGCTTACCAAAGCGGGAAGAAACTCAGAGCTTGAGGATATTCTTACCAATATCAGTTTTATAGAGGCTAAAGCAACTAGTCTGAATATTGATGATTTATTATTGGATTATCAACGTTTGTGTTATGGACGCATCGATCCTAGGTCTCCGGTATGTACTTGTTGGTATGATGATGAAAAATATGGTTTCTTTTGCCCATTCTGCCATACGTGGAACACTATTTCGAACAAACTATTGGGAACAATGGTATCTTGCCCAATATGCGGGAAATCAGTTTTAATTAATCTTTTCGTTTTAAAATCTTCGCATAAGCTGAATGATATCAGTATTGAGCCTATCTTACAGCAAATACCAAAATATGAGAACGTTTCACCCAAACTAATCGAATTTTTTGAATTCGTCCGTAATCAGACTCATATTCTTTCCCAACACCCCTCCCAAACATTTGATCAAGCTTTGAATTGGCTAAATGATACTGCCCCTAATAAAAATGCGAAGGCGATATATGCTCATAAAACACCAAAAAAGCCATGGATCAGATGGATAAACCGAGAGGATTCATTGGATCCACGCATCACGACAATACCTGTAGACACAGAAAAGTTTGATGCATGCCTCTTTACTCCCGAAGGATACCATTTTGTTACTCTGACTGATGGCAAAACAGTTCGTGTTTGGGATGCGAGAACCTGCACAGAGATTGAAAAAATCCGTCTTGCAAATGAGAACGCAACGAGTATTGCCTTTTCACCTAACTGTGAGGATCTTATTATTGGTTATGAGGATGGAAGAATTGAAGCGAGATGTATGACATATCTTGACGGGGACCCAGAATATTTTTTCGATGACGGGTCCTCAGAAATTCATTACTGTAAATTTTCAGCCGATGGGAAGTTCTTTGTCACCCACTCATTAGCAGAGATAAAGATATGGGAGACTAAGAATCGAACTAAAGCTAGAGCCCTTGGTCACGCTAATCTATGTGCTCTCGATCCATCTGGGAAATATATCGCAACAATTTTAAAAAACAATGATATCGTAATTCGAGACCTTGATTCCGGAGACGAAGTCAATTCAGAACAACACAATACCTCTGATAAAATAACCCATTGCGAGTTTTCTCCTGACGGGAATTGGTTATGCTTTTTAGAAGTGATTGGTCTGGATGGTTATTTTTTAATCAAAGATGTGAAAAATTTGAATCAGCTCCACCGTTTGTATGCTTGCGGCATTAGAAAGTTTGTTTTCAGTCCAAATGGTCAATTTTTGGCTCTACCTCATAGTAATGGTTATATTTACATTTATGATCTCGATTCTCGTGCATTGAAGCTATGCGAAGGCGAAACAAATCGATATTTTTTTGGTATAAGTCATGCTCTCAAGACGACACTTTCAGGGCATCACCCCGATGATATTGACATTTTATCCTTTTCTCCAGATGGTGAACATCTTCTTTCGGCATCAGGCAATGAACATACAATAAAAATCTGGGACCTTCCATCTGCATTTGCTTTCAAAGTAACTACCCCAAGAATGGCCTCTGGCGTCAACCGTTTATTATTTTCTCCAGATGGAAGGAAAATTATTGTTGCAAGCAGTCACACAGAAACTCTCGTTCTCGATGCAAAGGATGGGCGTATTTTACAATCGTACGTAATTGTTCATGGATCCTGGCCTTATCATATGCATGATGCTGTTTTGACCCCCAATTCACAACAGGTAGTTGGCGGATCGAACGGGTTTGTTCTATTTATGAATACAGAAATAGAATCTTATTATACGAAATCTTTTAAGGGACTTGTATATCAGTGTCTTTTTACCCCAACGGGTCATATCCTAATTCTTCTTATAGACGGCAAACTCGAATTTTATGATAAAAATGGGGTATTTCTGCGGAATTTACAACTTAAAGATGGCTCTGGCGAAGTAATTCGTTTCGCACTATCTCCAAATGGTAGCGAGATAATAATCGCTACTAAAGATAATAATCTTGGTTGTTATTTCGTGGAAAACGGAAAGGTGAAATGGATTGCAAAAGAAAATCGTCACAACTCAGTAATACAAACACTGTCTTTCTCTCCAGATGGGAATAATTTTGTGAGCACTTCAGATAGGCAATTATGCATTTACAATGCAAATTCTGGTATAATAATTAAGACATTCAGTATGAAGGATGATATCACAAGTTTCTCATCCTGTCCAGATGGTCTCACTTTTGCGTTTGCATCAAATGACAAAATATTTGTGTGTAATTGGAAAACCGGTCTTCTTAGAAAGAAATTCGCTCCTCACGATGATGAAGTGACTGGATGCGCCTTTTCATCTGATTGCAGATATCTAATAACCATTTCATCAGATTGTACACTGAAAACTTGGGATACTAATGAATGGAATTTGCTCGCTACATTTGTTGGTATGTTCCTCCCATTCACAGCTTGTTCTCACTCCAATCTTGACAAATTTGCCGCTTCGGATAAAGATGGAGCTATCTATGTCCTTACACTTGAGAATTACACGCAAGGACCAACTTTTGTACCAGTTTGGCATTCGATAAGAGATAACACGCACAGTATTTTATGCCCTAAATGCCAGAATTGGACCATCATCTCTAATACTTTAATTGGTTCAAAAATGGATTGCCCAGTTTGTAAGAGGAATCTCCAACTATCTGGTTTCATTTTAGAAGGAGAATGGAAAGAGATTGAAAAAGCCCAAACGGATGAATCCATCGTGAATATGAAAAATGGAGAATAAGCGTCGACAATATTCAAACTGGTCTTCGCGAGAATAGGGGATTACCTATCTAGAACGGATGATGGGGGGATAATTCATCGTATGTTTTCGTGGGGAAATGGGGGCTGTATTCAGGAAGTAACGATTTATCCAATTGATATATCACTTCTTTAGTGACTATTAAAGAGTACCGTTAATTTACGGCTGAAAATATTCCATATCCAAGGTCGATGCCGAAATCAATCGTCGCTCTCGACATCTTACGCCCTTAATTGTCGTTGCTTGCATATCATTATTATGAATCTAACACGCTGGTGCGTGCGTAGATGCCAAAAACCCTCGTTTTTCCGTTGGAAATATTTAGAACACCGCAACATTATTTCTATTCGATAAAGTCAACGCCGAATCACAATTGTTAAATGCACAGCACTGACCAGTCAAGTATTATGGTAGCTGTTGAAAATTACCCCTTTGCTGACTTCCCAAAACACGAACTGTTAGAAGTCCATCGCAGCAAAGTCTCTATTCACAATGCAAAAGCAGGGTACAGTTACCCAACGATTCGGCTGCCGCACACCTTCTCGCGACTTGTAGGCTTACCAACTCGAATATATCAAACCGTGCACGATGGGGCGTTAGCCTTTGTAGTTGTAATTTCTCCTCGAAAAAATGCCTCAGACAGTCCAGAATCGCCCGCCTTGACATGGCGGAGGTCGCCGGTCCGAATCCCACCCGCGCCACGATAGTTGCTCAAGATAGCTTGTGTAGTTTGGCAGAATGTCGCGTGTTCTTGATTTCACTTATCACATCCGCTCTGCGTGCGTAAATCGACCTGTGAGATAAGATAGCTTAAATACAGCGTTACGAGCCCTTGTAATAGAGGCATCAGATCATGGATGACGAAAAATACTACGAGCTGATCAATGGTGACGAAAACGAACACAACGAGGTCATAAAAACCCTAGGTTTTGAAAGGTACGTGGCAATGCTTAGCGTTGTTCATAGTTTTAGCCAGGACGGACTTGACCTCACAATGACTGAAGAGCCGACTACCAAAGAGGCAATGTTCTTTACATTTATCCAGTGGCTTGAGCAGAAGCGTTCAGTCGATATCGAAAAAATCAAGGGGTGTTCATTGGCGCAGTTTGTTACGCTTCTGAGCGAGTGTCAATATATAGAGTACCACAACGGGGCCTTTACGAGGCTTTCACCTAAGCATCCTTTCGACGATTTCGATGTCATCTATTCTCCGCTGAAGGGACGTGAAAATGATGCTGTCGTCGTGCTTCGTCGCAAGAAGGGTTAACAGCAGCTATCGTCAATATCACTTAGCTATATCCATATCACTTAGCTAGCCGCCAAGGGACGATTAAGCCTCACATTCCAACGTGTAACGTTCGATCGATAGACGATCATCAAAAAAACCAATCGTTTTTGCTGTGGACAAAAAGAAGAGTTTGACCGGGGAAACGCAACAAATCTTGTTTTCGCCAGATATTGGACTGCTATAGTCTCTTACGGTTTTTCGCTGTGCAGTTTCAAGTCGCTGAGTTCTGATACCATCCTTTCTGCTCCATAGACGCCGACTTCTAGCGTGCGAGGGCGTGGTAATGCTACTGTCGCAGTTTGCTCGTTCTGCGTTCTGTGTATCCGCGCTTAACCAGAAGTATTACGGTTTACCCGTCGAACACGTGGCTCAGGTCTTTCACGGTGCCGCCAACGACATCTAAGAATTTCTCACCTCCCCGGAGTGTGATATCCGGAAGCTCGGCAGTCATTCGTTGCAATGCAACGATGAGGACGCGGTAGTTATTGTAAACGCAGAGCTGTTCAGAAGTGCTTTGATTAGCTTGACGGCGTCCGATAATTTATCACCTTCAAAACGCACAACGCGGTTTGAGGTTATCGAACGTATTTTTTCCATCGTCAAGCCAAATAACTGGACAAGCGCCCTTCACAAACTGATTTAATCGCGTTTTGCGCTAGGGTCTTGCTCATGTCAGCGACGCCTCGACGTTGATTCAAATAACCTGATTGTCTTCATGAGCCAGATAATATCCATCGAGGCTGTATCTCGCCATGTCGCAGGCACGTTCAGCACCGTTTCCCTGTCTTTATGATGGGAGCATGATCGTCCGTTGCATGCCTTAAGAATTCAAGCGCCTCTTTTGATGAAACTGCAGCCGTCACGCTGGCGAGTGCAGCAGGTTTCCCGCGCGATTTGGTCGACCAGCAAAATGGTGCCAGTCTTGGCATTTTCTGAACACCGCTTCTGGCCGAACTCCGCCATCGAAACCAGCACCCAGCAGCTCTACTGAATTAACGCATCGATTCTTCATCGCACTAAGTCTTCGAAGGACATTGCCGGCTGCCTAAACCTATTCCTTGGGAACGCTTCGCGATTAGCTTTGTCTTCCGCAAGCTCCTCTTCGGTACTAATGCTCTCCGCAGGAAAATCCTCTGTAAGCCTTGTGCTGTACTTTAATACCAACTCAAAGAGCTTGGGAGTAGGAACGTCTGAGAGATCGCGCTTTTCCAGCTCCTCCTTCAGGCGCGTGAACTGCGCCCCGAGGAGATCCAGCTGCGCTTGCTTGGTCAGCGAGTACTTCTCGCGCATGGCGTCACGTTCGATGGCCTTCAGGTTCTTGAGCTCTCCTACACACTCTCGCTCCCATTTTGCCAACGTGGCTCTATTTATGCCGATTTCGATTTCAATCGCTCGAAGCGACTTCCCCTGAGCCCGTAGCTCAAGGAATTTCTGTTTTGTTTGTGCTCCTTTCATATTTTTTGTTCCCGTCGTAAGACGTAGCTACGCTCGAAGCGAAGAATCACACAACGAAAGATGCAGACAAACATCCAAAACTATATACGATAGTCCAGTCACTTTGAACTGCGTCTTACGATGCGTGAGAGCAGGTCGTTTTTGATTGCTGTCAAGTGCGCGACCTGCTTTCACTTCTGAGTCTTAATCTTCCTTAGACTTCCATAGTAAATGAATTTTGGGGTTTTTTTGTCGCCCGCTTAAAAACGGCCTGACGTGTTTTATGTTGGAAGGTTAATTATCCTTCCCAGGGATCGATTCAAGGCCGATTGCAGCGCCCCCCTTACCTGCGTGTCATAACTCTCATCGTGCGTCGTTCGCTTCCACCTTAATCTCATCATAACCGTCTAAGAATAGTGCGGAGCAGTCGGTGTAAAACGAAGTTCAGGCGCCCCACCCGACGAGCAATTTCTTCATAATATTATCTTTTTTAAATTATAATAAAATATAGATAATAATAATAGGTATTTTGGCGTGCTATAGCATTACACACCCTATTAGCCAGTAGATACTGCGATTAGCGAGTAACGGCATTTGGTTGCGCGCGCGAAATTGTGGTACATTTTTGGCTTACTTTTGGCTTACTTTTGGCTTACTTCTGCATACCAGGAATCATATTCGACATTGCAATCCTCTGCTTGACCCTCTGCAGTCTATGACTGAGCTGTGTGCGGCAAGCCGTACTTCGGCAAGCTTAACGAGTTCACGGCAAAAAGGCAGATAAATAGATAGTAACAAACGACCATAAGTCCAAAGACAATGACCGACTTGGAACAAGCTGTTTTCGATATCATCGCCGCCGAAGTGAATCGGCTGAAGGCTGACGAGCTGATCGCCGCCCTGCAGCGTAATGCGCTTGACGCTCCGAAAATGGGAGTGATGGTTCCGGGAAGCGGGTGCAGGTTCTGCGTGCCACAGTACGACGACTTGCACCGTGAGACGGAGTCGGAATTTGAGTGCGATCTCAAGGCGTGTTTGACTCATTCGCTTGTGGTGCACACACTCGGCATCCTCCAAGACGCTGATCGCATGGCTGAGCCAGTAAACGCTGCAACAGTCCGTAACAGGCTCACCGGCGTGCTGCAAACGATTTTTGGTGAGCAGAAAAGTAAGGAAATAGCAGTGCGTTTGGTAAAGACATTGCAAACAACGGGTCAAGCCCCTATTAATAACGGCTGGGCAGACTGAAAACGTTTCAAACATACGCGCAGACGGTGGAAGTTCTTAAGTGTAAAAAGAAGTCGCAAACGGTCCCCATTGCTGTCCGTCGCCGAGTATGGGGGGGTGCATTTCGAGACTAGCTCGAAAACGATTTTCACACTGACCGCTTGGGCGGCGGAGAGTACATATAACAGCAACAAGTCTTTTCTAAAAGCCTAAGGAGGGTAAGACTATGCCGACGTGCAACGAATGCAAATTCTATAAGCCAATCGACGATAGCAAAGGAAATTGCTTCGGCAATGAGGTGCAAGGCGACCGAGAGACAAGTCAGTGCCCTACGCGCACTTTCGTACCTAAATAGTTCCCGTCGTCGTTCCCGTTCATTCTAAGCTCTACGACAAGCGCAAAGACTTGTGGTCGCTTCGCATTGGAAACGTGAGGATAGGAATCTCCGACGTTAAGATACGTAAAGAAGCACGATCCAATTAGAGCGGTCTGAACCTTGATTGGGGCCCCACCACACATAACCGCTTGTCTTAACTCCCCATGCGCAACAATTCTATAACAGCGGAATCTTGCGAACTAAGAATCTGATTCGCAGCGCCCAGCAAGTGCCGCGGAGCTCACTAACTGTAAAAAACGGCACGTGAGCGCGGCTTTCGGAATTTCGAGTTATCCGTTGCTTTTGACGAAAGACTGCTTTTCCATGCGCCTAGGGCTTAAAGCGCCGTGGCATGGGCATGTGCATTTTTCCGTGCCTTCCCATCTTTCCCTTGTGCATTTTTTTCATCACGAAAAACAGCCCAACCATGATGGTCGGCACGACGGTGAACATGATAAACGTGGCAGCCATGCACAGCATAACCATAAGTTGTGCGAGCAGCAGCATCACCGTAATGAAACGATACGCCATCGTGAAAGGCCACAACATCATGCGGAACGGCACCGTCACGGGCGACATCATCATTTTCATTGGCAGAAACATCAGTTTAATAAGACCCATCCTTTAACCCTCGCTTTGATTCCGGTATCGTTAGGCGTCTCAAGCTCTCGATTCTACGCAAAGCCAAC